>ERZ827117.2466-NODE-2466-length-10430-cov-2.406843_pt1 | contig 10430 bp, 5 predicted proteins | sample MGYA00519920_ERZ827117 | MGnify/ENA primary metagenome ERZ827117 (study PRJEB31778, sample SAMEA3449260) | human gut metagenome | biome: human gut; feature: human-associated habitat; material: faeces | place: United Kingdom | collected 2010/2012 ...
GGGGGTGACTTGGGGGGTGACTTGGGGGGTAACCTTTTCTAAAGCTGGGAATGTCATGCGTAAAAAGTTCTCTGTGAATTTGAAACATTCTTTTCCGTAACTCCTTAAAATACGGGGGATTCCGGAACCTAGATGTTCGACTAAATCCAAATCTCTGAATACTCGCATCAATTCTTTGTTGCGGGGTACGGAATATCCTTCAAAGAATTCTTTTTCGGTCATGCCTTGTGGTAAACTTCCAAATGAAGTGATTTCTATTCTGTCATCAAAAAATTCAAATTTAGGAGGTATTTCTGAAGTATAATCGTTGTGTACGATGGCATTAATTACCGCTTCTCGTAGGGCGACGGAATTCCATAATCTTTTTTCCTCTCGTTCTTTGGGGGTAATTCTTGCTAAGGTTTTATTTTCCACGTTGATTTTATCTAATACTTGCTTGGTCGCTTTGACTAACGAGCAATAACCATATTCATTATTCTCCATTAGGTCTACCCGATCAACCCCTTCGTATTTGGCAACTTTCATAGACATTCCATTCAAGTCGGCTAATAAATAAGCCACGTAATTATATTGTCCTTCTTCTGAGAGCAATTCAAGGTTTGATGCAAATTGTTGATTTAATGCTTTGTTAGCACCCTCGTAATATATCTTTAATTGTTCAAAAGTAAGATTCTGATTGGGTGATTTTATCTTGCCAATAGAGTTCCGGATTCGTTTGGCAAAGAGTGATTCAATCATTTTTACAGGCATTGGTTCTGCAGCTGTCCCGACTCGGATGAATGTGCCTTTTTCTGACATTCCAAGCTTTTTTATATAATAAGGTTTTTCCGGACCACTGGCAAATGTAATTTTTATTACATCCCTAGAATCAATATTTTCCGTCGCTATATCGAATAACCCCATACAAGATGGTGTAATGTTATTTTTCAAACGATCTTTGATTTTGAGCATATCGCTATCAATATCAATAACTCCGATTGCTGTACCCGTTTTTTCAATTCCGATATAGAGTACCCCTCCTTCCGGGTAATTGAGAAAGGCTACGGCTTCTTTTTCTAAATCATCAGTGAGTTCTTGTTTGTATTCTATGCGGTTTGTCTCGGAATTCATAAACTTGATATTAGCTTTAGAGATCATGATTCTTGTTTCTTACAAAGATACTATTTTGTAGCTGTTTAGTCAACAGAAATGACGACAAATACGAATTATTTCAATAGCCCTAATTCGATCCCTTTGTTGATTGCCTCGATGGAATTCTGCACTTCCAGTTTGTGTAGTAAATTCTGACGGTGAATGTTTACCGTGTGAATACTGATTTGGAGTTTGTTGGCAATCTCTTTGCTTAGTAAGCCTTTTTGAATCAAGTGTAATATTTCCGTTTCCCGCTCTGTCAGGTGGATGGTTGGGGAGGATAATAATGTCGGGGAAAATAGTTCTCCGTTTCTGAGATTGAGAACGGTACAGTCAACTTGTTCTGAATTTTTCTGATCCGGCGAAATACTCATGTTACCTAGTATGAGCCATGCTTTTCCTGAAAGTCCTTGTTCCAAAACTTGCAATCTGTTGGTTACCCTTACATATTGTTGTTTGGTGTTACGTACCCGGAAACTGTATATATTACAATAGTCGTTTCGTTGTTCCAAGGGTAGGCTATAAATAAATTGTCCCAGTTTGATCTGTAAATCCACCAATTGATCGAAGTCATCCGGATGGAACCGGGATTCTAGGTAATCTCCTTGCCTTTCCAATGTGGCAATTTTGTTTGCATCATATCCTAGTAAATCTGCGAAGTTAGAGGAGGCATATACATACTTACTCTTGTAAACATCAACAACAAACGTGCAGCTCTGACTTACTTTTGCCATCTGGTGGAGCATGGCTTTATCCCGTTCCCACACGGCATAATCGATGTCATGTATTGATAAATGCTGTCTGGCCCACATTTCTTCCCGGGAAATATTGGTTGGTTTCATGCTAAAATATTTCTGTTCATTGATTTTCGTTATCAAATAGCCCTCTGTCCTTCCAATTCTTTATTTCTTTATCAAAATCAGAAAGATATTCTTTGTCTTGTATTAATTTGAATTTGTCGTATTCAGCGTATGCTTTTTCCTTGGCTTCTTCTGTTGATATACTTCCTGCATTTTGTAATACTTCATAATCATTCATCGAAAGGAAATTGTCTAAACGATTTTTCCAGTCAGACATTGTAGTTATTAGGTGGCGTTCTGCTCGTATTTCAGCCAGGTCAAGAAATGCGTTTGATAGACGGTCTAGTTGCGATACTTCTTTATCGGATAGATAATTTTTAGCAATAACAGAATCGGATTTTTGTACTCGTCCGTCTGGAGCGTTCTTCCAAGTTGTTAGTCCCATATGAGGCATTTCAGCATCAGCTCTTGTGTAGATTATTTCAGCGGCGGTCTGGTGAGTTACGGCCCAATGCATCATATTCTGTACCATTTTGAAAAAGTGTTGAGTTATTTCTGATTTTGAGTCATAGTCAGCACTACATTCTGCATAAATATCAGTTATTTTTTGGTAATACCTACGTTCTGAAGTTCTTATTTCCCTGATTCGTTCTAATAAGTCATCAAAATAATCTTTACCAAAATGCTTTCCTTGTTTTAAACGCTCGTCATCTAAAACAAAGCCTTTTATCAGATATTCCTTTAATACACTGGTTGCCCAAATACGAAATTGTGTGGCTTGATAGCTGTTCACTCGGTAGCCAACGGCGATGATGACATCAAGGTTATAGAACATTTGTGGACGGTTGACTTCTCGATTTCCCTCGATTTGAACTATCCCAATTTTTCGGATAGTTGTTTCTTGTTGAAGTTCTCCCGATTCATATATTTGTTGTAAATGGTAATTTATGGTTCGAGTATCTACTCCATAGAGTTCTCCCATCTTTTTTTGAGACATCCAAAAAGTTTCACTATTGAATACAACTTCAACATGAACTTTGTTTTGTGGAGTTTTATATATTAATATATTGGAAGATAAATGATTATAAATTAGTTCAGACGTCTGTATTTGTTGTTTAAAATAGTCTCTTGCAGCCTGTACTAAAAGTTTTTTAGAATCTGCATTTTCTGTAATTATCATGCAAGCCATGCGTGATAGATGAAAGTTTTCTACTTTTCTATAAGTATTCGATCCCAGCTTAACCATTTCAACCGTTTGGTTAAAATGGTCGTTCATGTTCATGCCTCTACTTTTTGCTATTTCAATAGCTTTGTCTAAAATGCGGCTAAATTTTTGGTAAGTGCTATATCCCATCGCAGAACACAATTCTCTTGAAGTCCAATACTCTTTCCCATCCTCTGATTGTTTCTTGATTTGCTCAAAGTCGGATTGCATTCGTGATATATTGTTGTGTTCTTCCATGTTACGAAATTTGATATGGTTAATTAAGGAAATATGTGGATTGAAATTATTCCTTTTCATTCATGTGCTGTATAGTGCAAATATAATGATAAGTTATGAAATTCTCTTTGTGCCTTAAAGAATAAGATATGATTATTTTGTGGAAGTAGTAAATGTTACTATGTTGTTTTATTTTGCTCTGTTAAATTATGGAGTAATATTTGCTTTTTGTAAAAATGTTACTATATTTGTGATGTCTAACATAACGCAACGGTGGGGAAACCTGCCACTACGTAGCGGGCATTTTTTTTGCCTGTTATCTCCATACGGCGGTTCCGTACCCCCGTGTGGAGTGTTAATGTACCCACAGCCGTTGCGGTGTTAGACAACGGGACAGGCGGAACCGTTTCTTTTCGTCCTAATCTATAATAAAAAGGCTTATGGAGGTAAATCGTAATTGTATCTCTGCGTGTAAAAGGGGGAATCCGGCTTTAATAATTCTTTTGACTTTGTTATTAGACGAGTGGTGTAGAGCAACCATCTAATTTGTAATGAGATCGGCGTGACGAACATTCGTGTTGTGAATTGGGAATGTTCAGATCTTTCAATTTCTTCATCAGTTTTTATAGAATCCTTGTCTTGAATGGCAAGGGGGTAGTTTGTTGTACCGTCGTTGTCATGATGGAGCGGAATTGTAATCGTTTGACTGATATGAGAATAAAGTGGAATAATTAAAATAAAGTACGTTGAGAAAAGCAACGGAAGAATAGAAGAGGGAGGTATCCTCTGCCTGGAAAACTTTGAATACCATCCCTTTGTGTAATCAATCTTATCAATTAATTAACAATCAAAGTTATGAAAAAAACTTATGACAGGAAAGTTTTTAAGCGAAAGTTACTGTCGGACCGAAGGACGGTAACCGTGACAATCCGGTTATTTATGATTTTATTGTTGGGCTTCCCGCTATTGACGAGGGCCGGGACGGTGGATTCCACCCGTGTGGCGAGCCGGGAGGTGAGGGGAAAAGTGGTGGACGAGAAGAAGCTACCGATACCGGGTGTCTCGGTACGTTTGGGGGGAACGTCGATGGGAACGGCCACGGACGTGGACGGGAAATTCAAGTTATTGATCCCGGCTGACACGGCCACGCTGGTAGTTTCCTTTATCGGGATGAAGACCGATATCGTGAAGATTCCCCGGTTGAAAGCGGGAGTGGAGCAGAAGGAGTTGACGATCATGTTGCGGGAAGAGGATGTGAAACTGGAAGACGTGGTGGTGACGGGTATCTTCACTCGTAAGAAGGAAAGTTTCACGGGATCGGCTTCCACTTACTCGGCTGCCGAGTTGAAAACGATGGGTACGCAGAACGTGTTGCAAAGCTTGAAGACTTTGGACCCGGCTTTTGCCATTCTCGAGGATAACCAGTTCGGTTCTGACCCGAACCGCTTGCCGAACATGGAAATCCGGGGAAAGTCGAGCATGCTGGGATTGCGGGACGAGCTGGATGCCGACCCGAACCAGCCGTTGTTTATCCTGGATGGTTTCGAGTCAACGTTGGCAGCGATTAATGATCTGGATATAAACCGGGTGGCGTCGATCACGATCTTGAAAGACGCGGCGTCGACGGCAATTTACGGTTCAAAAGCGGCAAACGGGGTGATCGTGGTGGAAACGGTGAAACCGGAGGCCGGGAAGTTACAGGTGAGCTACAACGGGAACATGAATATCTCGATTCCCGATTTGTCGAGTTATAACTTGATGAATTCAAGGGAAAAGTTGGAATTCGAATTATTAGCGGGTAGATATGATCCGGCCTCTTGGTCAACGGCTAGCGAGGTGAAATTGAACGAGCTGTATAACGAGAAATTGAAGGTGATCGAGAGCGGTGTGAACACGTACTGGCTGGCAGAACCTTTACGGGTAGGTGTCAACCAGAAACATTCACTCTACGTGCAGGGTGGTGAAGGGAATTTCCTGTTTGGATTGGGAGCGGGGTATAACGGGATTTCCGGGGTGATGGAGAAGTCTGACAGGAGCGTGCTTAGTGGTAATATAGATTTGATTTACCGGATGTCGAAATTCCAGTTCTCTAACAAATTCTCGTTGACCTCGACGGATTACAAGAACCCGATCGTGGCTTTCTACGAGTACGCGGAGGCAAACCCGTACTACAAGAAGTATAATGATGACGGTACGGTGGACAAGTGGTTGGAAAATAATGACTATTTCAAGGCCTCGAACCCGCTGTGGAACGCGAAACAAAATAGCCGGGACGAGGGAAAGAATCTTGCCTTGAGTAATTATTTCATGGCAGAGTATTTCCCCACGACTGAATGGCGGGTACGTGCCCGGTTAGGGCTGACTTACGGGAATGACGACACGGAAAAGTTCTATTCCCGGAATGATACCCGTTACGAAGACGTGGAAACGATCAAGAAAGGGGAATATCGTTCAACGAATACCCGGAAGAATCAAGTGGAGGCGGAATTGAGTGTCACGTACGCGAAAGTACTGGGAAAACATAGGATTAACTTGGTTGCCGGGGGGAATCTTTCCAGCGATAAATCACTGACCCAGGGATATTCGGCTTTGGGATTTCCGGAAGGTGATTTTTCTTATCCCTCTTTCTCGAACGGTTACCCGGAAAACGGTACGCCTACCTACTATGAATCCGTGTCCCGCTCGGTGAACGGTTATTTTAACACGGGGTATTCTTTTGACGATCGCTACTTGATGGATTTCAGTTTACGGACAAGTGGTTCATCGGTTTTCGGTACTTCCCGGAGATACAATACGACGTGGTCGGTTGGCTTGGGCTGGAACTTGCACAAGGAGAAGTTTATCATGGATCACGTGGCATGGATTGACTTGTTGAAATTGCGGGCTTCAATAGGAAACCCGGGAAACCAGAGTTTTGACTCTGCGCAATCTTTGCTGACCTATTCTTTCCAGTACGGTTCGATGAACTATTTCGGGCTGGGAGCCGTGTTATCACAAATCGGTAATCCCGATTTGGAATGGCAGATCACGGTGGATAAGAACATCGGTTTGGACGTGACGCTGTTTAATAAACGTTTTTCGTTGACGGCGGATTACTATTACAAGGTGACCGACCCGTTGTTGATCAAGGTGAGTACACCACTTTCTTCCGGGACATCCACTTACATGACGAACGCGGGAGAACAGGTATCACAGGGTTTGACGGCATCGGTGTCCTATTACATTTTCCAGAATTTCGAGGAGCGTTTCTCGTGGATGGTACGAGCGAACGTGCGGACGCAAAAAAACCGGATTGATAAAATTGGGAACAAGCTCTCCACGTTGAACGCCAGCGGAAAGGGAGAAAATACCGTGAGGTATTATGATGGGGCAGACCCGGATGATATTTGGGCGGTAAGGTCCGCGGGGATTGATCCCTCGAACGGGAAGGAGTTGTTCTATGCCAAGGATGGTAGCTACACGTACGATTTCTCGTATGATGACGAGGTGATTTGCGGGAATACCCGTCCGGACGTGGAGGGAGTGATCGGTTCATCATTGAACTGGAAGGGATTTTCCGTGAGCTTGAATTTCCGTTACCAGATGGGGGCTGACGTGTTCAACGAGGCTCTTTACAACAAGGTGGAAAATATTTCAAGGAGTGATTTGAACAAGAACCAGGACAAGCGGGCGTTGTACGAGCGTTGGCAAGAAGTGGGGGATATCGTGCATTTCAAGGATATTGCCAGTGCGGCAAGTACCCCGATGTCTTCCCGTTTCGTGCAGACGGAGAACGTGTTGACCTTGGAGTCTCTCTATCTGGGGTACGAGTTTTACAACGGGTGGATCGAGAAACTCGGCTTGAGTAGCCTGAAACTACAATTCTCCATGCGTGATGTGTTCCGGGCATCGACAATCCGGTCGGAGAGAGGTATATCTTATCCTTTTGCCCGGAGTATGGAGGCAGGACTTTCGTTTAATTTTTAAAGATGAATGATTATGAAATTATGGAATATCATTTGGACCGGGATCATACTCGTGTGTGGTGTAGGGTGTTCGAGTTTTCTGGACGTGCAGCCGAAAGACAAACAATCGGAGAAACAATTATTCGCCACGAGAGGCGGTTTTTATACTGCGGTGAACGGGATATATAACAAGATGGCGTCTTCGGCTCTTTACGGGAAGAATCTTTCCTACGAGTTGGTGGACGTGATCTCGAAGCGCTATCAGCCTCTTCCGGTGAACACGTACTTGACGGCGTTGAGCACGTTTGCTTACACGGACGAAAGTGTGAAAAAAGCGTTGGAAAGTACATGGACCACGGCTTACAACACGATATTGAATTGTAACGTGGTGTTGGAGAATATTGACGAGAGCGAGGGTGTGTTACAGGAACAGGAGTATCGCGTACTGAAAGGCGAGATGCTGGCCGTTCGAGCTTTCTTGCACTTTGATATGTTACGTTTGTTCGGTCCGGTCTATAAGCTCCACCCGGAGGCGGTATCCATTCCCTACAACGAATCGTCGAAAGTGGCGGCCCTGCCGTTAATGACGGCCGATTCTGTGTTGCACGAGAAAATATTGCGGGATCTGGATGAGGCCGAGAAGTTACTGGCGGATAGTGACCCGGTGATCGAGAACGGGCCGATGGCCTCTCTCGGGGAAGACGAGGAAGTTTACCTGCGCTATCGCCAGTTGCGGATGAATTATTACGCCGTGTTGGCATTGAAGGCGAGGGTGTACCTGTATGCGGGAGAACAGGCGAACGCGCTGGCTGCTGCCCGGAAACTGTTGACGAACCCGAAAGTGAATGAATATTTTCCGGCGGTGGACCCGAATAAACTGCTGGCCAACCAGAGCAATCCCGACCGGGTGTTCTCCACGGAAGTACTGACGGGAATTTACAAAAAGGACCGAAAGGAGATTTATACCCGTTATTTCAGCTCGGAGCAGGCGGGAAATAATCTCCTGCATCCCCGGAAAGATTTCGTGGGAACGAGCCTTTTTGCCGGAGAGACACAGGATTATCGATTCCAGACGTGGTGGCAGGTAGCATCCGGCGTGGGTGAGAGCGGTCACGTGATGATTAAATACAAGGAGATTGACCAACCTGACGGGACGGCGGGATCAGAGTATTTCTACGCTGTTTTCATGTCGTTGATCCGGTTGAGCGAGGTGTATTACATCGCGGCGGAAAGCGAGCCCGTGCTGGCGGACAAATATGGATGGCTGAACCGGGTTCGAGCCCGGAGAGGGTTACCCGACGCGCCTGTCGTTTCAGAGGATGATTTCATGAAGCGGTTGCGCTCGGAGTACGTGCGGGAGTTTATCGGCGAGGGGCAAATCTTTTTCATGTATAAACGACTGTATATAAATATCAATAGGTATGATACCAATACTTACGGGGCCCGGGAAGAACGCTACGTGCTGCCGATGCCTTCGGGGGAAATTGCTAATCGTTAAAATGACAAGGTTATGAAATGGAAAAATATTTTATTGATCGTGGGACTGGGTTTTGTCGCGAGTGCTTGTGAAAAACAGGATAGCTCGATTTTTACCACAGATGATGCCGGGATTTATTTTCAAATGGTGACGATGTCTATTTACGGGACGACCACGGAATATTACACGGATTCGCTCTCTTCTTCCTTCGCGTCTGTTCGAGCCTCGGCGAAGAGTGCGGTGCTTGCCGCCACGGTCCGGACGATGGGTAAAGTGGCTGACTATGATCGTCCTTTCAAGATAGTCGTGGACAAAGAAGGTACGACGGCTGTCGAGGGCGAACATTACGAGATTGATCTGGACACGCTGGTTGTTCGCGCGGGAGAGAGTTCTGCGAGAGTGCGTGTACGTTTTTTCCGCACGGATGATTTGATGGAGAGAACGATACGGTTGGCTCTCCGGCTGGAGGATAACGAGTATTTCAAGTGTTATTTTCCGGAGTACAAGAACACGAACGCCTACTCGTCCACGAGGGTGATGATTCACGGGAATCTGTTCGCCTTCTCGGTGAGCGAGATGTACACGGAACCGGGCTACTGGACGGATTTCGGGACAGAATTTTTCGGGAATTGGACACCTAAAAAGTATGTTGTCGTTAACTCGGTTTGCGGGTTGACCCCCACGGATTGGAGTGGGGCCGGGTTTGCCGGGGCGAAGGTGCAATACGGGCGGTTTAATTTTTTCGCTCTCGCCGTGCAGAAATATTTGCAGGGACAGGCGGATGCCGGAACCCCGGAACTGGACTCTGACGGGAAATATATGCAACTTGACCCGTCCTACCCGGTCGATTACTCCCGGTATGAATAATATTAAAACAAGATGTTATGAAAATGAATTGTATTATATTGTTTTTGTTTGTTTTTTTCTTTTGTGGTTGTTTTGATGACAAGGGAAATTACGATTACCATGAGGTGGCGGAAATAACCATTGAGAATATTCCGGAGGTGATTGAGGTGCTAGGGAATTCCGATCATATCATCGTGAATCCTAAGGTGGTTTCTTCACTGGAAGGAGAGATCGGGACGGGGAACACCAATTTCGAGTTTAGTTACAAGATCGAGAAAAAATCCGGGGGAACGATCGTGTCCAACCAAAAATGGGTAAACCTGAATCCTGCCGGGACGTTGAACTTGGACACGTTGGCCGCTTTTTCCGCTGATACGTATATCGGTTGGTTTGCTGTGACGGACAAACGCTCCGGCATACAGATGTCCGCAACGTTCGATATAAGGGTTTCGTCCCCCACTTACGAGGGATGGATAATACTCTGTGAGGAGGGAGAGAACGCGAGAGTGCGGATGGATATGATTTCCGTGATCTCGGCCGAGCGGGTTATCCCGGCTTATGATTTGTTGGCACCCTTGGGATTACCGGAATCGAAAGAGGCGAAGGGAATCGCATTCTATCCGAACCGGTTTTATAGCCCCAATGACCTGATCTACGTGATGACGGGCGAGGGTGCGTATAAACTGGATCGGGAAACGTTCAAGACGGATAAATCATGGGAGATCGGGCTTGTCGATTTTATCCTTCCCCCGGAAGGAGAGCATGTCGTACGCTACGAGACGGTAAATAAT
>ERZ827117.2472-NODE-2472-length-10415-cov-2.813900_pt1 | contig 10415 bp, 8 predicted proteins | sample MGYA00519920_ERZ827117 | MGnify/ENA primary metagenome ERZ827117 (study PRJEB31778, sample SAMEA3449260) | human gut metagenome | biome: human gut; feature: human-associated habitat; material: faeces | place: United Kingdom | collected 2010/2012 ...
ATCCCATATGCGGATGTGGTGACAACAACGACCCACAAGACACTGCGTGGACCTCGCGGCGGTCTGATTCTGGCCAATGAGGAAGCAGCAAAGAAATTTAACTTTAATAAGGCCGTATTCCCTGGTATTCAGGGCGGTCCGCTGATGCATGTTATCGCAGGTAAGGCAGTCTGCTTAAAGGAAGCCTTAGACCCAAGCTTTAAGACGTATGCAGAAAATGTTGTAAAGAATGCACAGGCACTCTGCAACGGATTAATGAACAGAGGATTTGATATCGTTTCCGGCGGTACAGACAACCACTTAATGCTTGTAAACTTAATCAGTAAGGGAGTTACAGGTAAGGAAGTAGAAAAGCTCTTAGATGCAGCCAACATTACATGTAACAAGAACACGATTCCGAATGACCCGGCTTCTCCGTTTGTAACAAGCGGTATCAGACTGGGTACGGCAGCTGTTACAACAAGAGGCTTTAATGAAGCGGATATGGATATTGTAGCAGATGCAATCGCAATGCTTGTAGAAGATGTCGATGCAAATAAGGCAAAGGCTATGGAACTGGTTAAGGGATTAACAGACAAGTATCCGTTATACGAATAATACATAAAAAGTAATAGAATAAAATAGAAAAGCTGCTGCTTTCATCAATCAAAACCTGAAATCCGGACAGAACACAGTCGGAAATTCAGATACACAGATTGAAAAGCGGCGGCTTTTTTGTTGATTTGTCGAATATTTATTTACTGAAATTTTAATTTGTGTTATAATTTTATGGTTTAAATCGAAAAAAAGAGGTAGAATTATGTCACAAATTATTATTATGGCCGCGATTCTTATATATCTTGCGGCAATGTTAGGTGTTGGTTTTTACTGCTCGAAGCAGAATAACAGCGTCGATGATTTTTATCTGGGCGGCAGAAAATTAGGCCCGTTTGTAACAGCGATGAGTGCGGAAGCATCAGACATGAGCAGCTGGCTGTTAATGGGACTTCCGGGTGTTGCCTATCTTTCCGGTGTTGCAAGTGCAGCATGGACAGCCATTGGGCTTGCAATCGGTACATATGTCAACTGGCTGATTGTAGCCAGAAGAATCCGTGTGTATTCCAAAGCCTATGAGGCATTTACCGTGCCGGATTTCTTTGCAAAAAGATTCGGTGATAAGAAAGGAATCCTGACAGGCATTGCGGCACTGATGATTATTATCTTCTTCATTCCGTATACGGCTTCCGGTTTTGCAGCTTGTGGTAAGTTGTTTTCCAGCCTGTTTGGGGTGAATTATATGGCAGCCATGATAATCAGTGCAGCAGTCATTGTCGGCTACTGTGCATTGGGCGGATTTCTGGCAGCAAGTACAACCGATTTGATTCAGAGTATTGTTATGACAATCGCGCTGGTGGTTGTAGTGGTATTCGGTATCAATGTTGCGGGTGGATTAGATGTGGTAATAGATAATGCAAGGCAGCTTCCGGGTTATCTGGATTTCTTCCACAGCTATTCGGTAGAAACACAATCTGCGGAAAAATACAGCTTTTTAAGTATTGCTTCTACAATGGCGTGGGGATTGGGCTACTTTGGTATGCCGCATATTCTGCTTCGCTTCATGGCAATTGAAGATGAAAATAAATTAAAGATTTCAAGACGTGTGGCAACCGTCTGGGTTGTGATTTCTTTAACAATTGGTGTATTTATCGGTATTGTAGGTTACAGCATGTCAAAGGCAGGCGCAATTGAAGTGCTGACAGGCAGCAATTCTGAAACGATTATTGTACGGGTGGCACATTTATTGAGTACATACGGTGCGATTCCGGCGATTATCGGCGGACTGATTCTTGCCGGTATGCTCGCGGCAACAATGTCTACGGCAGATTCACAGCTTTTGGCGGCGGCTTCCGCAGTATCACAAAACCTCGTAAAAGATTGTTTTCACATTAAGATTACCGAGAAAATGTCTATTGTGGTGGCACGAATCACTGTTGTTGTGATTGCCGTTATCGGTGTATTTATGGCAAGCAACCCGGACAGCTCTGTATTTGATATTGTATCTTTTGCATGGGCAGGCTTCGGTGCAACCTTCGGACCGGTTGTACTGGTATCTTTATTCTGGAAGGGTGCGAACCGTTACGGTGTTCTTGCGGGTATGGTATCCGGCGGTGTCATGATTTTCCTGTGGAAATATGTCATCGCAAAGCTTGGCGGTGTATTTGCAATCTATGAACTGCTTCCGGCATTTATCGTAGCTGTAGCAGTTATTGTTGTTGTCAGCCTTGTAACAGGAGGACCGGAACAGGAAGTGCTTGAAAAATTTGAACAGGTTAAGGCACAGAATTAGTAAGAAATCAAAAATGAGGAGAAGCGATGATTTATTTATTTACAGCGTTGTATGATGAAGCCTATCCGTTTTTGCAGTATTACAAAATGAAAAAAGAAATAAATTCCCTTCCGTTTGAAATGTATCGCTGTGAGGAACAGCAGATATGCCTTACAATTACGGGAACGGGAGAAATTACAGCCGCGACAGTTGTCGCGGCTGTCTGTGCAATGGGACATGTGAAAGCGGGAGATATCTTTGTGCAGTGCGGCATATGCGCAGGCGCAGAACAGAAAAAAGGTGTGGCTTATCTGTGCAGCAAAATTACGGAAGAAGCGACACAAAAGACATTTTACCCGGATATTTTATACAGGCATCCGTTTCCCGAAGCTGCGGTTGTAACAGGAATGAACGTGCGGCGGAAAGCAAGTGTGTCAGAGGAACATGTATGTCAGAAAGCGGATATGCCGCAAAATACGGATACGGCAAATCCGGTGAAATTATGTGACACGGAATTATATAATATAGAATTATATGACATGGAAGCGGCGGCGGGGTATCAGGCGGCACATCATTTTTTCGGTCCGCATCAGATGTTTTTTATAAAAATCATATCCGATAACGGTGTACAGGAAAAAATGTCCGCAGATACCGTGCGTGAACTGGTGCAGGCACAGATTGGACAGATTGCGCAAGCCGTGGAACGGTTTGCAGCGGCAGAAAGAGATTATGCGCGGGAACAGCAGGTGTTATCACAAGAGGAACAGCGGCAGGCAGAACGTCTTAGTCATGATATGCACTGTTCCGCCGTCATGGAAGCAGAACTGTTCCAGCTGTTAAAGTACTGCCGGTTATCGGGTATAGATTATGAAGACATAATCCGGGACGGTTATGCGGCAGGAAGTCTGCCGTGCAAGGATAAAAAAGAAGGGAAGCGGTGTCTTGAACAGCTTAGAAAAGAATTGTTATAACGGACGGTTTTCGCATATTTATGTGGAAGAAGCGGTTTGGAATCATCCGAGAACACAAAAAATTCTGTCCCGCTTTCCGCAGGCACAGGTGATACCGGTACATCATTATAAAGATGTCTTCTGCCGCAGGGGACAGAGCGTGGTCAGACAGCATAAAACGCAGAATCTCATTCTGGCAGAAAAGAAAAACAATCTCATTTATCAGGGCGCGCCGGTCTGCCAAAGCTTTGGTAATCACTGGTTTTATTATACGTCCTGCATGATGAACTGCATTTACGATTGCGAATACTGCTATCTGAAAGGCATGTATCCTTCTGCAAATGTAGTGCTATTTGTAAATTTAGAAGACATTTTTGCAGAAGTGGAGCGTTTGTTAGAACAGCACAGCGTTTACCTGTGTGTGTCGTATGATACGGATTTGCTTGCGGTCGAACCGGTCATCGGTTATACGGCAGAGTGGATGCGGTTTACGACGGAACATGAAAATCTTACAATTGAAGTGCGGACAAAAAGCGCCAATGTGCATTATTTTAAACAGCAGGCAGTCACAGAGCGGGTAATATTTGCATTTACCATGTCGCCTCAGCCGGTCATTGCGGCATATGAACATTTTACGCCGGATATGCAGGCGCGGATTGCGTGTGCGGCAGAAGCAGTACAGTGGGGATTTTCCGTGCGTCTGGCATTTGACCCGATGATTTACTGTAAGGACTGGGAAAATGTTTATGCAGAAATGCTTCAATGCGTTGACGAACAGATTGACTGGAAACGGCTGGTGGATGTAAGTGTCGGAAGTTTCCGCATTTCAAAGGAATATTTAAAAAATATGCGGAAGAAAGAGCCGCATGCGGCAGTGGTGCAGTTTCCGTATACCAATGTGGGCGGTGTGTATCAGTATCCGCCGGAACTGCTGACGCGCATGGAGGGATTTCTGACCGGACAGCTTGAAAAAAGACTGCCAAAAGAAAGGATATTTTTATGGGAAGAATAGAGCAGAACACGGATATGGCAAATGTGGCAGATACGGCGGTTGTAACGGGATCGTCTTCCGGAATCGGACTGGCACTCAGCCGTATGCTTGTCAAAAATGGGTATGAAGTTTTTGGTTTTGGAAGAAATTTTGAAAGAGCAGAAGCACAGGAGTTTTGCAAAGAACAGCCGGAAAAATTTCATGCGGTGGTCTGTGATATTACGGACACGCAGGCATTGTGTGCGCATATTAAAGAGATTGATAAGAATTACCGTGTCACGGTGTTGGTCAATAATGCGGGGGTCGGTTATTACGGTCTGCATGAAGAATTAAATCCGAAAAAGATTCAGAAAATGGTGCGCACGAATCTGGAAGCACCGATGATTCTGACACAGCAGCTTTTGCGAACATTAAAAAAGAACAGGGGGACAGTCTTAAATATATCCTCTGTTACGGCAGCGCAGTCCAATCCGCACGGCTGTGCATACGGTGCGACAAAGGCAGGGCTGTCCGGCTTTGCAAAGAGCCTGTTTGACGAGGTGCGCAAATACGGTGTGCGGGTGATTACGATACAGCCGGATATGGCAAAGACCGATTTGTACCGCAATGCAGACTTTTGTGAAGGAGAAGAAGAAGCATCATACCTGCTGCCCGAAGAAGTGGCGGAAGCGGCGGCATTTGCACTGGCACAAAGAGAGGGGCTGGTAGTGACGGAAATCACAGTAAAGCCGCAGTTCCACAGGATACGGAGAAAATAAGCCGTAAATGGTGAATAATCGGCGGCACACAGGCAATACTGAATGTCATAAAAACATCGAAAGGAAGCAATGCGATGAAAGAAGACATTCAGCAGGCACTTGACGGCAGAAAAAATGCACGGTTACACAGTACACAGGAAAGAGCGGGTGAAAAAAATACAGCCCAAAACGATATAAAACAAACAGATACGGCGGCGGAAGTTCCGGTGATTGATGAAAATGCTGCCCTCCATGCCAAAGAATGGGTGGATAACGGCAGCCGGTTATAAATGGAGGATGTTATGGGAAAAGTAATTATGACAGTAGACGGAAATACTGCCGCCGCTTATACCGCCTACGCATTTACACAGACTGCGGCGATTTATCCGATTACACCGTCGTCGGCGATGGCAGAAACAGTGGATAACTGGGCAGCACAGGGCAGAAAAAATATTTTTAATGAAACGGCAGATGCAGTCCGAAGCCGGAGCAGCGGGCGCAATGCACGGCATTTTACAGTCGGGAACACTCGCCTCCACATTTACGGCATCACAGGGACTGCTGTTAATGCAGCCGACTCTTTACAAAATGGCGGGAGAACTTCTGCCGGGGGTACTGCATGTGAGCGCACGTGCGCTGGCGGCACAGGCACTCAGCATTTTTGGTGACCACCAGGATGTCTGTGCAGTACGCCAGACAGGCTGTGTCATGCTCGCATCGTCATCGGTGCAGGAAGTCTGCGACCTTGCCGCCGTAGCACATTTATCGGCAGTCAAAGGAAGACTGCCCTTTATCCATTTTTTTGACGGCTTCCGCACGTCCCACGAAATCCAGCGGATAGAAGCATTGTCCTATGAAGATTATGAAGAAATGCTTGACAAAGAAGCGGTGCAGGCGTTCAGGGAACGCGCGCTGTCACCAAATCACCCGGTTATGCGCGGAACGGCGCAGAATCCGGACATCTATTTCCAGACAAGAGAAGCTGCGAATCTTTTTTATGAAAAAATTCCGGGAATTATAAAAGAATATATGGCACAGATTGAGAAAAGAACCGGCAGAACATACCGCTTTTTCCAGTATTACGGTGCTAAAAATCCAAAGTACGTAGTGATTGCCATGGGTTCGGTGTGTGAAACCATACGGGAAATCCTGCCGCAGATGAACTGTGCAGATACGGATTGTGATACCGGCAGTTCCGGTATGCAGGACGACATCATGCAGGACAACAGTGGTATATACGGCATGATTCAGGTGCATCTGTTCCGCCCGTTCTGCGCAGACGACTTTTTAAAGGAGCTGCCGGAGAGCGTGGAGCGGATTGCCGTGTTAGACCGTACAAAAGAACCGGGCGCACTTGGAGAACCGCTGTATCTGGATATCTGCGGCGCGCTTTACGGAAAGGAAAATGCACCTCTGGTTATCGGCGGGCGGTATGGACTTGGCTCAAAGGATACGACACCGGCGCAGATTGCCGCAGTCTTTGACAACCTGACGGACGTACAGCCGAAAAATCATTTTACAATCGGAATTGAAGATGATGTGACACATCATTCGCTTGCCGTTCATCCGGATTTTCCGATACAGACACCGGCAGGGCTTATGCAGTGCAAATTCTGGGGGCTGGGTTCGGACGGCACGGTGGGTGCAAACAAGCAGGCGGTTAAAATCATCGGAGAATATGCAAAGCCCTATGTGCAGGGATATTTTTCGTATGATTCCAAAAAGTCGGGCGGACTTACGGTTTCCCACCTGCGTTTTGGCGATACGCCGATCCGCTCGGAATATTTGATACAGGAAGCGGATTATATCGCCTGCCACAATGAATCCTTTTTAAACAGCGGATACGACCTGACAGAAGGCTTGAAAGAAAACGGCATATTTGTATTGAATACGCAGTATGGCGCAGAGCAGATTGGCGGAAAACTGCCCAAAGAAATGGTTCATGCGCTGATCGAAAAAAATGCACGGCTCTATCTGATTGATGCGGGAAAGCTGGCACACAGTCTGGGACTGGGAAACCGCATTAATATGATTATGCAGGGCGCATTTTTTCATCTGACCGGGATTCTGCCGCAGGAAAAAGCACTTGCCTGTCTGAAAAATTCCATACAGGCGGCATACGGAAAAAAAGGTGCAGACATTGTGGAAAAAAATATAAAGGCGGCAGAATACGGTTTTCTGGAAACAAAGCTTGTGCCTGTTGAATTGCTCCAGTCCACAAGAGAAGAACGGGAAAATGTGCAGGAACCCGAATTTATTGAAAACATTTTAAGACCTATGGAAAAGGCAAAGGGGGACAGTCTTCCCGTCAGCACTTTTTATCCGCTGGCGGACGGCACATTTCCTGCCGGTACAACCGCATATGAAAAACGCGGTATTGCGGCATTTATTCCCGAATGGATTGAAAAGAACTGTATCCAGTGCAACCAGTGTTCGTATATCTGCCCGCATGCGTGTATCCGTCCGTTTCTGTTAAATGAAAAGGAACAGGCGCTTGCACCAAAGAATTTTGAAAGCAAGGCGGCGGCAGGAAAAGAGCTTGCAGGGCATACGTTCAGGATACAGGTTAGTCCGCTCGACTGTACAGGCTGCGGCAATTGTGCGGACATCTGCCCGGCAAAGGAAAAGGCGCTTGTCATGCAGCCTGCCGCAAAGCAGATAAAAGAACAGGCAGACAACTGGGCGTTTGCTGTCAGTGCGGTGGCGGATAAGCCGGAGCTGATGACCAAAGAAACGGTCAAAGGCAGTCAGTTTGCACGGCCGCTCATGGAATTTTCCGGTGCGTGCGGCGGGTGTGGTGAAACCCCGTATATGAAGCTTGTGACACAGCTTTTCGGGGAACGCATGGTGATTGCCAATGCGACAGGCTGTTCCTCAATCTGGAGTGCTTCCGCACCGTCCATGGCATATACGTGCAATGCCAACGGAAAAGGTCCTGCGTGGGCAAATTCCCTGTTTGAGGACAATGCGGAATACGGCTACGGTATGCTGCTCGGTGCAAAAAAACAGCGGGAAACGCTGATACGGCTGGCAGAAGAATTTGTCAGGGAGTGTGAAAGCGGCGTGGAAAATGACGGCATTGCAGACAGCGGAAGCGGGATATCAGAAGCGCTGGAACACTGGCTTGCAGTGCGTGATAATCCGACAGCCTGCACTGCGGCGGCAGAAGAGGTGCGTGAGAAGCTGGCGCAGGGGTTGAAAGAGGCGGTAACGCGGTCAGATGTACCGGTGGCGGTATCGGAACAGGCAGAACGGACGTCACGGCAGATTCAAAGACTGTCGGAAATTCAGAAGCGGGTGGATTTTCTGGTGAAACGCTCACAGTGGATTGTTGGCGGGGATGGCTGGGCATATGATATCGGATACGGCGGATTAGACCATGTCCTTGCCAGCGGTGCAGATGTGAATGTCCTTGTCTTTGATACGGAGATTTACTCCAATACCGGCGGGCAGGCATCAAAGTCCACACCGGCAGCAGCCGTGGCAAAATTTGCCGCCGACGGTAAAAGGACGGCAAAAAAAGATATCGGCGCAATGGCGATGACCTACGGAAATGTCTATGTGGCGCAGATTGCTATGGGCGCGGATAAAAACCAGACGATAAAAGCGATTCTGGAAGCCGAGCGGTATGATGGTCCTTCCCTGTTAATTGCTTATGCACCTTGTATCAGTCACGGTATTAAGGAAGGCATGGGAAAGAGCATGGCAAGCATGAAACAGGCGGTAGATGCCGGATACTGGCATCTGTACCGGTATAATCCGCAGCTTATAAAGGAAGGAAAAAATCCGTTTTCACTGGATTCCAGACCGCCAAAGGCTTCCTTTACGGAATTTTTAAGAAGCCAGTTACGCTATGCGGTGCTTGAAGCGCAGTATCCGAAGGAAGCGAAGGCGCTGTTTGCAAAGGCAGAGGAAGATGCCGGCAGACGGTATCAGCGGTATCGGGAAATGGCGGAAAGAATATAGAAAGAACGAAAATCCACAGGAATGGCAGGTGTAAATCTGGCTGTTTCTGTGGATTTTTGTGAATTTTGTGGCAGGTGTGTAAATATATAGAAAAACTATTATTATAGGTTGTTTTTTTTTTTTTTCATATATAATGGGCAAAAAGGTAAAAAATAGCAAGTATACTAATACTGTGTATACATTAACATTGGTTGTAATGAAAGAGGGAGTGAGTAGAGATTATATTTACAAGTTGATAATTCAAAATAAATACAGACAGACGAGAGGAGATTAGATATGGAGTCAATTAAAGAAGTTTTAAAAAAAGTATTATCAGATGATTTTATTAAAGAATGTGCAGAGGATTTTACAAAAGACGGCATCGAACAGCTAACCGGAACAATGCTGGGGGCTGTTACAAAAACTTTTTTTGAAAAATGGAATTATTGCAGAGCACTTACACAGGCAGAGAAAGAAGGCACTGGTGCGAATCAGAAACAGTTAAAAGAATTTATAGAAAATTGGAAATCAGATTCAAGTGTATATAGTGAAGATGAGCTGAATGATATGTTTGAAAGAACATACCAAGAATTGCAGAAAAATTCAGAAAATTTTAAAGAAGTTGACAAAGAAGAATTATGCAAACAATATAAAAAGTTTGTTACAGAGTATATGAAGTCATTAATGTCAGAGGTTACGACAGGGGAGAAAATAGTGATACAGAAAGTGGATGGCATTAGAGAAAATATTAAAGAGGTGTCTGATAATACGCAAGAAGCAAATAGAATATTGCAGGATATGAATAAAAATGCTGATGTACCTATTATAGATTTTGTGAAAAATATAGTGAAAGTGAAACGTTACGATTATAAATATATAGGTTTATATAACACATTTGATTATGTAGAAGACACTTATGAAGAAGATGCTGATAGTTGCTATGTATTTTCGTTTGATGTTAATAATATTGGTAAATGCTTAGTAAAAAGTATAAAAATTAGTAATTTGAAAGTGTACTATAAAAAACCGGATGATTCTGAACCATTACGGTATGCCAGACTGTATATGGTAGCAGATGAAAAAACAGAAAAAGAATGTGTAGTTAATATGCTTCCGAATAGTCAGGAAAAAATTCGATTTGCAGTACAGATGGAAGAAGATGAGGATGATTTTATGGAGGATGCAATACATAATGAAATGTGTATTGCATTCAATATGAAATTGTTAGGAGAAGATAATAATTGCAGCGAAAAGTTAATGATTATTAATATTAGTAACGATTTAAAAGAATTTCCTGTAGGGGAATATTCAATTGATTCAATTAATAGTTAGTTGAAAGATAAACTAAACGTATTGTATTAAAAGTGAAAAGTCCTGTAACATTCACCGGCAATAAAAAGCCGCGAATGTTGCAGGACTTTGTAAAATACAAATGCAATTTTTATACAGGATAAATGCTAAAAAACAAAGAAATTATGGGAGATGTT
>ERZ827117.2476-NODE-2476-length-10391-cov-20.381869_pt1 | contig 10391 bp, 9 predicted proteins | sample MGYA00519920_ERZ827117 | MGnify/ENA primary metagenome ERZ827117 (study PRJEB31778, sample SAMEA3449260) | human gut metagenome | biome: human gut; feature: human-associated habitat; material: faeces | place: United Kingdom | collected 2010/2012 ...
AAAGATCGCATTCTCTTTAACATAAATGTAGTTGATTAGTTAATATAAATTGTTTGCTTTTAAAAACTGTGCACAAATATAATTAATAATATTTAGAACTACATTACGATTATACTACAATTTTTTAAGAGAGATAAACGTTTTCCCTTGTTATAAAACGATAAAGGCTCTACAATATTTGCAGAGCCTTTTATTTTGAAACAGAAAGCATTATAAATGCTTCAATCTATTACTTTATACTAGTCAGTCATTAACTTTCTATAACGAACGCGTTTTGGTTCTTCATTTCCCAAACGTTTCATTTTGTTTTCTTCATATTCTGAATATGAACCTTCGAAGTAGAATACATTGGAGTCTCCTTCAAAAGCAAGGATATGTGTACAGATACGGTCGAGGAACCAACGGTCGTGCGAGATAACTACTGCACAGCCGGCGAAATCTTCCAAACCTTCTTCCAAAGCACGCAGAGTGTTTACGTCGATATCATTGGTAGGCTCATCGAGCAACAGTACATTACCTTCTTCTTTCAAAGCCATCGCCAAGTGTAAACGGTTTCTTTCACCACCGGACAATACACCGCAGAGTTTTTCCTGATCGCCTCCGGAGAAATTGAAACGGGAAAGGTATGCACGCGCATTCACGTCACGTCCACCCATGCGGATCAACTCATTACCACCGGAAATTACCTGATATACGCTCTTATTCGGATCAATATCTCTGTGTTGCTGGTCTACATACGCCACCTTTACAGTCTCTCCTACTTCAAATTCTCCTTTATCCACTGTTTCCAATCCCATAATCAGGCGGAACAATGTCGTCTTTCCCGCACCATTAGGACCAATCACACCGACAATACCATTAGGAGGAAGCATAAAGTTCAAATCGTCAAACAACAATTTATCACCGTATGCTTTAGCCACATGTTTGGCTTCAATGACCTTATTACCCAGACGGGGACCATTCGGAATAAAGATTTCAAGTTTCTCTTCTTTCTCCTTCACGTCCTCATTCAGCAATTTGTCATAAGAGTTAAGACGTGCCTTACCTTTCGCCTGACGGGCTTTCGGAGCCATGCGTACCCATTCCAACTCACGTTCCAGTGTTTTACGACGTTTGCTGGCGGTCTTTTCTTCCATTTCCATACGTTTGGTCTTTTGTTCCAACCAGGAAGAGTAGTTACCTTTCCAGGGGATACCTTCACCACGATCCAGTTCAAGAATCCATCCGGCAACGTGATCGAGGAAGTAACGGTCGTGCGTCACAGCAATAACCGTACCTTCATATTGTTGTAGATGTTGTTCCAACCAGTCGATAGACTCTGCATCCAAGTGGTTGGTAGGTTCGTCCAGCAAAAGCACATCCGGTTTCTGCAGCAACAAACGGCAAAGAGCTACCCGGCGACGTTCACCTCCGGAGAGATTTTCTACCGGCTGATCTTCAGGCGGACAACGGAGAGCATCCATCGCACGCTCCAACTTGCTATCCAGATTCCATGCATCAGTTGCATCAATGATATCTTGCAATTCACCCTGGCGAGCAAAAAGAGCATCCATCTTATCCTGATCCTCATAATACTCCGGCAAACCGAATTTCTGATTGATTTCTTCGTATTCTGTCAGTGCGTCAACAATGGGTTGCACACCTTCCATCACTACTTCTTTTACTGTCTTTGTGTTGTCTAAATAAGGTTCCTGTGCCAAATACCCCACGGAATATCCCGGAGAAAACACGACTTCTCCCTGAAAGGATTTCTCCAAACCGGCGATGATCTTCAATAACGTTGATTTACCAGAACCGTTCAAACCGATAATACCGATTTTCGCTCCATAGAAAAACGACAGGTAAATGTCTTTCAGCACATTCTTATTAGGAGTGAAAGCTTTGCTCACTCCTACCATTGAGAAGATAATTTTTTTATCGTCAGCAGCCATAATGTATGATTATATATTGTTGATAATGGCACAAAGATAAGAAAAATGTTTGAATTCTTTTGGAGTTATAAAAAAATGTTCTACCTTTGCACCCGCATTCGAAAGAAAGCACTGAAGGATTGATTCGCTAGCTCAGCAGGTAGAGCACAACACTTTTAATGTTGGGGTCCTGGGTTCGAGCCCCAGGCGGATCACGAAACATAAAATTAATCCCTTGATAATCAGTCGTTATCAAGGGATTTTTATTTTAATATTCTTCACATATACTTATTCTACAAGCATAGAGCGACACGGTAATTCGATTATAAAAGTAGTACCTATCCCCAGTTGGGAATCGACTAATATCCGCCCGTTCATCTTCTCGACGATCAGTTTGCAGATAGGTAAGCCCAGACCGGCCCCTTGAGCAAAGGAATCCAATTTCTCAAACCTTTCGAATATCTTTTCAAGCATATTCTGCGGGATGCCCCGACCGGTATCTTTAACACCGATTCTGACAGATTGGTGGTCTACCTCATAGAAGACTTCCACATGTCCGGTGGTAGTGTTCTTTAAGGCATTCGAAAGGAAATTACTCAAGATCTGTTTGATACGCAATTTGTCCAGTTCTACCAGAGAATCATGTGCCGGATAGTTAGTCAGAAGTTCAACGCCGGATGGTACTTGATGAGCATACTCCGCTACACTCTCGTCAAGAAGCTCGGTAAGGTTAACCCAGTCCGGACGCAATTCCAGATAACCGGATTCTATTTTAGAAAGATCAATTACATCATTAATCAGATTTAATAATAGTTTGTTGTTATGTCCAATCAGAGAATTATATAGTTCCTTTTCCGCTGCATTTTCCGTACTAGTCAACAGGCTTGAAAAGCCGACAATAGCATTTAAAGGAGTACGGATTTCATGACTCATATTAGCCAGGAAAGCAGACTTTAACCGATCGGACGCTTCAGCTTTATCACGTGCCTTGACAAGCATTTCTTCTGTCCTTTTCAGTTCTGTGATATCATAATTGATGCTGATAATTTCGATAATCCGGTCCTGCGGGGCATATTTCTTTACTAACAGATTGACATGCGTCCATGTGTATGTGCCATCCTCCCTAAGGACACGCATCTCTTTGCTAAGTTTGGTAGTAAGTCCCTTTCGTGCGTCGTCCAAAAACCGAATCAACAAGGCACGGTCATCAGGGTGGAAATGCCGGTATGTGCCAAAGATGTCGGACAACGGAGTTTCATCCGCTTCACCCACATTTCTGTACCAGCTTTTTTGGGCATAGCCGTGTCCACTCAAAATATTGAAATGAGCATAACCGACCTTGGCATAATCACCGACCAATTCAAAAAACTCCTCAAACTCCTGAATCTTATTATAGGCTACCGTTGTTTCTGTCTTATCCGCATTAATCAATAGATAGTTTATTGGCTGATGCTCACTATTATATAATGTAGTCACTTTAGTCATCAGATCAATCGTACCCTGTTTTTGGGTATTCTGATAATACGATCCGACCTTCGAGAAGTCATAACGGAAAGTAAAGTCGGCGTCTTCATTTTTCTTCAGCCGTTCTTTCATTTCTTTCGGAAAAATAGGATTATCAAAAATATTGATACCCAATACGTCTTCTTTCTTCTCTATATGAAACATTTCTAATTCCTTATCGTTCAGATCCACCAATACCCCATCCATATCGTATAATTCGATACCAATAGGCAAATACTTGAAAATGTTAGATAAGAGACGCTCACTGTATTGCAAAGCTTGGTAAGCAGATGCCATATCAGGACCATCTTGCACTTCGGATATACCATAAATGATTTCGTTTCCGTCTTCATCCGTTTCTTGAAAGCATACCTTGCTACGTACCCAAACAGCTCCTTTCACCGTATCAAGCAAATACACCACCTCCGGCCGTTGATACACACCATAAGAATGAACTGTTGTAGAAAGTTGTTCCTCTTTCTGAATACGTTTATTGAAATCTTCAAAACTAATAACTCCGGTCTGATCCAGACCTAATAACTCTACTATAAAGTCAGAACATTCATAATTCGCAGTTGATAAATTGGCTTTCCACCATCCCATATTAGCGTTAGCCATCAACTGCGAGAAAAAGGTAAAATCTTGTAGTCTATTCATAACGCTATTTATCATTTTATTATTTTTCGGGCGCAAAAATATAGATTAGCGACAAATCTAAACTTTCAGAAAGACACTTTTTTAGCATATTATAAGAAGATTATTTGTGATTAAACTAAAAAATTTCCGGTTAAAACTTTCTCCAAAAGAGATTATTTCAACCGGAAATTTTACAATCGTCAAGTTCCTTATTTTACTTTTTCAAGGACTGATAAACAGCTTTTGCCATCACTTTAGCCCCTTCTTCATTCGGATGGATCTTATCCGGAAACAGTTGGGGCATTCCATCCATTGCTGCGTGAAGATCGATGACAGACAAGTTATTTTTCTTGGCAACCTTCTTTATCATCGGAATGATTTGTTTAGAGATGATATCATCGTTGATATTATCACCGGTCTGATAGGCTTTAGAAGGATAACAAAGATAAATCTTCGGTTGAGCTGGCAACGCTTTGAAAGCATCGACCATTGTTTGCAGATCTTTCGTGAAGTCGGCCTTATACTTCCAGTTAAATGATTTACTGTCATTCGTACCCAACTTGATAACAACGATATTAGGATTGAAAGCCAGCGCATCCTGATAAGCCTTTTCATTCATATAAGGATGATCGCCCTTGTTCAGCAGAGTGCGGGCACTGACTCCGAAATTCTTTACCCAATAAGCCTCTCCCAACATACGGCTCAACACGGCCGGATAACTGTCACGACCACGATTCTTGATACGTGCTCCATACGTAATACTATTTCCAATGCAAGCTACACGGATAGCATCTTTATGAGGTACTTTGAAACTACGGAGCCAAGACGTCAGTTCGTCCAGCATTTCATTCTTATAGAGGAAACCCTCGCGAATTCCCCATCCATGTCCGCCGGAAGGATAAATATGAAGCACTGAAGGAACATTGTTCTTGTTCAGCGCCAAATAATAATTAACTCCGTTAGCAGGCGGAACGACTTTATCATCATCACTATATACGATAAAAGCACGCGGTGTATCTTTCGTCACTTGCTTTTCATTAGAATATTCAAGTTCCAATTCAGCAGAAGCATCTTTTCCCAAAAGGTTGTCGTGAGAGCCCCTATGGGTATAAGATTTATCCATCGTAATCACAGGATAGAAAAGAATCTGAAAGTTCGGACGAAGTTCGGGCTTGGCATGAGTGGCAATGGTAGAAGCCAGATGTCCACCGGCAGAAGAGCCCATGATACCAATGTCATTCGGGTTCAAATTCCAGACATCGGCACTGTCACGTACCAATTTCATTGCTGCTTCAGCATCCGAAATGGGTAATGTACGATCACCGTTCGGCATCCGGTATTTTAGCACAATCAATGCAATACCTTGTTTATTAAAGTAGGGAGCCCAATCACAGCCTTCGTGTTCGAATGCCAAATGTGAATATCCACCTCCCGGACACGCAACCACAGCACGCCCCGTTGCCAGTTCCGGCGCAGGAAGGAATACGCGAAGTGAAGGTTGTTCAATATCAAAAGGTTTCGGAGCATTTTGCGCTACCACTCGTGAACCAGCAAAAAAGAGAAGCAGCAAGATAAAAATAGTAGAAAATTTCTGTTTCATAGTATCTATGTACTTTGATTAATGAATAATTAGATGCGCGAAGATAGTAATTTTGCGTATCTTTGCAGCCCATTTTGATTAGAAAAATTATATGCAAGGAATAAAGAATCTGACACAAGGCCCTATCAATCGTCAACTGTTTAATCTGGCAATGCCGATCATGGCAACGTCGTTTATCCAAATGGCATATAGCCTCACAGATATGGCGTGGGTAGGACGACTGGGAAGTGAAGCCGTAGCCGCCATCGGTTCTGTCGGAATCCTGACCTGGATGTCCGGTTCTATCTCCTTATTAAATAAGGTGGGATCTGAAGTGAGTGTCGGACAATCCATCGGTGCGCAAAGCCAGGAAGATGCCCGCAGTTTCGCATCTCATAACATCACGATTGCTTTGATTATTTCCATCTGTTGGGGCACACTCCTTTTTATATTTGCAGAACCTATCATACGCATCTATGAACTCGAGGATCATATTACGGCCAATGCCATCCAATATCTGCGGATTGTTTCTACCGGATTGCCTTTTATTTTCCTTTCCGCTGCTTTCACCGGAATTTATAATGCAGCAGGGCGCAGTAAAGTCCCGTTCTTTATCAGCGGCACAGGATTGATACTGAACATCATTCTGGACCCACTCTTCATTTTCGGTTTCGGGCTGGGAACCAATGGTGCGGCATACGCTACCTGGATTGCGGAAGCAAGTGTTTTCCTGATTTTCGTCTATCAGTTGCGTTGCCGGGATGCTCTGCTTGGCGGTTTCCCTTTCTTCACGCGGCTAAAGAAAAAATATACACGGAGAATCTTTAAACTGGGATTGCCCGTGGCTACTTTGAATACGCTGTTTGCTTTCGTCAATATGTTCCTTTGCCGCACCGCCTCGGAACAGGGAGGACACATCGGCCTGATGACTTTCACCACCGGAGGGCAAATTGAAGCAATCACCTGGAATACCTCACAGGGATTCTCCACCGCACTAAGTGCCTTCATCGCCCAAAACTACGCCGCCGGACGAGTGGAACGGGTACTTAGAGCCTGGTATACGACTTTATGGATGACGGGAATCTTCGGAACATTCTGTACATTGCTATTCGTGTTCTTCGGGAATGAAGTTTTTGCCATATTCGTCCCCGAACAGGCGGCCTACGAAGCCGGAGGTGTATTCCTCCGTATCGACGGATATTCGCAACTTTTTATGATGCTCGAAATCACCATGCAGGGAGTATTCTACGGCATCGGACGCACCATCCCTCCTGCCATTATCAGCATCAGTTGCAACTATATGCGTATTCCGCTTGCCATCCTGTTTGTACGGATGGGTATGGGAGTGGAAGGAATCTGGTGGGCAGTCTGCATCACCACGGTTGCCAAAGGGTTAATTCTTTTGAGTTGGTTCATTATTATTAAAAAGAAGTGTTTGAGTATTCCTTCAACGATAAAAGGATAATTATCATTTCCCTTTATTAACAAACAAAGGGGCTCTTCCGAGTTATTTTAACTTAAAAAGTACACGCTTGCCAAATAATATGTATCTTTGCATTGTTATTAATAATGCGAAGTGATTCGTATAAAAACATTTTTTATAAACCAATTAAAAAACATCAACATTATGAACAAGATGAAATTTATGGTTCTCTTCATGAGTATTGCCATGATATTTGGTAGCTGTGGAAGTATGAACAACACTGGTAAAGGTGCTGCTATCGGTGGTGGTTCGGGCGCTGCACTAGGTGCGATCCTGGGAGGTGTTATCGGTAAAGGTAAAGGTGCTGCTATCGGTGCTGCTATTGGTACGGCAGTAGGTGCAGGTACAGGTGCTCTTATCGGTAAAAAGATGGACAAAGCAGCAGCAGAAGCAAAACAAATTGAAGGCGCACAAGTAGAACAGATAACAGACAACAACGGATTGCAAGCCGTGAAAGTAACATTCGACTCGGGTATTCTTTTCACTACCGGTAATGCAAATCTAAGTGCTGCTGCTAAATCTGCTTTAAGCAAGTTTGCCAACAATGTGCTCAACCAGAACCGGGATATGGACGTGTCTATTTACGGATATACCGACAACCAGGGCTGGAAGAACAGTACTGCTGCACAAAGCCAGCAAAAGAACCTGAACTTATCACAAGAACGTGCGCAAAGCGTGTCCAGTTACTTGTTGAGTTGCGGTGTTTCCACCAATCAAATCAAGAGTGTACAAGGAATGGGTGAAAGCGATCCCGTTGCAAGCAATGACACTGCTGCCGGTCGCGAACAAAACCGTCGTGTAGAAGTATACATGTACGCAAGTGAACAAATGATTAGAGATGCACAAGCAGCTACTCATTAAAAAATTACTGCGCTATACGCGCAACCTGCTGATTTTCTTCTTTGCATCAACACTACTGGCAGTGATTATTTATCGTTTCATGCCGGTTTATGTAACTCCGTTGATGGTTATCCGAAGCGTTCAGCAAGTTTTTTCAGGAGATAAACCCACGTGGAAGCACACGTGGGTTTCTTTTGATAAGATATCTCCCAACCTGCCGATGGCGGTCATAGCCTCCGAAGACAACCGTTTTGCCGAACACAACGGGTTCGACCTCGTAGAAATCAAAAAAGCGATGAAAGAAAACGAAACACGCAAACGGAAACGGGGAGCAAGCACCATCAGTCAGCAGACAGCCAAGAATGTGTTCTTATGGCCGCAATCGTCGTGGGTACGCAAAGGACTCGAAGTCTACTTTACGTTTCTCATCGAACTCTTCTGGTCGAAAGAGCGAATCATGGAAGTCTATCTCAATTCCATAGAAATGGGAAATGGCATCTACGGCGCACAAGCAACCGCAAAAAATAAGTTCGGAACAACAGCCGACAAGCTGACCCGGGGACAATGTGCACTCATCGCCGCCACCCTCCCCAACCCAATACGATTTAACTCGGCGAAACCTTCGTCATACATACTAAAACGACAAAGTCAGATATTACGGCTGATGAATCTGGTTCCTAAATTCCCACCGGACGAGAAGGCCGTTGAAAAGAAAAAAAGCAAAAAAAAGAAAAGCAAATAACAAGAAAGAATTTATAACCTAGTTTTATTTACGATTAGACGATTTACGATGTACGATTGAAGTTTGAATTGTGAATGAGGAGATACTCATGCAAAGATAAGTACTTATAATTCCAAAAGTTATTTCAATCGTACATCGTAAATCGTCTAATCGTAAATAAAATAGGTTATAAAAAAGAAAGGAGCAATGAGAATCTACCTCTTTGCTCCTTCTGCTAATAAACTTGTTTATATGTGTTATCCCCCAATTATACAAAATCTTTCAATTCCTGTTGCAGACGTTGCCGCGTGAAAAATATGCGACTTTTCACTGTACCCAATGGTAATCCTAATTTCTCTGCAATTTCGCGGTATTTAAAACCTGATACATGCATAGAGAAAGGAATTTTATACTCCCGGGGAAGTGCATTAACGATGCGGTGCATTTCTTTCAGGTCGTAAGCACCTTCCGTACTTTCAAATCCCGAATCTTGTGGCAGATTTAAATGATAATAATTATCAGTCTGGTCAACAAAAGTTTGATCACGTACTATTTTACGGTAGTTATTAATAAAGATATTACGCATGATGGTGTACATCCATCCTTTGAAATTTGTGTCCGGAACATATTTTTCTTCATTATCTAATGCTTTTAAAGACGTTTCTTGCAATAAATCATTTGCTTCTTCACGGTTGGCAGTTAATTTATAAGCAAAACGAAGCAACTCTTCCTGTACTCCAATTAAATCTTTTCTGAAACTTAAACTTTTCATACTTTAATGGTTTTATGGTTAATATTTCGTTTTTCTCGATGTTTGCAAGTTTAAAGGTATTTTGCTTATCAAGCAGGGTAGGATCCGTTATTTTTTAGGGTGAAATTCTATCAATTGATAGATTTTAGGTGCTTTCTGACAGTTTTTAGGTGGTATTAGCGAAATTTATCCCCTACTACTTGGTTAAAAGAGCCAAATAGACTACTTTTGATTTTATATTATTAAATAAAACAAAAGGCTATGACCATACTTATTATTGTAGGGATTATTGTATTGCTGGGCATCATTTTTGCTTCCATGTACAACTCATTAGTGAAATTAAGAAACAATCGTGAAAATGCGTTCGCCGACATCGATGTACAGTTGAAACAACGCCATGATCTCATTCCCCAACTGGTAGACACCGTGAAAGGATATGCCGCACATGAAAAGGAAACGCTCGACCGGGTGATTCAGGCACGTAACGGTGCAGTCAGTGCAAAAACGATCGACGATAAGATAGCTGCCGAAAATCAGTTGAGCTCCGCTCTTGCTGGATTGAAGATTACTCTCGAGGCTTATCCCGACCTGAAAGCTAATCAGAATTTCCTGCAATTACAAGAAGAAATTGCTGACGTAGAGAATAAACTGGCTGCTGTCCGCCGCTACTTCAACTCGGCAACCAAAGAATATAACAATGCCGTACAGACATTCCCATCGAATATAGTAGCAGGAATGACCGGATTCCAAAGAGAAATCATGTTCGACCTGGGGAAGAATGAACGTGCGAATCTGGATCAGGCACCTAAAATAAGTTTCTAAACTCTTTATTCACACCGTCCACTCAATTACAAAAGTTGAACACACATGCAATACGTCGGAATCCAAACACAGCAGAGCCGGAATAATCTGCGCTCTGCGTTTCTACTGTTCCTGTTTCCCTGTCTCGTGGCAGCACTCCTCTATTT
>ERZ827117.2483-NODE-2483-length-10364-cov-8.401300_pt1 | contig 10364 bp, 10 predicted proteins | sample MGYA00519920_ERZ827117 | MGnify/ENA primary metagenome ERZ827117 (study PRJEB31778, sample SAMEA3449260) | human gut metagenome | biome: human gut; feature: human-associated habitat; material: faeces | place: United Kingdom | collected 2010/2012 ...
ATCATCTCGGCGGATATATCTTATTTGCACGGGATTTTACCGGTAAAACAAAAGAGGAAGTAACGGCAGCCATTCAAAGCTATCAGAATGCTGCAAAAGTGCCTCTGCTGATCGGTGTGGATGAGGAAGGCGGCACGGTAAACCGAGTCAGCAAAAATGCGAACTTACGGGAAACGCCTTTTGCCTCTCCTCAGGAACTGTATGCGCAGGGCGGATGGGATCTTATTCGGAGCGACACACAGGAAAAATGTCAATTACTGCAGAACCTGGGAATTAATCTGAATTTTGCTCCGGTATGCGATGTATCACAGGATACAAATGATTTTATATATGCCCGCAGTTTCGGACAGGATGCAGAACAGACGGCGGTCTATGTGCAAACGGTGGTCGGTGTCATGTCCGAAGAGCACATGGGGAGTGTATTAAAACATTTCCCGGGATATGGCAATAACTCCGATACGCACACCGGTGTTGCTTATGATGAACGTCCTTATGAAACATTTGTAAATTCTGACTTTCTGCCGTTTCAGGCAGGAATCGATGCCGGAGCCGATATGGTACTGGTATCCCACAATGTGGTTTCCTGCATGGATGATCAGGAGCCGGCCTCCATATCTCTGCCGGTGCATAATATTTTGCGTAATGAATTAGGGTTTGACGGCGTGATCATTACCGATGATCTGGTCATGGAAGGAGTAAGGCAGTTCGCCGGGGATGCGGAGATTGCCGTAAGGGCGGTACAGGCAGGAAACGATATGCTGTGCTGCACCGATTTTGAAGTACAGGTACCCGCAGTCATTAAGGCGGTCGAAACCGGTGAGATTACCGAGGAACGTCTCAACGAATCGGTTCTGCGTATTTTGAAAATGAAAATAAAGCTGGGCATCATTGCGGATACTGCGGATGCTCAGGACTAGAGAAGGCTCCGCAGTACTTCCTCGGGCCGGGGAGTGTGCTGCGGATATTTTTCTCTCAACGGACCGGCAGCTCCGTCCATAATATAGGGATGTCCCACGATATCCAGCATGGATACATCGTTATAATTGTCACCGAAGGCCATGACATCCGCGAGGTCAAAGCCAAGAATTTTACAAATGGATTGCACACCGATGCCTTTGTTGGCAAGGGTGGTATCGATCCAGTAAGGTCCCGCCACTGCACAGTTCGCCTGCTCCCAGCGGGGGACGAAGCGGTCAGCATAAGCTGCTACGCCTTCATGGAGATATACAGAGACCTTTACGATGTCTTCCGGAATTTCGGAGGGATCCTGAATGACCTGATAGTTGTTGCCGATAAACTTTATTCTGTCCAGCATTCCCAGCCCACGTTCCATCAGATAAGCCGTATTCTGTCCGGAGAGCATGACTTCGCCCTGCCCGTCACTCCGGCTCCACAGATCTTCTGCAATCTCTTCCGCCAGGGCACGGGGCATGGGATTTTTCGCAATGCACAGCTCGTCCTTGTAGATCACGCCACCGTTTTCACATAAGAAAATACAGCAATCCGCCACCGGAGCGAACAGCTTCCGCAGACTGGTATACTGTCTTCCAGACGCCGGGCAAAACAGGATCCCCTGGTCATGAAGTGCCCGGATCTGGTCAAAGATCTCGCCTTCCAATTCTTTTTTTCCATATTGTAAAAGTGTACCATCGAGGTCACTGCAGACTAATCTGATTCCCATAGTCGGAATTCCTTTCTCTCAGAATGATAATTTTGAATAGTTACAATAGTATATCATAAATTATACATGAATACTTATTTTTATTTAATAGCTACTTTTCCTGATTATTACCTGATTATTACAAGATATATTGAAAAAATGCGGAAACATGCTATTATTTATGTATAAAAAATGCGGAAAGGAGAAAGAAAATGTTTAAGCGAAAAATATATAGTAAAATGTTAAACTGGAAACAAGAGTCGGATGGAAAAACAGCATTGCTAATAGAAGGTGCTCGTCGTATAGGAAAATCAACGGTTGTAGAAGAGTTTGCAAAAAAAGAATATGAATCTTATATTCTAATTGATTTCGCAAAAGCATCATCGGATGTCAAAGCTCTTTTTGATGATATATCTGATTTGAATTATTTATTTTTGCAGCTTCAATTACAGTATAGAGTGGATCTCCATGAAAGAAAATCCGTTATTATATTTGATGAAGTGCAATTATGTCCTAAAGCACGGCAGGCAATAAAAGCATTAGTAGAAGATCATAGATATGATTATATTGAGACAGGCTCTTTGATATCTATCAAGAAAAATGTCAAAGATATTTTGATACCCAGCGAGGAAAGAAGACTTAATATGTATCCTATGGATTATGAGGAATTTCTTTGGGCAGTGGGGGATCAGACTACTTTTTCGCTCTTGGCAAAATGTTATGAAGCAAAGACTGGATTGGGTGATAATGGAAATCGTAAGCAATTAAGACAGTTTCGGTTGTATATGCTCGTAGGAGGAATGCCGCAGGCAGTTCAGACTTATATAGAAACTAATAATTTTAGAAAAGTGGATGAAATAAAAAGAGATATACTAAATTTGTATGAGTCAGATTTTGCCAAAATTGATGCAACCGGAAGACTGGCAATGCTTTTTGATGCAATTCCGGCAGAACTAAATAAAAATGCAGCAAGGTATCAGGTTAATTCTGTCCTGGGAGGAGAGAAGATTGAGAAAGTACTTGAGTTGATTGCTGAATTAAAAGATTCTAAGACAGTATTGGTGTCGTACAATGTTAATGATCCAAATGCCGGAATGTCGAATACTAAGGACTTATCCAGATTTAAACTGTTTTTGTGTGATACCGGATTATTTGTAACATTAATGTTTAAAGACAGAGATTTTACAGAAAATGAAATATATGAAAAACTGCTTAGTGATAAGCTTAGTGTCAACCTGGGATATTTATATGAAAATGCGGTAGCTTGTTGCCTTGCCGTAAATGGGAATGAACTTTTTTATCATACTATAATGAATGAAACATCAAAGCATAATTATGAAATTGATTTTTTGTTAGCAAAAAAGAATAAGATCATTCCCATAGAAGTAAAATCTTCCGGTTATAAGACTCACAAATCACTCGATATATTTACGGAAAAATTTTCCGACAGAATTTTGTGCAGATATTTGGTTTATACAAAGGATATCAGCAAGGAGCAGGATATTTTCTGCATACCTGTTTATATGGTTCCGTTTTTATAATTCGTTCCCCATTCCTGCATGGCATCCAGGATCGGATGCATGGTTTCCCCGAGGTCGCTCAGGGCATATTCCACCCGGGGCGGTACTTCCGGGTAGACGGTCCGGGTGATCAGCCCGTCCTCTTCCATGGAGCGGAGGGAGTCGGTCAGAACCTTCTGGCTGATGCCCTCCAGACTTTTCTTCAACTCATTGAATCTCCAGGGGCGCATCATTAAATTTCTCATTATCAATAATTTCCATTTACTTCCGATCAACTGTACTGTGGTGGCTACCGGGCATTCCGGCAATTCGTCCTTCGTCAACATAAGATATATAACCTCTCAAAAGTATAAAATATAATGATGCCAGGGTCAAAAGGTCTAAGCCAACATGAGCTTGCTCATAAGTGGGTGAAAGACCTTTTGACCCGCCCCGATATGAGCATAAAAGTGGGATGATAATCCCACGATATGCGAATATTGGGTAGGGTGCTATGTGCCAGTGGCACATGTCTAGCACGGACCGAAGCGGAGCGGAGACGTGGGAGTGCGTAGCACGGAACAATCCGTAGGCATCAATAACAATGTAACATGATAGGCCGCATCCGTCCATAGGTTACAAAAAGGTGCCTATGTAATAAAAAGGTGCGTACTTTTTTTGCCGGTCGGGTCTTGCTATTCTGTAATTGTAACGAGGCGAGAGCCTGAAAATACACAGATTACAGGAGGTAAGTAAAATGGCATTAGCAAACATTTTTGGATGGAACAGACAGGACAAGGCACAGACAAGTGCAGCCTGCGGAACGGCATGTGGAGCAGGGGATAAGCCCGCAGAAAAGCCCGCAGCCTGCGGCACAGCTTGCGGAGAAACAGACAAGCCTGAGGAGAAACCTGCAGCCTGTGGAACTGCTTGCGGAGCAGCAGACAAGCCTGAGGAGAAACCCGCAGCCTGTGGTACAGCATGTGGCGCTTCCGATAAGTAAGTAAATCCAAAAGAGAAAGAAGGAGAGGGACAGGATGAGAAGTTATTTTTCTTTTCAATGGCATATCACAGATGAATGTGACCAGCGCTGCAAGCACTGCTATATTTTTTCCGGGGAAGGCTGCAAGGAGTTGAAGAGCATGACCTGGAAGCAGATGCAGGAGGTCGTGGCGAACTGCGAGGACTTCTGCAAGGTATACAACAGAGTTCCGTATTTCTATATTACCGGCGGCGATCCTATCCTTCATCCGGATTTCTGGAAAATCATGATTCTGCTGAAAAGCAAGGAAATTCCGTTTACCCTGATGGGCAATCCGTTCCATCTGGATGATCAGATCTGCCGGATGTTGAAAGCCTGCGGCTGTGAGAAATACCAGATGTCTCTGGACGGTATGCGTGAAACCCATGACTGGTTCCGCAAGCCCGGCAGCTTCGACCTGACACTGGAAAAGGTCGGTTGTCTCAACCGGGCAGGAATCAAAAGCATTATTATGAGTACGGTGTCGAAGACAAATATAAATGAGATACCGAATATTATTGATGAAGTAGTGAAAGCGAAAGTTAAGGTGTTTGCATTTTCGCGGTATGTGCCCACCGGCGGTGAGGTGGATACCGGTATGACACCGCAGGAATATCGCAGACTTTTGGAGGTCTGCGACGCAAAATTTAAAGCATACGAAGCAGCGGGATGTGAGACCTATTTTAATAGAAAAGACCATCTGTGGACGTTGTATGAATACGAGACAGGCCAGTTTAAGCTGCCGAAGGACGCATGCGACGGCATGATTTACGGAGGCTGTAACTGCGGCAACTGCCATATTACCATTTCCTCCAACGGAGATATCATGGCGTGCCGCAGAGTCACCGACAGCAGAGTGGCGAATATCTGGGAAGACCGGTTGGCGGACGTCTGGGTCTGCCAGATGGAAAAATACAGAGATTACGATAAATTCAAGAAATGTAGCAAATGTGAATTGAAAGCATGGTGCAGGGGATGCCCCGCCGTGGCAAACGGCACTACCGGAGACTTCTACGGTGCGGATCCCCAGTGCTGGAAGACGAGAAACGATATCACGGGAGAGGAGCTGTAAGATGGACTTAGCAACATGTATGAAAAAAATGGAACTGGTGGGAGTGTTGGCGTTTGCCACAGTGGACAGTGACGGTGCACCACAGATCCGTAATATCAGCGCGATTCATTACGAATCCGATGCCATTTATTTTTTCACAGCAAGGGGCAAGAACTTTTGTAAGGAACTGTTAGAAGATGGCAGAGTGCAGATCCTCTGCTATACAAAATATAAAGAGATGATCCGTATGTCTGCCAAGGCGTATGCTGTACCGGAGGAGGAACAGGCGAAATGGCGGGATATTATTTTCGAGGAACAGCCGTATCTGGCCAACGTCTATCCCGGTGATACAAGAAGTATCGGCATCATCTTCTGCATCGACCGGGCGGAGGTGGAATATTTTAATCTCGGTGTGAACCCTATTTTCCGGGACACTTATACACTGGGTGGTGGTACAATAACAAAAAAGGGTTATAACATTACCGAAAAATGCATTGGCTGTGGAAAATGTCGTACGAAATGTCCCCAACGGTGTATCGAGGAAGGAAAACCGTACCGGATACAGCAGAACCATTGCCTGCATTGCGGCAGCTGTTATGAAAACTGTCCCGTGAAAGCGATCGTAAGAGAATGAACCAGAGTGAAAGAAGAAACTATTTAATCCAAAAGCTGTTGGAAGAGCAACCACAGTATGCCAAAATGCAGATTCCGGGGAGATGTGAGGAGCAGAAGACGCTTCTGCGGGCACTTATGAATGTCCGGATGCCGGGTGAACTTTCGGAGGAATTTCTGCAGATCCAGGATGCCTATCTTGCAGAGGAAAATGCCGGAAGAGGTATTGTAACATTGGCAGAGATCCAGGAGTTATCCACAGATCTCTATCTCTGGAAGGGAGATATCACCAGACTGCAGGTGGGAGCCATCGTAAATGCTGCCAACAGCGGTATGACCGGATGTTATCAGCCTTGCCATAACTGCATTGATAATTGTATTCATACTTATGCGGGGATCGAACTGCGGAATTATTGCAATGATATTATGCAACGTCAGGGATATGCGGAGCCCACGGGACAGGCGAAGATCACACCGGCATTTAACCTGCCCTGCGATTATGTGATACATACCGTGGGACCTATCGTACAGGGAAGGCTGACAGAGGAACAGGAACGTCTGCTTTGTTCCTGTTATGAAGCCTGCCTGCGTATTGCAGAGGAAAATAACGTGGAAAGCATCGCATTCTGCTGTATTTCCACAGGGGTGTTTATGTTTCCCAATGAAAGGGCAGCGGAACTGGCCATACAGACCGTGAAACAGTATAAAGATAGAACAAAGTCAAAGATAAAGGTGATATTTAATGTTTTCAAAGAAGAAGATGAACGAATTTACAGGCGGTTCCTCGGATAAAACAGCTCTGATCAGAGAGAAAATACAGCGGGCAGATGCCGTTGTGATCGGGGCGGGAGCAGGACTTTCCACAGCAGCGGGATTTACTTACAGCGGGGAGCGTTTTGAAAAGTACTTTGCTGATTTTGGAGAGAAATACGGTTTTTCCGATATGTATTCCGGAGGCTTTTACAATTACGATACACTGGAAGAATACTGGGCTTACTGGAGCCGGTATATTTATGTGAACCGCTATATGGATCCTCCCACAGATTTATATAAGCAACTCTTTCAACTGGTGGAAAACAAGGACTATTTCGTCCTGACCACAAATGTAGACCATTGTTTTCAAAAGGCGGGATTCGATAAAAACAGAATATTTTATACCCAGGGAGATTATGGATTATTGCAGTGCAGCAAGCCCTGCCATCATGAGACCTATGACAATGAAGAGATCGTGAAAAAGATGATGGTAAGCCAGGGATATCGGATCGAAGCAGGAAAATTGACAGTACCGGAAGGTGCACAGATCCGGCGTACCGTGCCCACCGAACTGGTGCCCAGATGTCCTAAGTGCGGCCGCCTTATGAGCATGAACCTCCGTGCGGACAATACCTTCGTCCAGGATGCCGGATGGGAAGCAGCAGCGAAACGGTATGAGAGGTTCATGGAAGATCATAGAGGACAAAACGTCGTATTTCTGGAGCTGGGTGTCGGTTACAACACCCCCGGTATCATCAAATACAATTTCTGGCAGTATGCGCACAACTGGCGGAATGCATTTTACGTCTGCATCAACAAGGGTGATGCCTATGTTCCCAAGGAGATCGAAAATAAGGCGGTGGGAATCAATGCGGATCTTGCGGAAGTGCTTTATTTATGCAATTCCTGAAATAAAAAGATTGCTAATGATATCCCAAACGAGTAAGATAGTAAGCAAGATGGAGTGACAAAATGTTGGAGTTTGTTTCTTCTATATCTGAATATGATAAAGATAGAAACTGTATTTACCGGCTATAGGGGGAGGGCGTATGCACAAAAGAAAACTTCACAATAAAATAAGCAGCGGATTACTGGTATTGATTGCAGCGCTTTCTCTGGCAGCCTGCGGCAGCACCGGGGACGCGTTGGAAATTCTGGATACGGAATCTGCCCAGACGGAACAAACAGGTCAGGAAACCGCTACAGCCACTCCGGCCACCTCACAGACAACCCCGGAGACGACAACGGAGCCTAAGCCTAAAAACCTTACTTATCAAACCGGACTATATCAGGAGAAAACCTTAGCGGATCAGGTCTCGGTGGATGCTGTCCGGGAACTGCCGGAAGGAGAATATGGGGTGTTGTCCTATTCCTATGATGAGACGGTCAGTGTCTGGGGCAACGGTGCAGAAGATTGTCTGGTGATCCATGACGGTGACCGGGAATACAAGGTGGATGTCCCCTGGCGAAATATGTATTCGGCACCACCTGCGATAGAAGCCGCAGATTATGATGGGGATGGCGACAAGGAGTACTACATTTCTACCATACAGGGGACAGGAACCGGTATTTATGTGGAAGGACTGTATTATGTAGATGTACAGAAAGGAACCCCGAAGGTCTCCGAATATACAAATGTGGTTGAAGATTTTGACAGACGGATCCTTGCGGCGGATACGCTGGATGAACAGTTCCATACACTTCATGTGGATTTCCTGGATAAAAACGGAGAGATAGATGCTCAGAAGAGTATTGATCTGGATCAGACCCGCCTGCTGCAGAAACTGGAAGGATACACTTATAAAAGCATCGGTGTGGGGGCGCAGATCCGGTATGATTTTCGTGGAGGACAGCCCTTTGCAAATGTAGGGGTTGGCATAAATATGAACGAGATGGCGGATCTGGTTTATGAGACCAGCTTTCTTATAACGGCACCGGTATCCATGGGAAAAGATGGAAAATTTTCTTTGGGAGATTTTTCGGTACGTACTTCTTATTCTCGTTATTTGGAAGAGGAGAATAGTAACAAAGAAGAACCGGATATGACAGAAGTCTATACCGGATATTATGATCTGACTCATAACGGCTACAAGGAAAAGGTCGTAACGAAGGTCTGTCTGGAGGAAGAAAACGGGGATCTCACGGAAGCATTGAGGAAGGCCGGAAACTGGGGAACAGTAGAGGTCTACGAATATCTGGGAGACGGACAATATGGAATCATCCCTCTGTGGTCACAGGAGTTCGCTATTGCCCATGCCGGGAACACGCAGATATTCCTTACGCAAAAGGACGGCTACGATTATCTGGTGGTGACAAGCCTCTGGACGGGACAGGGGATCTGCTATTATGACTATAATGTACTGTCTCCGGTGGACTATTCCTTTGACAGATATCATAACGAGCTGAAAGGGGCAGAGCATTACGATCCGCAGTTTTTCACAGGGCTGGAAAACTGGTTGAAGGAGGATTCCCTCCTGCTTGTGGCAACGGATATTAACATGCCGCAGGGACAGGAAGCCATTCTGACGACCGATGAAGAGGTACACTATGCCAGAGAATATTTAACGGTAAAAAAAGAACAACAGCAGCGGATAGAGGAAATAGAGTAAGAATAGGATCAGTATTTCCAGAGAGATACAAAAGTGATAAAATAGGATCAATAAGGATTTTTTCAGTATAAACTTTTCACGCGCAAATTGTGCCTGCACAGTGTACGGAAGTACAGGTTTAAAGCACCGGAAGGCTTGCATGCTACGGAAAGACAAGAGGGTTAAAGAGATGAACGAAATGATCAGAAAAAGAAATGAACAACTGGCAAAAACAGTCATCAAGGGTTTACAGTCCCGCAACATGTCGGGCTACTACGCAGAGGATAAAGAAGCTGCGCTGAAGCAGGCACTGGAGCTGATCCCGGAGGGAAGCACCATTGCCATGGGCGGATGCATGAGCGCCGGAGAGATCGGACTGATCTCCGCTCTGGAAGCAGGCAATTACCACTATATCGACCGCTCGAAGATGGATGCCAGAGCCGGTCTGATGGCTGCTTACGATGCGGATATTTTCCTATCCAGTGCCAATGCCATCACCAGTGACGGTGTTATGGTCAATATCGACGGCAATTCTAACCGTGTTTCCTGCATTGCTCAGGGACCGAGAAAGGTAATCTTCATCGTCGGCATCAATAAGGTATGTGCCGATCTGGACAGTGCCATGAAGCGTGCGAGAAACGTGGCTGCACCTATCAACGCCCAGAGATTCGACATCAAGACTCCCTGCAAGGAGACCGGAAAATGCTTCGACTGCAAATCTCCGGATACCATCTGCTGTCAGTTCCTGATCACAAGATATTCCAGACATACGGACCGGATCCATGTGATCCTCGTAAACGACACCATTGGTTATTAGACAACAAAGGGGAAAAGACCATGACATTAGTATTACAAAAAGGAAGACCTGCCGATACCACCGGCAGACTGGACAAAGAGATCCGTACCTATGACCTGCTGGACAGGCTCGGGGTGGAATATGACCGCGTGGATCATGCTCCGGCCATGACCATGGAGGACTGTAAGGAAGTGGATGAGATTCTGGAATCCATGGTCTGTAAGAATCTGTTCCTGTGCAACCGCCAGGAGACTGCCTTTTATCTGCTGATGATCCCGGATACCAAGGTGTTCCATACCAAGGATCTGTCGGCACAGATCGGCTCGGCGAGGCTTTCTTTTGCCAAGCCGGAATACATGGAGAAATTCCTGGATATCACCCCCG
>ERZ827117.2486-NODE-2486-length-10353-cov-2.438240_pt1 | contig 10353 bp, 9 predicted proteins | sample MGYA00519920_ERZ827117 | MGnify/ENA primary metagenome ERZ827117 (study PRJEB31778, sample SAMEA3449260) | human gut metagenome | biome: human gut; feature: human-associated habitat; material: faeces | place: United Kingdom | collected 2010/2012 ...
CTTCTATCATACTCCCTTCAAAATCAAAAACTTTTACTCTACCAGATAATTTTTTGATTATTTCATACACTAAAAGAGTTGCAGCACCGCTACTTCGATACGAAGGATCAATCGTAGATATTAAATCAAAAGCAGACTCATTATCCCAAATGACAAGTAAGGCAGCATGTATATTACCGTCAGAATCTTTACAATAAATAACACGACCAGCATTATTTGTATAAACACCATTATAAATTTTCTCAAATACCTCATACGAATAACTAATAATCTCACCTTGTTTTTGTAAGGTCATTTTATGATTTTCATAAAAATCTTTACAAGGAAGATCATAGAATATCTCAACTTCCTTTATTGCTCTTTTTATATTTTTCCGTTTCGAATGTTCAAAACAAGAAAATACATATTCTGAATCTGAAATATCTTCAAGAACATAAGTATATCGCGTTGTCTGTTGAAAACCATTCCAAAAAAATGGCAACCAATTTACAAATTTGTAATCAAAATGTACATTAAAAAAATCATATTTAGGTAACTTATCTATTATCTCTTGTATGATTTTTTTCTCATATGATAATCTGGAGGCATATTTTTGTCCTTCAGGATATTTTATATATGGTCCTAGTTTTTGAGTCAACATAGGCATTTTTATACACTTTACTCTAAATTTATCTTGACAGATGTAATAAGGAAATGAAGCTATTATTTCATTACTATTCTTTATTAGAATTACGTCCCAATTATTCTCTCCACAAACAGCATCTAACCACCATGCTTGGGAAAAAATTGGAATCTGAATCTCTTTTTCGCAAAAACGAATATATTCTAATCTATCACTATACATCGTTAAAAAGATATTTTATTATATTCTTCAAACTAAATTTACATTTAACATAAATCACACCATCTTTACAAACTATAAAACTATTTCCATTTTCGTGATATATCTTACCAAGCTTCCATCTATTATTTAATCGTTTTTTCTCATAATTACCTATTATCCATCTTCCTCCTCTATAAATTCCCGAAGGTTGAGGTAAAGCGTTTAGCCATAATTCCGTTCCCCGTAAAATATGCCAAACCCTCTCAATAGGCCATTGTTGCCAATCTATAATATATTTATGTTCTTCTATTCTTAAATTACGAGCTCTCTTGGTTGGTGAACATAGAGGTTGTTCTTGAGATTTTACACTTTCAATATTTTCTATTGTTTCAAGAAGTAATTCTATTCCTACCTTTTTTATAGCTATATCAAAATTATCTGGGGACTTCATTCCTAAAGGAATATCATACCTTTTCTGTAAAATGATATTCCCAGTATCTTCCCCCTGATCAATATAATGAACAGTAACACCTCCCTGTTTTTCCATATTATAATACATCCAAAAAATAGGATTAGGACCTCTATATTCTGGTAAATAAGATGGATGAAGATTTATTGTTCCGAATCGAGGAATAGAATAAATATTTTCTTTTAACAATTGAGACATCGAATAAACTACAATTAAATCTGGAGACAAAGACTTCACCCAAGACTCTAATTCACATGAAGATGATGTCATATAAAAATATGGAATTCTGTGTTTTTTTGCAAAATATTCAAGAGTAATATTTACGCTAGAAAAAGATATATGATAAATTTTACTCAATACACTAAAAATAATATTATTAGATTTTAATTTTCCCCTTGAAACACATTCAACAATTCCCACAATATCACAAACAGAAGAATCATATAAAGGTTTCACGATTCTTGATAAACCTTGTGTTATAATAATAATCCTTTTCATTTACACAGCTTTATATCCAATATATTCCCATTTGTTTTTCTTCTCAACACATTCATTTTTATCTAATAATTTTAATATTTTTGCAGGATTCCCTCCTATTATGCAATATCCTGCTTCATACGATTTAGTAACAACCGCACCAGCTGCAACAATTGTATGATCACCTAATATAACATTAGGTAATATGATTGCATTCATTCCAATCCAACAATATCTTCCAATTCTCACGACTCCTTTTTCATGTTTTGTATAATCATATGGAGAATGATTTGCACTTATAATACCTACATTAGAAGCAATAATTGTATAATCACCTATCTCTATTTTTCCTATTCCTTGAATATAACACCCTATAGATAAACCAGGAGCCGTTCCAACACCTATTTTCACATTACTCGCCCCTAATATAACACTCGAAGGGTGAGTAGGCCAATAAGCAGAACGATTAAAACCTAAAACTTTTTGATAAAACCAAAATTTAAATCTAATTGGAGCCGCAGTTCCTCTCGTTCTATACCAATGTTTAACAATAGGAGTATTGATTAAAATTTGTTTAAGAAAACATTTCATTCTATTACTTATTTAATTCAGCTAGAATTTTATACATCTGGACATAATAAACTGGTAGGTAAGAATTAATGGTACTATACCTTTTCTTCAAAAACTTCCTATCTTTATCACACGTTTCTTTATATATATCAATTAATGCTGAAAATGAATTTATATCAATTGTTCCATCTTTAACAATGACTTTTTTTATTCTTCGCATTATAAACCACAACCAGTAAGGTAATATTTTACACAATAATATGGAACATGCGTTCTCGACATCTTTTTTTTTATATATAGCTACATTATATTTATTAAAATATTTTTCAAAAAGAAAATAGTGATACAAATAAGAATTCTCCTTTTTATCCCACGGGATTGAATTCCAAAATTTAGAAAATTCACTATCCCATAAAGGTAACCTCCAATCTAATCCAAAATATTCATAAAGCCTCACACTATTAATAACAAAATGAGATTGTCGAACTTTTATTCCCCAGTTATTAAACTCATTCAAGAAATCTTCTTTAGAATGACTTTTTGATCTAAATTTTTCTCGTAATTCTCTTTTTAGTTTTCTTTCATATCTCAGTCTCAAAAGATTGGCATTATAATATTTGTCATACAACAAATTCCACAAACTATACGAATAAGACTTTGGCAAATGACTTCCTCCTAACAAATCTGCTGAATGTCCAGGAACGACTACCGCATTCTCATTAATTATTTTTTTTCTTAATAATTCTTTGATTGCAAAAAAATCTTGTATACATGGTTCTGCATTTAAATTTCCAGCAAACTTCAAATAATTATTATACTCTTTCGAGTCGTATATATCTAACCATTCTCTTCCTGTATATTCGACATAATACCATTCGAATCCTAACGACCGAGCAACTTTTTCCGATATTCCTATTTCAGGACTATTGGATGGTCCATATGTAAAACAAACAACATTTACAACATTAAATTTTTTACAAAGACAAGCAATAACTCTAGAATCATATCCTCCACTTAAAGGTATCACGATTTGTCTTGTACCTATAGTATATAACATTCTAGCAAAAGCTTTTTCTAAAATATCTTGCCCAAAATCTATCAAAATATCATCATTTCTTTCTTTCAATTTTGGATAAATATGTCTATGATATTCTATAATTTTAGCCGTCGTCTCTGAAAAAATTATATAAGTCCCCGCTTCTACATTTTTTATTTGTGTAAATAATGTTTTACTTCCAGACAAATAACCCATTGCATAAAATTCTGCGACAGCCAAATTATCTACGTCCTCTCCTTTTAAATATTCTTCAATGTCAAAAATACTATCACTAATAAAATACCTATTCCCTATTTTCCCATATAATAATGGAAAACTTCTTATTTGATCTGTGATCAAATAATAATAATCTTGATATTTAATAATCGCTGCAAAAGTTCCATTCAACTCACACAAAGATCTATGTAAAGAATTTTGTTCTATTTTTTGATATAAATAACTGCATAATTGAAAATCTTCTAACAAATTATTTTCAATAAAAGCGTAACCTATCGAATAACAATTATCAGATTGAAACCATTTCCTAAAGCTAGTGTTCAAAACAATCTCCATCACTTAATAAAATAACTTCTTATTACTCTTTTTATCTATATAGTTAAAACAAACAGATTACTATATTTTAATACAATCAATATAAAAAAAGCTAATAATCTTTATACACCATATGCCAAATACACCTAAAAATATACATAGCATTAATAAAGCTTTTTTCTTAGATAAATTTATTTTTGTCAATCTCCATATATACATTCCTTCAATAAACCACAAGATTACCCCTACAGTACCATACAATAAAATAGTTATAGAAATTGACTTCAATAAATATCCCCCAATACAAATGACAATAATACGTGAAAATAACATTATCAAATTTAGGAACATTCCCACTTGCAATCAGACCGCTCTGATCCGCACACCAGCTTACAAAACAGGCACACCATTCTACCCGACTGTCAAATCCGTACCAGCTCCAGAACTTCTGACCGCCACTGTTTCCAAGCTGCCCCATTGCAACCGATACGATCTGCTGATTTCCAAACAAACCAGAAAACAGGCTGCCACCGGAATAATACCGCATCACATGGGGAACGTATTGGGGATCTCCGTAACTGCTCCATCCATGCGAAGCTGCCTGTTCCTGTGAAAACTGCAATGCATTGGCTTCTGTATAACCGCCTCTTTGCAATGCCCATCCTATGTAGCCATTTCCATAGTTATATCCCTGCCATGCAAGTTTCAGCTTGTCCAGATCCTGTGGACTGCTGCATCCTGCCTGTCTGATACAGTCTGCAAAGGTCTGTACTCCAACCTCTATCGAATAATCCGGATCAGTAATAGAACCAGGAGTGTGTGGGAATCTTGTATTATATGGACTTTCCGAACACTGCATCGGGTCTGTTCCCCTGCCTCCAGATTCCTGCATCATGATGGCCTGTATCGCAGACACATATTCCGGAATGCCGTATTGGGATGCATACTGCTGTATCACAGAAGTATACGCAAGCACTTCTTCACTTAGGGATTCGGAGCTTTCCGAATTACTGCTGAAAGCTGCTCCTGCAATGATTCCCACAATCAGAATAAATACCAGAAGAAATGCACCACCTCCGGCAGCAATCCATTTTCCCATTTTTTCAAGAGCTACTACCCCTTTTTGAATCGCTGCTGTAATTCCCTGTACGGATAACTTTGAACCCTTTCCAGTTACCTGAAGGACTGCTTTTCCACTTTCTGCCGATGCCTGTGCTGACTTTCTTGCCATCTGGGCTGCTCTTGCTTTCTGCATCGCCTGAAGGCTCTTTTCCACCTGCTGTTTCTGCATGGATGCCTGTGTCTTTATTTTCTCCTGAGACAGACCGGATACTTTTACCACTCTCGGTGCTGCTTTCACCTGCCGTTTACCATTCTCCTTGGCAAGTGCCGCCTGCTCCGGTTTCAGCTTGATTAATTTTTTTCCGCTTTCTGCCCCCTGCTCCATTGCTTCTTCAGCGGCTTTCGCTTCTTCCTGTCTGCTTTTTCTTTCCTTTATCTTCCTGTAGGTCACTCCGGCAAGTTTTTTTCCACCTCGATATGTGGTTTTTCCTATGGTTCTTCCCGCCACACTCGCCGCCCTGTACTGTACGGATTCTATTTTTTCAGTTCCATACTGTGTTGGGGATTCTGACTGCCCACTGCTTTTTTCATGTAGTTCCCTTGGCTTTTCTTTTGCTTCCAGAACCGCTGAGCGAACCAGTTCTTTCGGAAGTCGGGCAGCCGGATTTCGAATCTTCGGATTCTTATCCCTTACCCGTTCCTTGATATCTCTCATCCGGTCACCCTCTTTCCGTATCTCTTATCTCATCGGGCAACATCCCGATGTTTCTTTTTTTCCTGCTGTTTCTGCAACTGCTCCACCTGTCTGATTGCCTCATTTACCAGTGGATGTTCGTTGTAATATGGCACAAGTTCCAAATCCCCCCTGTCTTTTGATGACAACGGTAATGGATATTCCATGTCTGAATAAATTGATTCTGGATCATGGATAGAAAACTCAATAGCCGGACACATATTGGCAGATGTTCTACAATATTTCTGGTACTTTTTATATGCCTCTTCCAGCGTTCTGCATTTTGTATATTCTCCTAAATCATGGAACTCACCGCACTCTGCAGCATAAAAAGTTATCGTTACTTCTTCTTTTTTCTTCATTATGATTCTCCCGGTTTTGTTGTCATTAGTTTATAAAGGTCTGTATTCTTTGGGAACGTATTCTCAAATGGTACGATATTCCCAGAGCAACGGATTAGGCCACTGCCAACCGATACATTTGTAATATAGGACAGTTGGTTTTCGGAAATATTCAAAAGAGCTGCCAATTCTTCCCTGTCTGTACTTGCCTGATTCAAAAGAATCAAAAACTCACTGTTTGCCAACATCAGTCTTGCAGTGTCCGATTTCAGAAGTTCCTCAACATTTTGGGTTAAACCTGTCACGAATCCATTGTATTTTCTGATTCTCTTGTACAGTCGGTAGAAGAAATTTGCACTGTATTCATAGCGGAATAACAGATAGAACTCATCGGCAAATATCCATGTCGTTTTTCCTTCTTTCCAGTTCTGAATTACCCTGTTGAAAATACTGTCTAAGGTAACCAGCATTCCCAGTGGCATAAGCTGTTCCCCCAGTTCCCGGATATCATAATCCATGATCCTGTTCTTCTTATTCACATTGGTCGGCTGTGCAAAGGTGTTCAGGCTTCCATTGATAAAAAGTTCGGATGACAGTGCAAGTCCCCTTGCCTCTTCTTCCGGCTGTAACATCAGCTGTCGGTACATATCTTTCAATGTCGGAACTTCTCCGGTATAACCACTTCGGATATAATCCCGGTACACATCTGCAGCACAGCGGTCCAGGATTGACTTTTCTTTTGCTGACAGGTTTCCTGCTCCAACCAACTGTTCAAATACAGACAGAATAAACTCCGATTTTTCAATCAGTGGATTCTTTTCATTGCCGTAGGCTGCGTCCATATCCATTGCATTCAGGTGATTGTCTGATGTCGCAGATACTTTTACAACCTGTCCACCCAGAGCCTCTACTAATTTTGTGAATTCGGACTCCGGATCAAGAATCAGGATATCGTCATCGGTACTCAATGCCAGATGCACAATCTCTTCTTTTGCCGAAAAGCTCTTTCCTGATCCACTGACGCCCAACCGGAAACTGTTTCCATTCATCAGTTTCTTCCGGTCGGCTACCAGAAGGTTCTTGCTGACTGCATTCTGCCCATAATAGATACCGCCCGGCTGCAGGATTTCCTGTGTATGGAACGGGATTAAAACAGCCGTTGATTCCGTTGTCAATGTACGCAGGGCATTGATCTTTCGCAGTCCGTAAGGAAGCACTGTATTGAGTCCGTCCACTTGCTGCCACTTTAATGTTGACATCTGGCACAGATGCTTTCTTGCTATCGACAATAATAATTCCGTATCGGAATCCAACTGTTTTTTACTGTCTGCCAGATGTACCATTGTCAAAATTCCGAACATCATACGCTGGTCTCTGGTTGTCAGATCATCCAGCATTTCTTTCGTTTCTTTCCTCTGCAACTCCATATCGTATGGGACGATAGCTGAAAAGTTATTGTTTGCGTTCTGCCTTCTCTGCCAGTTGGTCACGTTGGTTTCCACACCAAGCAGTCGGTTCTGGATTTCCCTTACCGCTTCATCCGTAGGGACTGGCAGGATGTCAATCGACAACATCAGATTCCGGCTGAAGTCACACAGTTCTGAAATCATGTCATCTTTGACATAACTTGCATAATCCTGCATATACAGGACTCTTCCGTACCTGTCACCGATTTTAAAATGGTCACGTTCAAATTCCATAGAATCCGGACACATCCAGTCCTTGAAACTTGTTCCCTTCTTGGCAAATTGTTTCAGATCAAATGGGAATGCCTGTGGGACATCTCCCTTGAAGAAATCCCTAAAAATCTGGAGCCGGCTCTCTGCGTCCAGTCCTTCTGCTGTGGACGATAACTTTGCCAGATGTGTTACGATGTCTGTTCCGATACGTGCAAAATAGGTTCTTGCATCATCAATCGATCTTTTATGTACACTGACGGTCAGATACCGTTCCTGATAGATGCTGTTGTTTGTTCCTGTAATCTTAGACAGGAGCATTTCGTTGTATTCTTCCCGATAGTGGTCCAGTCCATCTTCCTTCATTGGAAGCAGGATTGATTTTTCAAATTCTTCTTTATTGATTCTCCGGTTATTGATGGTAATTTTGGCAGAAATGCCGGAATCCAGTGAATTTAAGAGTTCGGAATAATCCAGAAACATTTCTGTCTTATTGTCCTTACTCGCAATATAATAGTTGATATCTGTAAAACGATATGTTTTTGAGAATTTCGTTCCCTGTTGAAAAATTCCATCCGGCCAGATTCGCTGGATGGGAATTGCCTGTTGGACGGATTTCGGAACTTTGAAGCGTTCCTTATCCATCCGAAGTGCCTGACTTAAGGTTTTAATCAAAGGCATCACTCCTTCCCTTGCGTTTCTTTCTCTGTTTTGCTTCTGCTCTTTGCTCCCGCTCTTTTATGATTTCCGCTCCATCCTTTTGATTCTTTTCTCCCAGCGAGATGGTCTCCTGCATGCAGGAGTAGTGGATATCTTCCGACTGAAACACCAGTTTCTTCGGATACAGCAATTCGGATTTGATCACTGCCCATAAAAACTGTTCGGCTGTCATACCATGATATTTGAAAAAGCCACAGGCAGCAAATGGAGCAGCACCAAGCACACACAGCCATCCGGTTATTTCCTGTCCGGTAATTTCACGCATTCCAAAGTAAATTCCGATTGCTGTAAGAATCGCAAGAACAGAACACACACATTGTCTCAGGTCCAGTCCCATAAACATGGATTCCTGATAGTCCCTGATTTCTTTGTTCATCTTTACTTCCATAAATTACCGTTCCTCTCCCCTGTTTTGTTTCTTCGTTTTCTGTGGTTTTTCTTTCGGTACTTCTATCCCGGCAAATCTACAGTGTTCTGCAACGCCTTCCGGATCAAATTCCGCAAGTCTTGCTAGATCAAACGCTACCTTCTGATAGGTTGCATATCCTGATCTTCCTGTTTCATTCAACACTTTTCCTAGTTTATGTTCCTTGATAAAATGAAGCATATCCTTGGTAAAATCTCCTGTTATAAAAGCCTCATTTGGCTCTAAGAACTGATAGGGCAGATTAATGGTTACATCTCCAAAATCTTCCCATTCTCTCCCTTCCTTATGGCAGAGTCCTACATATAAATTTCCATTGTTCCGATAAGAGCTCACTCGTATTGCTACTGTCTCACGTCCAAATTCCCAGTTATATCTTAATGTTTTCTTTGTATCCATATTTTTAACCTCCAAGTCCCATCATTTCTCTGACAATACGGTCAGATGCCTTAATTGCTCCAACCAACACCAGTAAATTAAATACCAGTTCTCCGACATAGTTCCACACGATTGTAACTGCACTCAACTCCGTATCTCCGACAGCCGGAGGGCTTGCTGCATAAGCAGAAAAGATAATACATGCCAGTGCAATAATTGCCCCTTCCAGACATACGCCTACATAAGAACGGATAAAGTTCTTTCCAATGGACTGCGTGGGTTCTCCTGCAAATGAGGAAATCGGAATCGGGGCGATTGCCGTATACATATAGATTTTGAACATTCTGCCATACACTGTCAGGATCATTACAAATGACAATACAGTGATCAGCAGACTGCCAAGCAGTGTAACAATCCACAACGGAATGGATTCCAGCATTCCCACGCTCTCAATCTTATCTACAATCTCCGTTGGCAGTTCCGTCACGCTTCCTGCCATACTGGAGCCGCTCATTACGGTTGTCACGATTCCCTGCACGATGGAAAACAGTGCCTGCATAAGTTCCATCCCGTATGTAATTGCTCCCTGAGCAAGTGCAAACCGGATAAATGCTTTTAGCACATGTTCCGGCTTTTTCAGATCTGTAAAACTGCCACACGTTTTAATGATTCCGGCTGCGAAAAATAATACCAGTAATCCATAAGCAATGGCTGTCAGTGCATCATTAATATTTACCATAATCCGCCAGATGCCGCCGCCCTTAAAAGTTGCCGGATTTTCGGTCAGCAGAGTCCACAGTTCTGCCATCTTTTCACTCCATGTGGATAGTGCTGAGTTTAGATTCTGTACAATCCAGTTATCACTCAAAAACTCTCACCTCCTTAAACATATTTTTGAATACAGGAGTACCTTCCGGCACTCCTGCTGTTTCCTGATATATTTTTTCAAAGAGGCTTACGCCATAATCAAATCGAGGATTTCTTTGGCGAACGTAATAATTACCCCTCCGGCCAGTGTCAGAAATCCATTTGCCCTCTGGCTTGGATCATGGCTTTTTAAAGACAGACCAACCTGCACAACACCAAATCCAA
>ERZ827117.2491-NODE-2491-length-10338-cov-8.067587_pt1 | contig 10338 bp, 8 predicted proteins | sample MGYA00519920_ERZ827117 | MGnify/ENA primary metagenome ERZ827117 (study PRJEB31778, sample SAMEA3449260) | human gut metagenome | biome: human gut; feature: human-associated habitat; material: faeces | place: United Kingdom | collected 2010/2012 ...
TTTGCGGATAAGGAGTTCCGGATGGCCGTAGAATAGGATATTTGGCATAAAACCGGAAATCCGTATGCCCGGATAATCTGAAGAGTGAGGAAATCACAGCAGCCTTGTCCGCTGTTGTAATGCTAATAGATGCGTTCCTATGCGGAATACCCGTTAGGTTAAAGAAGCCAGGTTACTGTTCAGACCGGTCAATGATTTCCAGAGAAGAGATAGCCCAACATCACGGTAAACAAGGCACTCACCGACCGGCTGGGGATATTGGAGGAGGAGCGGCACAGCCGCTCTTGCCCGACAGGTTCCTTCTATTGTCGCGGGATAATTCTACTCTCAGGAAGCAATCATCCTCTTTCCTTTATTCGCACGGAAAAAGGCTGCGGACCTCCGCAAGTATCCGGGAAAAATTCCTGGTAATCTCCTCCGGCTCCAGAACCCGGACGTCGGGAAGGGGTTTTTCATCCTTTTCTTTAAACTCCCCGAGCATCACCTTGAAATATCTGACATTGGCACGGGTGGCGGATCCGATGAACTCTCCCGGCTCGAGATCCGCAAAATCCCTTCCCTGGTAGATATCCTCTTTCTGGGAAGAGATGGTAACGCTCCGGTTCGAACTGCTGCCGCTTTTTCCCGTGCTCCGGGATTTTCTTTCCTTTTCCTCCTTACCGAACATCTGCGGATAATATTTCAGGGCTTCCACATCCTTGGTACGCCCGAAGAACTGGATTCCGAAATTGGCTTCCACGGAGGCCCGGTCGAGTTTACCATACAGGGCTTCCAGTTTTGCGCCGGACTGTGTAAGCAGCACAAAGCCGACCTTGTATTCGCGCAGGACCGAAGGCAGCGTCTCAAAGTTCTTGATATTGACCGTTGTCATTTCATCCAGGAAATAGACGAAAGGCACTTTGTTCTGCATGGTGAACTGGCGGGTGGATATGCTCATAAGCATGCCTATCACCGGGGCATAGACCGAATTCTTGGAAAAATTGTTGCTGATGGCGAACAGTTTCGGATCTTCCGGATCGATCAGGTTGAAGTCAAAATCATCCCCTGAAAGGATATAGGCTATCTCTTCGTTCTGTGAAATGGTCGACAGGTTGTTACACAGGGTGGAAAGGTAGGATGCCTGGGTCTTCTCGGAACCTTCGGCCTTGAGATACGCGCCGGCCATCATTTCCGCAACGAGGTTCTGCTGCAGGAATATGGACAGCTGCCTGGTAGAGGCGGTCATGATAAAGGCCATGATATGGGGCAGCGTGCAATACTCGGGAAATTCATCCCAAAAGCGGAAGGCTACCCCGCGCAGGATGCCCAATCCCCCGGCCACCCATTCATTCTGCTTTTCCCCCTTGGGAAGCAGTGCGAGCAGGACATCTTCCATGAGCTGCATCAGCTCGGTACGGTCCTTTACCACCTTGAGCGGGTTGAACCGGTATGAACGTTCCGGCTTGTCGAAACTCACGTAGTAAAACTTGTGCGGGTAACCGTACTTCTTTGTCAGGTTATAGGCCGTCTGCGTGTAGTCCACGTCCTTAAAATCGTAGATGAACCCTGCGAAGCCCAGCTTGATATATTCCTCCAGCAGCCATTTGCCGATACTCTTTGTCTTTCCCGAACCGGCCCCTCCATAGACCAGGAAATTGGAATAATAGTAATAGAATTCCAGATGGCGGTATGGAACCCCGGAAATGACGGGCAACCTGATCGGAGACTTGTTCTCTTTCCGTCCTGAAGGCTTGAGATGTTCCCATGCGGTGGAGAAAGCGAATATGGCCACCGAACCGCAGGCCGGCCATAATGCGTATGCGGGAAAGAACAGGTATGCCATGAAGGTCTCGCCCGCTATGCATATAAGAAAGACAGCCAGGTTGACATACCATTTCCGGCTCAGGGTGCAAACTCCCGTCACCAGGCAGGCCAGTGCCAGAATAATAAGCTTGATATAAGGAATAAGATTCTCCATAACAATTTACTTTAATGATTTACTTCAATAATCTGATTACTTTAATTTGATTAACATACGATTTACTCTTTAAGTATTTATATGTGTCATACTACATTTCCGTCTGGAAAGCCCTGTTCCTGCCCCTGGTTATTTCCAGGCACCTGAGAGTATATCCGGATGGGGCTTTGAACAGCATGAACGGCTTTTCACAACCCGGCAGGCGTGTAGGCTGCCCCCGGAGCAAAGAGATCCACCTGGCGGGAGAGAGTTTCCCGGGATCTACTCCGGATCCGCGGAGAATATCCAGCATCGGCTTCGTGTCATAGGGTATGCCCCCCACATACAGGCTGATTTTGTCTGAGGAAATGGTAAACTCCCTGTTTCCCCAGGAAAAGGAACGCAGGGTCGTATGTCTGCCCTCCTGCAGGAGCCCGTCGAAAGAATCATTCTTATCCATATTCATAATCCAAATCTTATATTTCCATTTCTGCCGTTTTGATACTCCGGAGAGCCGGAGCGGTTATCTTCAGTCCATATCCGGCCGGTTCCTTTACGGTCATAAGCATCCTGCCGTCGGGAAGCGCTATTCCTTTACCGCTGAAAAGAGATTTCCATTCCTCCGGACTGAGGGAGGACGGCTCCAGCCCGGCCCTCTTCATCTCCTTCAGGAACGGTGTGACATCCCGGACTCCGTCTTTACTTCTGAGAGATCCGGCGGCATATCCGGGGGTAAGCTCAAGTTCTCCTTTCGGGGTCTGTATCTTTTCCGGTATGCGGGTGGCCGCCGTTCTCTTCAGGTTTTCCCGGCTGGCCGCGAGCAGACCCTTCAGCTCCCTGTCATCAACCTCGATGCTGAAACCTAACTTCCGCAGAAGGTTCCTGAAGGCAAGGCGGATCTTGTCCCATACACGGACATCCGTCCCGCTTTCAGCCATTTGTGCCAGGTATTCTTCCGTAGCGGTACGTATATCCATTTTTCCCGTACCGGCCAGCCGGATAATCTCCCCGCGCACCTTTTCCCCGCATCCGGCGAAGATGTCATCCAGGAACGCGTCCATATGCTTCCGCCCGGCCAGTCTGCGCAGGCCGTAATGCCCCACTCCTTCGTGCAGCAGGGTACGCTCGATATCCTCCTTGCCGCGCGCTTTGGGCAGGTACAGGCAGATACGGTCCGAAGGGATGTCATACCATCCCCTTATATCCTTCCCGCCCGCAATAAGGGCACGTACTTTGGGAGAATCCACCTCGCCGATGGAATGGATGATGTTCACGGGGATGTGCTGTTTGCGGGCCAGGGAAGCGGCATGGCGGGAGAGTTCCGCCATCCGTTCATCCCCGGAAAGGAAAACCTGCCCGCTTGCGGTACGGGCAGGAGTGAAGGCTCCCGTCCCACCCGCAAGCCGGAACCGTACACCTTTAATTTCCGATGCCTGTTTTACCGCTTCGTTTCTTGAGGATTCATTCTTGGGTTTATAAACAAACACTTGCAGCCCGCTTTCACGGACCGCTTTGGAAACGTCTTCACTTACATTCTCCGGCACGACCGCCGCTACAAATTCGTTCAGATAAACCGGACGCTCGAATTTGGTCTCAAAATACATGGCGGGATATTCGTTCTGTATGGCATCAACCATCTCTTTAAGTTGCCGTACATCCTCCCGGGTAAGTTCCACCCCGTACTCACGTTTGGCAAAACTTCCGGGATCAGGTTTCAGCGCGATATCCTCCACACGGTAAAGGCCGGTATCATCAAAGGTGCCGCCACCCGGGTTAAGCTTGATTCCCAGATCAAAGTAGACCTCCTGCCATTTGTCCCTGAATGCCTCCAGGTCACTATGGTCAGTGGTCAGTTTCCCCTTCTGCCGGCGAATACCGTCCAGTGTGCCGACCGGCTTCATAAGAGCGGCCGCGAATTTAGAGAAGGAACCTCCCCAGCCGGTCGCAGCGGCCAGGCCCTGCCGTTTCATTAGCCCGGAGACATTCTCCAGGGTATGGGGAAGGTAAATCCTGATACCATCCGGAGTGTAACCTTTAAAAAGGACCTCTTTGATACCGTATTTATCCGCAAGGCTTTCTCTCCACTCCACATACTGCTTACTGAGCGTTTCTGATCCGTTGATCTTATCCAAAGCGTCCTGCAGGGTATGATAGGTATCAACACTGCCGGCCTGGCGGATATCCGTCTTCACCCTGTCATAGAAGTCTTGTACGGAACTGTATTCATAGCCCCTTTCTTCTATATCATTCAGCTTCTGGACAGCTTTTCTGTAAGCTAAACCTTTTTGTTTTTGTTCCGGGAACGCTTGTATTTTATCCTGTAATACCCGTTTCCTTGTTTCGATATAGTCTTTGAATTTTGTTTGATCACCACCGAAGTTTTCTTCTATATAAACCTCCAACAGGGCCGTGTTGCGTTCATCATAGTCATCGAGCGCGTCGATGGCGGATATCCGGTTCCGCAGATATTCCCCAAAGAGCGGCTCCACCTTCCTGAATTCGGGTGCCTCGCCTCTTTCATATAAAAACTGATAAGCGAACGCACTCCCCTCGTCGCGCCCGTCCATGTAATTGTTCCAGGCACTGCGTACATTCGGTTGCATCTCTTGTGGCAACCTGGAAATGGCATCCCGGACACGCCCACTGCCGTCACCGGAAAACTGCCTTTCTATTTGCGGATAAACGGGTGTCCACGCGTCTCCGCTGAATGTTCCGGCATTCCTTCCGGTGCGTTTGTCAATCATGGAAGAGGGCAACACAAGGGAGATCTCGCCGTATTCTTCGTGTGACTGCCTAGCTATGTCGATCACGGCGGCACTGGGATTGGCAAGCCCTCCAAGCTTCAAGGCTTTAAGCAACTTCTCCTCACTGATATTATGCAGGGCCACCAAAGATTTGCCGCCGTCATCCTGGCTGATCTCCCTAAACCGGATGTCATCCTGACTCTCAAGGAAGCTGCCCGTATTCTGGCTGGCGGATTTTATTTGGTTGGCGGCAAACGAGATATAATCCACCGTGCGGTCATTTTCGGAACCCATATCGGCACTGTCCGCCACATCTGAAATCACCACCCCGTCATACCCTTCCATTTCCGCCAAATTGCCCAAATCGGATGCCGCCACTTTCTCGCCGCCGTATTCTATGGAGGAGAAATTTGCCCCTTGGGCATCCACTTCCAAAGGATTGCGCAAGTTCAGGTACACATCATAGATGTTGCCGCCATATCCTAAGGCGTTCTTCCTGTCCGGGCTGAAAAAATGCCCACTATTTATAAGACCGTCTGTCCACCGCTTGAATTCGTAAAAGTTTTCTCGGCTTCCATGATACACCACCAGAGGCTCCCCATTGGCATCTCTGACCTTGGATGCTTCATTCGGATTGTTCTCCCAATCCCCGAACCACTCCCTGAATGCCCGGGTACGTACCTGTGCCCACTGCTTTTCATTCAGGTTGGTTGCCTGTCCGTTCGGAGCTTTCATGTAACTGCCTTCCGCCTTACTGCGGGCTATGATTGCCTGCTCCTCGGTTGTGAAAAGATGTTCGGATATCTGTTTCATCCCATGAAAGAATAAGTATGTTACTTGATTGGTCATTAAAGAGAAATACTTGTTTACTTAAGCAGGACTCAAGTAAACAAGTAAATTCAAAAAACATGTTTTTATCGGTCGTACATTGGTACGTTACATGTCGGCACTGGCCTGCCGGGTAAGGCTGTTGACCGTATTCACAGCTTTTACCGCATACCCGACCGGAGTCTTGGTAAGCATGAAGGAGGCTCCCTTTGCGGCCGGCTTGGGCGCTCCGGATATAAGGGAGGGTTGTATGGCCTTTCCATTCATCAGGGAGTGCCACTCTTCGGCTTTCATGGCTTCCACCTTGACTCCCTTCCCGCGAAGATCCTTGAGGATGCTCTCCACGTTGCACCCTTTCTTTTCGGGGACGGCGGATGAATTGAATTCCTCAAAGGCCTTGATAAGTTTTTTATCCCTGTTTTTAACCTGCGGGATTTCCTGGATTTCCCGAAGATCCTTGTCCAACTTCTCTATTGCCGCCTTTATCTGCTTGGTGGAAGGTTTTCGCGTGGATTGCGTACTCTGTTCGGTCTTTTTTCTGGGTGCGCGCCGTGTTGCGGAAGATTCCGGCGCTTCGGATGACGGCTCCGCTTCCCGGTCCGCAGGCTTCTCCAGCTTCAGCCCGTACATCTCTTCAGCCTGTTTCCTGACTGCCTCTGAAGGAGAGCTGATAAGCGCAGCCGCCTCCCTGTCGGCATGCAGGACAGACAGCTGAACCTTTTCCGTAGGGTTCTCAATATACCGGATATTCATTGGATTGTTCCTGACAGCGGCCAGCTGTACAGCCTCCGATGGTTCGGACACATACCTGATGGTTTCTCCTTTGGCTTGGACTGCCGCCAACTGTACGGTATCTGCCGGGGACTTGATGTGCCGCAGGGTATCCGCGTTGCCTTGAATAGCCATATGCTGTACTTTCACCGTAGGTGATTCAATGTGGCGGATGTATTCAGGGTTCTTCTGCACGGTTGCCAGCTGTACCTTTTCGGCCGGTTCTTTGATGGAGGCGATATGTGCCGGATCTTTCAGGACAGCCATTAACTGTACTTTTACCGCAGGCTTGCTTATCAGGGAGATACATTCAGCCCTCCTTTCAACGGCTGTCAATTGTGCTTTTTCCGTTGGATTGGAAATAAAGCCGATGTAGGCCGGCCTGCTCCTGATAACGGAGAGCTGCATCCTCTCACCCGGCGAAGCGATGAAATGAATATTGTGTGGTGCATTCTTGACTGCGGCGAGCTGTACTTTTTCCACCGGCTTGTCTATAAAGCAGATGACACTTTTATCCCTCCGGATGGCGGCCATTTGGACCCGTATGGAAGGATTCTCGATCATACTGATGGCACGCGGATTGCGGAGGACGGCCCGCATATCCCGGCTGAACAATGCGGCCAGGCGTTCTAAAATGGTAGGCATGGCGATTAGTTTTTAATGGGTTTGACTTCATCCAGGAATTTCTCAATGGCGGCTTCGCTTGATCTTCCATCGGCTTTATCCTTCTTCATCTGCAGTATCAACTCCCTTGCCGCATTCAGGACACCCGGCACGGGAAGAAGTTCCTCCTTGAGCATCCGTTCCACGGCCATGAAGCAGGCGGCAGGTGCGGGAGTATCTACAAGCAGGATGCTTTCCGGGCAGGCGATAACCGCCGCAAGCTGCACCTTTTCTCCCGCAAGCGGCAAGCTGGCGATCAGCTCAGGTTTCTTCTGTACGGCAGCCATCTGCTGCTTCAGGGAAGGATTCTCAATTTTCAGGATCATGTCCGGATCGTCCAGGATCCCCTCGGTCAGTATCCGGTCCGAGGACCGGTTGTTTTCATTTAACATAACATGGTTTGTTTGGGGTTATACATTTATGATTTCGGGGGCAAGATACGGCGGTTCGTTGCAATTATATTGCGACATGCGTTTTTTCTCAGGAAAGGAGCATTTTTATCGTTAGAACAGTTTTCTGTAATTGGCTGATAATAAAAAATGCCTGAGCCTATCCGGCCGGACACAAAAAACGGCAAGGTACTGAACTTACTGCCTAATGATATTTTTTATGGTATCTTTTTATTATTCTACAATTCGCGATCGTTTTTCCAAACTGTTGTGGATCCTAGATTGAATCATATTCTATACAAAAATGTAATATATATTGTTATAAGAAAAAATTTTGTGAGCGCCCCCAATGATTGGCATCGCAACAGCTTCAATTGTCAGCCGCTTGATATCACCGAATAATAAACAATAGGGAAAAGGCATATACATGTAAACGTTTTTAGGAGGTAATACTACTTTCCTCTAGTTAAGAATGGATACTGAAAGAAATATGCAGTCAGATTGTTACTTTTGCAAAAAAAAACTATTTTTGCGAATTGTTTATCTTAAAAATACATAGAATGTCGACACATGGTAGCCTTTCGGAAGTGGAACGATTCAATCTTTTGTATAAAAGTTCGTTTAATAAGGTTTGCAACTTTGCATGCTTTTATGTGCGCAATAAGCAAGCTTCTGAAGACATCACTATGGACGCCTTCCTGCAACTGCTCGAAACCATGAAGGTGGAATCGGTTGATAATCCCATGGCTCTCCTTATCACCATCGTGAAACATAAATCGTTGGATTATCTCAAAACACAAGTACGACGGGAAGATACCAAAGATGATCTTATACAATGGAAACAGCGCGAACTAGCCATCCGAATCTCAAACTTGGAAGGCTGTAATCCCAGTTATATTTTCTCACAGGAAATCAAATCTATCGTAATGAAAACTCTCAATCAATTACCGGAACAAACCAAAAAGGTATTCATTATGAGCCGCTTTGAAAATAAATCGGGAAAGGAAATTGCTCAAACTTTGGGCATCTCGGTCAAAGGGGTAGATTATCACATGAACAAGGCCCTTAAGGAACTTCGTGCTGCCCTCAAAGACTACCTCCCTATCTTAACTTGGCTCTGTTTTATGAACCCAATCAATAAAGGGTGGATTTCTTAATAGAAGTTAATTTTATGAATCTACACTAGGGAATCCCTTCCTTCAGTCGCCATTATTACAAACGATAAAGAATTATGGACGACGAATTATTAATAGCTTATTTTAAAGGAGAGGTTTCGGATGAAGAAACTCAACGAATTACTGAATGGATAGAAGCGGAGATAGAACACCAGCGTTACTACCAACAGCTTTGCCGTCTGTTTGAAATGAGTTACTGGATTGAGGACATGCCCGAACAAACAGAAGTTGCCCTCCCCCAAAAAGCTAAAATCCTCCCGTGGAAACATTATGCCATATCTTTCATGAAGGTAGCGGCTATCTTCGTGCTGGGCTTTGCCCTGCACTTCTTCTTGAACCGGCAGACAACAACAACCCACCACGAACTACAACACCAAATCCATGTACCAACTGGACAGCATGTAGAAATAATGCTGGCCGACGGATCCAAGGTATGGCTGAACTCCGGCAGTACCCTGACCTTCCCCTCGAAATTTAACGGAAAAAAACGCCTGGTAGAACTTGACGGTGAAGGATTCTTCGAAGTAAAATCCGACAAGGAGCATCCCTTTATCGTTTCTACTTCTAAATATCAAGTAAAAGCGGTAGGTACTTCCTTTAATGTATACGACTATCAGGATTCTCCTCAATTTGAAGCGGCTCTATTGAACGGTAAAGTGGAAGTCACTACTAATGCAAAAAAATCATCGGCCGTAATTCTTACCCCCAACCAGCGTGCAGCGCTATGCCAAGGAGTATTGAAGGTCAAACCGATTGAAAATACTAACAATTATCTGTGGCGCAAAGGGATACTCTATTTTAACGAACCTCTGTTGGAAGTGTTCGACAAACTACAAGAATACTATGATGTTGAATTCCAAATCAGAAATACTTCTTTAACCAGAAAATCACCCTACTGCACCGGTAAGTTCCGTGCCAAAGATGGACTGGAACACATCATACGAGTGCTGAAAGAAACCAATCATTTTGACTATCAAATTGATTACGAAAATAAAAAAATTATCATCTTATAAATTGTGTAACTTATAAATTATAAAATGCCTATGTAAAACGACCTATTGTAGCGTAACGTAGGGCAGTTCTGGAAATAATACTGCCCGTGGCTTGAAGCCATCTGATCTTAAATTAAATACTAATGATTAAATTAAAGTAAATTATGGATTTTAATTCCTACAAAAAAGTTATTTCAAACTGTAACCATATCGTTAAAGTTGGTATGGTTTCGGCTTATGCTCTTTTTTTAGGCGTAAATACTGCCCTGGCGAGTGTAACCGAGTACATGGATCAAAAAGTATCCCTTAAGACACAGAATTATACCATTGAATCTGTGATTCAACAAGTTGAGAAACAAACGGATTATTTGTTTGTATATGACAAGAACGATGTGGACGTAAAACGCACCGTATATGTAAATGGAAGCAATACCGATGTAATAGAGCTGCTGAAAGGTATCTTTGACAACACCGATATTGATTGCAAGGTGCTAGGTAACAATATAACTCTCTCTAAAATTTCTAACGTAGCGACTAGAATTGCTCAACAAGACAAGAAAACAGCCAAAGGTAACGTTATCGATTCTACTGGTGAACCGGTAATCGGTGCTTCAGTAGTAGAGCAAGGTACTACCAACGGCACTGTGACCGACATCAACGGTAACTTTACACTGAATTTGAGTACCCCAAATGCCAAAATTGAAATTTCTTTCATCGGCTACAAAACTCAGGTACTGACTGCCCAATTTGGCAAACAGATGGCTGTAAAGCTGGTGGACGATACCGAATTACTGGACGAAGTTGTTGTAGTAGGTTACGGTTCGCAGAAGAAAGTGAACA
>ERZ827117.2495-NODE-2495-length-10322-cov-2.527613_pt1 | contig 10322 bp, 7 predicted proteins | sample MGYA00519920_ERZ827117 | MGnify/ENA primary metagenome ERZ827117 (study PRJEB31778, sample SAMEA3449260) | human gut metagenome | biome: human gut; feature: human-associated habitat; material: faeces | place: United Kingdom | collected 2010/2012 ...
CAAGAGCGGTATTTATACAGATGCCGAGAAAGCATATACTATTTACATTAAATATGCAAAACAGGTATACAGTGGAAATGACTGGCAGGAAACAGATGCTTCCGAAGTTCTGCCCTATCAGTTCAAGGCAGCTCCTCTGACACAGGCCACTACCACACCAGGTGCAAACGGAACAAACGGAGACGGAACCGGATCCGGCGACGGAACTACAGATGGAGGAACTACAGATGTAACTCCGACAACCTATGCAGATGGAACAAACGGAACAGCGAAATCAGCAGTATCCACAGGTGATGAATCACCGATCGGAACTATGCTGGCTCTTGCTGCAGCTTCTGTTCTTGCAGGTGGTTACGTACTGATAAGAAGACGTAAAAAAGAAATGTAAATATAATCCAATTATTTTTAAGAGACAGGTCTTATGGCCTGTCTCTTTTCATATATATAATAATAAGGCAGCCATTCAGCCGTCCATACAGGTCAGAATCCGGAATCTGATCCAAGCTGCTGAACATTTGCCAAAAAGGAGGAAAGAATGTATGTCAACAGAACAGATGGGAACTTATGAAAAAATATACTTCGCATTGTGGGAACTCGGACAGAGATATGGAAATTTTGTCCAGTTCAGAGTGATCGGAAGAAGTCATGATGACAGAATGATCCCCATGCTTGAGATTGGAAAGGGTGATACCTGCATTATCTGTCTGAGCGGAGTGGAAAGCGGAGACAGAAATCTCCCGGAATATCTTTTGTCCATTGCAAAAGATTACTGCAGATCCTATGAAAGCAACTGGACCATCGGAGAAAGTTATGAAGTTCGTAAACTTCTGGATAAGGTTCGTATCTGTATGATCCCCATGCTGAATCCTGACAGCTATGAGATATGTGAATACGGATATGGTGCCATACATAATCCCATCCACAGACAGATGCTGAAAATGCAGGACAGGCCTGTGGAAGAGAATGAATGTAATGCCAGGGGAATTGATCTGCGCAGAAATTTTCCGACTAATTTTTATCAGCGGAAAAGAGTGAATCAGGAGCCTGCCAGTGAGAATGAGACTCGTGCCCTGATCAGCATTTTTCAGGAATATTCAAGCCTTGGCCTGCTTACATTCAGTTATTCCAGAGGGAAGATCGTTTACTGCAGACAGGAGAAAGGCTTTGCCTACAATCAAAAAAATTACAGACTGGCAAGGCATTTACAGAAATGTTCCGGCTATCGTCTGGAAAAAGGGATTGCAGGTGGTGCGAGAGTCAAAAAAGCCGGAGCAAAACCTGAGATGGGATCTCCGGAACAGTTTTATGCGGAAGTAATCCGTCAGCCCTCTCTGGCAATTGAGATTCCGGAATACCGCAAGGACGATATGGAAGAACTGCGTCTGATTCCACTTGAATATCTTTATTCTTTAAACAGCGGCATATTGGCAAACGCATAAATCCGTCACACAGTCAAAGAAAAACAGTCTCTGAAAATAAAAAGTAATAAAAACATGTAAAAACAGAGATTAGCGTTTGACATAAAGCCATAGATTCTGTATGATAAAAAGAGTGCCCCGAAATGTTGTAAACAGAAAGATGAGGAATCAATAGTGAATAATAATACACAGGAAAGTAAAATACAGTTAGAATATATCAATAAATGTACAGAGCTTGTGAAGGAAAAATATGAAAAGGCGCCAGCTTTCTTTATCCAGAATGCAGGCTGCCAGATGAATTCCCTGCAGACGGAGACAGTGGCCGGTATCGTGAAACGTATAGGCTATACAGAAGTAACCAGGGAAGAAGATGCAGATGTTGTCATCTATAACACCTGTACAGTCCGGGAGAATGCAAACCTGAAGATTTACGGTCATCTTGGCCATCTGAAAAGTATTAAGAAAAAGAATCCTGAACTGAAGATTGTATTGTTTGGCTGCATGATGCAGGAGCCGGAAGTAATTGAGAAGATCCACAAAGAATATTCTTTTGTTGATCTGGTTTTCGGTACCCATAACTTCCATAAGTTTCCGGAGCTTTTCTACAGAAGCTTAAATACGGAGGGACAGATCATTGATGTCTGGAAGGAATCTGATGAAATCGTGGAGGGTATGCCTGCTGACCGTAAATATTCCTTTAAAACGGGTGTCAATATTATGTTTGGCTGCAATAATTTCTGCAGTTTCTGTATTTTACCATATGTAAGAGGAAGAGAGAAGAGTCGCGAACCGGAGGCGATCATAGAAGAGATCAAGGGTCTGGTGGCTGACGGTGTAACGGAAGTTATGCTTCTGGGACAGAACGTTAATTCCTATGGAAAGACACTGGAACATCCGGTTACTTTTGCACAGCTTCTGAAACAGGTGGAAGCAATTGAAGGATTAAAGAGAATCCGTTTCATGACTTCCCATCCGAAGGATCTGTCTGATGAACTGATTCGGACAATGGCAGAGAGCAAAAAAGTGTGCCATCACCTCCACCTTCCCATGCAGTCCGGAAGCAGCCGAATCTTAAAGATCATGAACCGCCGTTATGACAAAGAAAAGTATCTGGAGCTTGTAGACAAGATCCGTAATGCCGTACCGGATATTTCCCTTACTACAGATATCATTGTAGGTTTTCCGGGAGAAACGGAAGAGGATTTCCAGGATACTCTGGACGTTGTGGAAAAATGCAATTTTGATTCTGCGTTTACCTTTATTTATTCCAAAAGAAGCGGCACACCTGCTGCCAAAATGGAGAATCAGGTACCTGAGGATGTAGTAAAAGACCGTTTTGACCGTCTTCTGGCTCTGGTTCAGGAAAAAGGCCGAAAGGCTTCTTCCCGTTTCGAGGGAACTGTTCAGGAGATCCTTGTAGAGGAAGAAAGCAGAGAAAAAGGTATCTTTACAGGAAGAACAGAATATAACCTTCTGGTCCATTTCCCGGGATGTCAGGATCTGATCGGTAAATATGTAAAAGTAAAACTGGATACCTGCAAGGGATTCTATTATTTCGGAAGCCTTGCAGAATAAAAACATTGAAAAATACTAACTGTTTACGAACAGTAATATAAAGGACTTCTACAGAAGCCCATATCAATTTGGATATAAAGGGTGGAAGATAAAAGTGAAACAAAATAAATACGAAATAGATATGTGTAACGGAACCATCATGGACAAGCTGATTTCCTTTTCACTGCCGCTGATGCTGTCCGGAATCCTGCAGCTGATGTTTAATGCTGTGGATATCATAGTGGTGGGAAGATTTAGCGGAAGTCAGGCACTTGCAGCCGTAGGCTCAACCACAGCACTGATCAACGTGTTTACCAATCTGTTTATTGGTATCTCACTTGGCGCGAATGTACTTGCTGCCCGGTTCTATGCGGCAGGAAAAGACCGGGAAATGTCAGATACCGTTCATACGGCTGTAACTCTTGCACTGGTAAGCGGTATCGTCATGGCATTTGTGGGACTGATTTTTTCCAGATGGGCTCTGGAACTGATGGGTACCCCGGATGATGTGATCGGACAGTCTGCACTGTATATGAAAATCTATTTTCTGGGTATGCCGTTTTTTATGCTTTATAATTATGGAGCTGCGATTCTGCGGGCTGTAGGAGATACGAAACGTCCACTGATCTTTCTGGTTATTTCCGGTGTTGTAAATGCAGTACTGAATCTGATCCTCGTGATCATGTTTCATATGGATGTGGCGGGCGTAGCCATTGCTACTGTGATCTCCCAGTTAATTTCCTGCATTCTGGTACTCAGATGTCTGCGTACATCGAAAACCAGCTACCAGCTTCATTTTGGAAAATTAAGGATCAATACTGTCTATTTAAAACAGATTTTCCAGGTTGGGATTCCGGCCGGGATCCAGAGCACAGTCATTAATCTGTCAAATGCTCTGCTTCAGTCCTCGGTTAACTCCTTTGGATCGACCGCCATGGCAGGGTATACAGCGGCCAATAATATTTTCGGTTTTCTGTATGTGGCGGTGAACTCTGTCACACAGGCATGTATGAGCTTTACCAGTCAGAACTATGGTGTGCATAAATTTAAACGTATGGATAAGGTTCTGGTCGACTGTCTTATTATTTCCGTAGTTAGCTCCTTTTCCCTTGGATGCGGTGCATATTTCTTCGGTTCTGAGATTCTTAAGATTTATACTGCCGATCCGGAAGTGATCCGCTGCGGACTGGAAATCCTGTCTTACACTACCGTACCTTATTTTCTCTGCGGAATTATGGATCTGTTTCCGGGTGCCCTGCGTGGAATGGGACATTCCGGCGTTCCAATGATCCTGTCAGTAATCGGAACAGTAGGAACCAGGATCGTATGGATCTTTGGAATATTCCCGCATCACAGATCACTGGCTGTTCTGTTTATTTCCTATCCTGCATCCTGGATGCTGACGATCATTATGCAGGTCATCTGTTTTTATTTTGTCAGAAGAAAAGTGCATAGAGTATAGGTCTTTGAGCTTTTGCGAAAAATAATTACCGGCAGAATATTACCGGCGGTTATTTTCTGTGAGAGCTCTTTTTTGTGTTACTGCTGCTTACTCTGTCCACAGTAACTAATCTTTTTGTTTCCGATATGAAAAAACAGTATTGACAAATACCCCATAAGGGTATATAGTGACTACTATAAAGATACCCCGTAAGGGTATTTTGAAATCGTTATATGTTTCAAAAGTTTATATAAAACAGAGCTTATTTATAAAAATCAGAAGGAGGATTTCCCATATGGCAGATACACAGGAGAAAAAAGTCTGTCCCTGTTGCACTAAACATACAATGCGTTCTGAGGAGGAGAGAAAAAAGCTGATCAACCGTCTTAAACGTGTGGAAGGACAGATCCGCGGGATTATCGGTATGCTGGAGAATGATGCGTACTGTAACGATATCCTGATCCAGTCCGCAGCAGTCAACGCAGCAGTGAACGCATTTAACAAAGAACTGCTTGCCAGCCATATCCGCAACTGTGTGGCAAGAGATATCCGCAGGGGCAAGGATGAGACGATCGATGAACTGGTGGCTACTTTGCAGAAACTGATGAAGTGAAAGCTGTGTTCAGACTGTTATAGCATCAGAGTACAGCAGAACAAAGATCTGGGAACTGCAAAGCAACAGAGCAGTAGATATCAGGTAAGGAACAACAAGTCGTAGGAGGAATAGAAATGGAACAATACAATGTAACCGGAATGAGCTGTGCAGCCTGCAGCAGCAGAGTAGAGAAGGCCGTATCCAGGGTTCCGGGGGTGACATCCTGTTCGGTCAGTCTGCTGACCAACTCCATGGGAGTAGAGGGAACTGCCGGTGCAGGTGCGATCATCAAGGCAGTACAGGATGCAGGTTATGGAGCATCCTTAAAGGGGGCATCCGGAGAACAGATATCTGCTTCTGCGGCAGAGGAGGCACTGGAAGACCATGAAACACCGGCACTGAAACGAAGGCTGATCGCATCTGTAGGCTTTCTGCTTGTGCTGATGTATTTTTCCATGGGACATATGATGTGGGGCTGGCCTCTTCCGGCATGGTTTAATGATAATCATATTGCCATGGGACTGGTGCAGCTTCTTCTCGCCGGAATCATAATGGTCATTAACCAGAAATTTTTTGTCAGCGGATTTAAGAGCCTGTGGCATCGTGCACCAAATATGGATACCCTTGTGGCACTTGGCTCCATGGCATCCTTTTTGTGGAGTGTTTATGTACTTTTTGCAATGACAAGGGCACAGGTAGACGGAGATTCGGCGGCAGTTATGAATTACATGATGGAGTTCTATTTTGAATCTGCAGCCATGATCCTTACCCTGATCACAGTTGGAAAAATGCTGGAAGCCCGATCTAAGGGAAAGACAACGGATGCGCTGAAAGGTCTGATGAAGCTGGCACCTAAGACAGCAGTTGTTGTCCGGGACGGACAGGAAGCTACAGTGCCCATCGAACAGGTCCGAAAAGGTGATGTTTTTGTGGTACGTCCCGGTGAGAACATTCCGGTGGATGGAGTGGTCCTTGAGGGAAACAGTGCTGTCAATGAGGCGGCACTTACAGGGGAAAGTATTCCTGTTGACAAGAATCCGGGAGATGCAGTCTCTGCTGCAACCGTAAACCAGTCTGGATTTATCAGATGCGAAGCTACTAGGGTAGGCGAGGACACTACTCTTTCCCAGATTATTAAGATGGTAAGTGATGCGGCTGCAACAAAAGCTCCTATTGCAAAAATCGCAGACAGGGTTTCCGGAGTTTTTGTTCCGGCAGTTATCAGTATTGCGGTTATCACCACCATTGTCTGGCTGCTGACAGGAAAAGAGTTCGGATATGCACTTGCCAGAGGTATTTCTGTTCTGGTCATCAGCTGTCCCTGTGCCCTTGGGCTTGCCACACCGGTTGCCATTATGGTAGGAAACGGAATGGGGGCCAAAAACGGGATCCTGTTTAAAACAGCAGTATCCCTGGAGGAAGCAGGTAAGATCCAGATCGTTGCATTAGATAAGACAGGAACTATCACCAAGGGTGAACCGCAGGTGACAGATATGGTTCCTGCAAAGGGAATCTCAGAGGAAGAGCTTTTAGGCTATGCCTATGCACTTGAGAAGAAGAGTGAACATCCTCTTGCAAAAGCCATTATTGCCAGAGCAGAAGAGAAAAAGATTGTTTTGCAGAAGGTTTCTGATTTTCAGGCTCTTCCTGGAAACGGTCTTCGTGCACAGGAAAAGGGTCGTACAACGAAAGAAAACATTGAACATAATTTTGGAATGCCATCACCGGAAGGTTACCGGAAAGCACTCCGTCTGATGAAGCAGGCAGAAAAACTTGCAGGAGAAGGAAAAACACCACTTCTTTTTGCAAAAGGCAGGAAGCTTCTCGGCATGATCGCAGTGGCAGATGTTATAAAAGAGGACAGTCCTCAGGCAATAAAAGAACTGCAGAACATGGGAATCCGGGTAGTCATGCTGACCGGGGACAATGAGCGGACAGCAAGGGCGATCGGACGGCAGGCAGGCGTTGATGAGGTCATTGCCGGAGTCCTTCCGGAAGGAAAGGAAAGTGTCATCCGCTCTCTGAAAGAACAGGGAAAGGTTGCCATGGTAGGAGACGGAATCAATGATGCCCCTGCACTTACCAGGGCAGACATCGGTATTGCAATCGGTGCAGGAACAGATGTTGCCATTGATGCCGCAGATGTGGTATTAATGAAGAGCCGGCTCAGTGATGTACCTGCTGCCATACGTTTAAGCCGGGCAACATTGAGAAATATCCATGAGAATCTTTTCTGGGCATTCTTCTACAATGTGATCGGTATTCCACTGGCAGCCGGTGTATGGATTCCGATTTTCGGATGGACACTGAACCCCATGTTTGGTGCAGCTGCCATGAGTCTTTCCAGTTTCTGTGTGGTAACCAATGCACTGAGACTGAATCTCTTTAAGGTACATGATGCTTCCAGAGACAAAAAAATAAAACAGAATGTGGAAGAAATCCATTATATTTCAGCTAATGCAGAAATGAAAAACGTAACAGAAAACAAAAGTCTAAAGGCAGAGAATCCAGACTTTTGCAACAGTGAAATTCATGATCCAAAAGATCAGGAAAATATAAAAGAAAATAAGGAGAACAAAGAAATGACAACAATCACAGTAAACGTAACAGGAATGATGTGTGGACATTGTGAAGCACATGTGACAAAGGCAGTAAAAGAGGCATTTGGAGTGGAAGATGTAGTTTCCTCCCATGAAAAAGGAACCACAGTGATCCATGCTCCGGAGAAACTGAACGAGGATAAGATCCGCGAAGTGATCAAAGAAGCCGGCTATGAAGTAACCGGTATCACACAGGAATAAAAAACAAAAAGGGGATTTTATGGAAAACCAGAACCAGACACCACATAAAAGACGTGTCCGTTATAAAGGAAAATATCCGAAGAAATTCGAAGAGAAATACAAGGAATTACAGCCTGAGAAATATAAAGATACCATTGAACACGTGATTCAGAAAGGAAATACCCCGGCGGGAATGCATATCTCCATTATGGTTAAGGAAATCCTTGATTTTCTTAATATCCAGCCGGGCGAAACAGGATTTGATGCCACATTGGGCTATGGCGGCCATACGAAAGCAATGCTTCAGTGTCTGAATGGCAAGGGCCATATTTATGCAACAGATGTAGACCCTGAGGAATCCGCCAAAACAAAGAAACGTCTGGCAGAGCAGGGATTCGGGGAAGAACTGCTGACAGTAAAGCTTCAGAACTTCTGCACCATTGATGAGATTGCCAAAGAGGTTGGAGGATTTGACTTTATTCTGGCAGATCTCGGTGTTTCCTCCATGCAGATTGATAACCCCAAAAGAGGTTTCTCTTTTAAAACAGACGGACCTCTGGATCTGCGCCTGAATCAGGAAACCGGCATCAGTGCAGCCCAGCGTCTGGATACCATTTCCAGAGAAGAACTTGCCGGAATGCTGGATGAGAATTCCGATGAGCCGTACTGTGAGGAAATCGCCAGAGCCATTACCGATGAGATCCGCAGAGGCAATCATATTGATACTACCCCAAAACTGCGTCAGGTAATCGAAAAAACTCTTGATTTCCTTCCTGAAAAAGGAAAGAAAGAGACAATTAAGAAGACCTGTCAGCGAACCTTCCAGGCATTGCGTATTGATATCAACAGTGAATTTGAAGTATTGTACGCATTTTTAGATAAACTTCCAGGTGCATTAAAACCAGGTGGAAGAGCTGCGATCCTTACTTTCCATTCCGGTGAGGACCGTCTGGTAAAGAAAGCCTTTAAAGAAGGCTTGAAAGCCGGGATCTACAGTGAGATCAATCAGGATGTGATCCGTCCGTCAGCAGAAGAATGTGCGAAAAACGGAAGGGCTAAGTCCACAAAGCTTCGCTGGGCTGTAAAAGCACAGGAGTAAAGGTAAAATTAAAAATGGATCATATGTAAAAACCGGCAGCTTTTTATCATTCCCAGAAGATATCCTGATGTGATGGAGTGTAATGCAACAAGGAACTCATTTGAATGGATATTGGATCTAAAACAGGGAATGAAATAAGTTACCGGTTCATCCGTTCATATAGATAATGCAGAAGAAGGCAGTTTTATTGCAAAAATAAGCTGCCTTTTATTGCCAGTGCATTTAAACTGTGCTAAGATATGAGTTGTTTTGGTTATTGTAGTGGGTAGGCACTTTTGGACCCGAAAGTGCCGTACGATAACGTAGTGGCTGCGAGAATTTGCCGTATTTAAATGCGAAGCCACGGCAAATTCCGTTGCTGGAACAGCAACTTGTTTTGGTTGCTGGAACAGCAACGTGTTTTATACGAAAGAGAGGAAATGATCATGACAGCATATCTGATCGTCTGCCCGTTGGTATTTCTGGCAGGTCTTGTAGATTCCATTGCCGGAGGCGGGGGACTTATTTCTCTCCCCGGATATCTGATCGCAGGGGTTCCGGCCCATCTGGCTCTTGGAACCAATAAAATGAGTTCTACCATAGGAACTTCTATTTCTGCGGTGAGACTTTTAAAACATGGTTATTTAATAGGGAAAATGAAAATGGCCATTGCATCGGCGGTCTGTGCCATGACAGGTTCTGTTCTGGGAGCAAGAATGTCTTTACTGGTATCAGAGTCTGTGATCCGGCATATGATGATCGTTGTCCTTCCTATTGTAGCTTATCATGTATTAAAAAATAAGCACATGGGGGAAGATGAAAAAACAGGAACAGCTTCCTATAAGAAAATGTTTCTGATCTCTGTGATCGCAGCTTTCTTTATCGGCTGTTATGATGGTTTTTACGGACCGGGTACAGGAACATTTCTGCCCCTTGTATTTACAGGTGCAGCCAAAATGGATACCCGCAGCGCGTCTGCACAGACTAAGGTCATCAATCTTTCGTCCAATATAGCAGCACTGGTAACATTTATTATAGCAGGAAATGTTTATTATCCTCTGGGGCTGGCAGCAGCAGCCTGTTCTGTAGCAGGCAATTACCTGGGTTCAGGGCTGGTAGTTCATGACGGCCAGAAGATCGTCCGTCCGGTTGTTCTGGTGGTACTGGGGATCTTATTTATAAAAATTCTGACGGGGAATTAAAAGGAGAAATGCATTATGAAGTGGAAAAAATTCACTCTGACTACTACCACAGAAGCAGTTGACCTTGTAAGCAGCATGCTGGATGATGTGGGTATTGAGGGCATTGAAGTAGAAGACAATGTGCCTCTTACAGAAAAAGAGACAAAAGGAATGTTTATTGATATCCTTCCGGAGCTTCCGCCGGATGAAGGCGTTGCAAAGGTAAGCTTTTATCTGGATGATGATGATCAGGTAGAGGAAATGTTGCGCCGTGT
>ERZ827117.2500-NODE-2500-length-10307-cov-2.133632_pt1 | contig 10307 bp, 7 predicted proteins | sample MGYA00519920_ERZ827117 | MGnify/ENA primary metagenome ERZ827117 (study PRJEB31778, sample SAMEA3449260) | human gut metagenome | biome: human gut; feature: human-associated habitat; material: faeces | place: United Kingdom | collected 2010/2012 ...
CACGGCCACGGCCATGAATATTAAGGCCAATCCCATGAACGGGTAGATTTTACCGATAATTTTATCAATGGGAAGTAACGTGGCTAGAATATAGTAGGCAAAGATAACATATAGCCAGGGCGTCATACTCATGTTTGTCAGGTTACCGAGTAAATCTGCCGGTCCGTTCACGAAAGAGACTCCCACGGCCAGTAATAAAAATCCCGTGAAAAACGTCATGAATTTACGCACATTGTTCCCGAGGTATTTCCCGACAATATCAGGTAGACTTGTTCCGTCGTGGCGGATAGAAAGCATACCGGAAAAATAATCGTGAGTCGCTCCCATGAAAATACAGCCGATCACGATCCATACGTAAGCCATCGGACCGTAAGCCGCTCCTAGTATAGCCCCGAAAATAGGTCCTAGGCCAGCGATGTTTAAGAACTGGATAACGAAAATACGCCAAGGTTTAAGCTCGTGGTAATCCACCCCGTCTGCCAGGCGTTTCACCGGAGTCGCAATTGTGGATGAGGCTCCGAAAAATCGTTCAACAAATTTACCGTAGGTAAAATAAGCGACGATTAATAGACCGATAGAGATAATAAATGTTAGCATTTGCTTGGAATTTTTGCATGATCACAAAGTTATAAAAAATGTAGTATATTATAATTCCTGAAAATGAAAAAAGAAATGGCGATCAGTCAGGCTGTGTGTAGGTGTTGAGGTTGCTCTGGAGCTGATCGCCCGGCCAGGGACACGATATTGGTATAATCCGTTTTACAGGAAAAATAGGAACAGATTCCCTGTCTGACATTCCGGATTATTTCTGGATGTGGAATTGGATGTGGCCGTAGATGATATAACAAATCATTGTTATGTAAATTAATGTGTTTTTCATTAGACGTTTGTTTGTAACAAAATTAGATAGAGGATTGTGAATTCAGATAGAAATTCGGGTTGATTTTTATCTGTAACGTTTCTAAATAGATATGGTCGGGATGTTTTTGTATCTAATTTTGAAAATATTGAATTCTATGGGTTTGCGTTAATTCAATTTTTGAAACAAAATGCGATGAGAGCTTTGTTAAGTGAAAAAACGTCTTGTTTTTGTAAAATTACTTTGAAGGTTATTTTGTATAAAATCATTTTTTTTATTTCGAGGGAGAGAAAATGTATTTGCATTTATTTAGAAAAAAATATATCTTAGTCGGGGCAATAAGAAAACATTTCTATACGTTTTCGTCCGAAATGTCTATCCAGAGAGGAGTGTATACTAATCGGCAAAAATCCTGAACGTTTTTTGATAACATGGTGGAGATTTGATTGCTTTACGATTATAATGATGATTAAAGAGCGACATGAAATGAAACAGGAAGTTTTACATGATAATTTATTGAAAGCAATCCGGGAGAAACTCCCTTATGAAGAAAATCTAGCAAGTGTATTGGGGAATTTGTTGTGTATCGGTAAAGAGGCTATTTATCGACGTTTGCGAGGGGATGTCCCGTTTACCTTGTTGGAGACAGCCCAAATTTCTAAAGAGATGAATATCTCGATTGACGGAATATTGGAGTCGGTTTCGCCTAAAAGTCGGCCTTTCCAGTTGAAATTGACAGAATTTATCAATCCGTTGGAAATAGATCTTGACATGATGGATAATTTTGTAGATGTTTTCCGTTCGATAGAACCGAACACGTATTCGGAGGCAGCTTCTTCTACCAATATTCTCCCACAGGCACTCTATTTAAAATATAAATACCTAACCCGGTTTTATTTGTTCAAGTGGAAAGCACAACATGATGGTCTGGATTCCGTGCAGCCGTTACATGAGATTGTTATTCCGGATCGTATGGTACAGATTCAAAGAAATTTTATCACGGAAACCCAGAGGGTAAAAGATTCCTGTTTTATTTTTGATAACATGATCTTCATGTATTTAATCAATGACATTAAATATTTTTCGAGCGTGAACTTGATTTCTGATAATGATGTGCATGAGCTAAAAGAGGAATTGTATCGTCTTTTGGATTACACGGAACGGCTTGCAGCCCGGGGAAAATTTGATAATGGGCACAGGATAAATTTCTACATATCCAATATTAATTTTGACACGACCTACTCGTATATTTTAACTCAGAAATGTAAACTTTCATTGATCAAAGCTTTTACCCTGAATTCCGTGGCCTCTTTAGATGACAAGACGTTTGATAGCGTGAAGAATTGGATTTCGTCGTTGAAACGTTTTTCTACTTTAATATCGGAAAGTGGTGATTTGCAGCGTATTCATTTCTTTCGAAAACAACGAGAATTGGTTTCGACGTTATAAATTATTGGGAAATAATTCATAACTTTGGGTGTAGATCGGAAGTAAGTTTACGATCTGGTGATTGTTACCATTAAAATTGAAGTTATCATGAAAACGACAGTAGTGATATTATTGATTACGCTAGGTATGTTAACTAAGACTGGAAAGTTCGAGACGGATTTTTTCAAAACGAAAGACGGGAAGGAGTTGAGAATTACTTTTATCAAGCATGGTAGCTTGATGTTTGAGTACGATGGTAAGATCATGTATGTTGATCCGGTTTCTGATTATGCTGATTATAGTAAATTACCTAAAGCGGATGTTATCTTGATTACCCACGAACATGGCGATCATTTGGATTCGAAAGCCATTTCGGCGGTAGAGAAAGAAGGGACGCTCCTGATCACGAATGCCTCTTCCCGGGAGAAACTGGGCAAAGGGCAAATCATGAAAAACGGGGATAGCCTCAAACCTGATTCTTGGTTTGAATTGGATGCGGTTCCGGCCTATAACACGACTCCGGGAAGGGAAATTTATCACCCGAAAGACCGGGATAACGGATATGTATTGACGTTCGGGGGAACAAAAGTATATGTGGCAGGAGATACTGAAGATATTCCGGAAATGCAAAATTTGAAAGATATTGATATTGCCTTTTTACCCGTGAATCAGCCTTACACGATGACCCTTCTCCAAGCGGATCGTGCGGCACGAGTGATAAAACCTAAAGTCCTTTACCCTTATCATTACGGGGAGACGAACGTGGAAGAATTGAAATCTTCTTTGAAAGATATTCCGGGAATTGAGGTACGAATCCGGCAACTGCAATGATAAAGTATAAAATCCATGAAGTTCTCAAACCTCATGGACTTAATCAAATCATTCCTTTTATATCACTTCGAACAAGAATTTGAACGAGGGACTGTTTACCATGTCCTTGGCCGCATTCCCCGCGTAAGTTTCTCCGTTTGCAAGGTTTAATTTCTTGACAGATGCACCTTCTGAAAAGTCTAGGTCTTTCATGTTAATCCAGAATACATTGGGAGTCATCGTGGATTCGAAGAAATATACTTTATTCTTTTGGTCGGCGACCGTTCTCCATCGAGTGGAAGAGATATTAGGCTGTGCCGGGGTAGAAATCCCAAGAGGAACCGATACATTGCGTATAACGCTAAAAACTCCGGCTACTGCTTCTCGTTGATTGTCTGTTTGCGGGATAACATTAATGTAAAATGATGCCCTGACAAAACGGTCTGCAGCCCGGTTGGTTCCCGGTAACATTACCAGGCCACCGATTTGTTGCCAATAATTATTTAGCGTGATTTGTTGTTCGTAAGAAGGAGAGTTTGTCATGACTTGATATTCTTTCCCTTCGTGTATGATGAGTTTTCCCTTGATGTATTCAAATATGGCGCTATTCCCTGATGCGTCAGAAATGGCCAAGTGTAAAGTTGATTTCGCCCCGTTCGGCATATCCGGTGCGTCTATCCGGAATGTCTCTTTGCTTAGCTCCTTTACGGCCTCATCCACGGTTGCAAAATTGTCAAGCACGTACTGGGTCCAGATGCTGATTCCCATGACCGGACGAGTGTCGTTTGGACGGTAATAATCGGATTCTGTCAGGTATAGGAGATTGGCCACCAAACCTTTTTCATTCATCCCGTCAGAAGTACCGATGTCGTATCCTGCCGTGATGACACTTCCATATTTGGATTTCCAATGAATCGTGTTCCCCTTGTCCGCCCCCGCTCTCTCGATTCCTCTGGGGAACACGTAAATATTGGACTTTAAATCTTCTTTCCAGTCCATGGTTCGACCTGTTACAACCATCCCGTTTTTACCGAGATATACCACACGGGTACAAGCTTGAGTGTATGTTGTCAGCATTCCTGCTACCAATAATGTTGTAATAAATAATGTTTTCATTTCTATCCTTTTTAATCTTTATATTGAACGAATAGTAGGCGTAATAAGTTCCCCAAAAGATATACAAGATGATAAAATTCATATATTTGCCATAATTTAAAACCTAAAACCTAGATTATGGGAAACAAATTTTGTCAGAGTTGCGGGATGCCGATGACGGCAGACGAACAATTTGGTCGTAACGTGGATGGTTCCCGAAATGAAGAGTATTGTTCTTACTGCTATCGTGACGGGGCTTTTACTGAAGATTGCACGATGAACGAGATGATTGACCACTGTCTGCAATTTCTCGACGAATTCAATAAAGACATGGAGCATCCTTACACGAAAGAAGAGGCTCGTGCCGAGATGCAACAATTCTTTCCAATGCTGAAACGTTGGAAAAGTTGATAATCTGGTCATTGATTTTTATATTTGTACCATAAAATAATATTCTGTGTAACATAAAGTACATTTGATAGTGTAAGATGTGGGATCCTTTTTATTTTTAATCATAAATGTTAGTTTTATGGCACCATTTATTTCGATTGATATAGAGCGTTTAATAAATGGGGATGAGAAAGTATTTAAATCCCTGTTTGATTATTCGTATGTTGGGATGGTGCAGCGTGCCGTGTATTACACGAATGATTTGGATACGGCAGAAGATATTGTTCAAGAGGTTTTCATGCGTTTATGGGAAAAGCGTGAGGAGTTGAGGGGGATTCAAAATATCCAGGGGTATTTACTTTTTAGTATCCGGAATAAATGTTTAAATCTTCTCGAACATCAGCAAGTTATGGATAAATATCGCCAGTATTGCTTGCTCCAGGAAGTTTCAGATGAGGAGGATGAACCGGAAACGTTCATCGAAAAAGTGGGAAATTTGTTGAATAAACTACCCGAAAAACGTAGAAAGGTGTTAGAGATGAGTGTTTTGGAGTCGAAGTCTTATGCGGAGATTGCAGCCTCATTGAGCATTTCGTTAAATACGGTGAAAGATCATATAAAAAAGGCATACGCTTTTCTACGGGAGGAAGTGTGTAAAGATATTTCATCTCCTGTACTTTTCTGTGCTTTTTGCTATCGTGAAAAGTGTATATAAAAAATAATTCTTGATTTTTTTACTTTTGAACCACTCGATTTATTTCCTTTCCTGTCTTTAGAATGTAATGCATGAAAAATGGAACAGGAGTTAGAAAAAATAATCATGAAACAGCTCGCTTCCGAAATGTTATCGGAAGATGAAAAAGCATACTTTGAAGAATGGTATAAAAATCCTTCTCATCAAGAGTATTTCCGGGAGTTATTAAAGATTCGTTCCGGGGTGATAGCATATTCCGTGAAAGATAGAATAGATTGTGGAAAAGCTTGGCGAAAGATTCGTCCGGTTCGGAAAATTTCTCGAATACGTCAGGTGATGAAGTATGTGGCAATTATGTTGTTGCCTTTATGTGTTGGACTTCTTTTGTTTATTCGGGAACAGAAAAAAGAACAAGTTGTTTATGTTGAACCGACTGTTAGACCGGGAGGGAAACTTGCCGTGCTGACATTATCTACTGGGGAACAAATCGAGCTTGCCAGGAGTGTTTCTGCTATGAGTGAGCAAGGAGCGGAGATTTCGAATTCAATGGGTAACGAGTTAGTGTATAAACAAGTTGGAGATATGGCACCTGTTAAGGAAGTTTATAATACGATTTCGGTCCCGCGAGGTGGAGAATATAAGATTGTCTTGGCCGATGGTACGACGGTTTGGTTAAATTCGGATAGTGATATCCGTTTTCCGGTTACATTCTCCGGGGATAAACGTCAGGTTGAATTACAAGGAGAGGCTTATTTCGAAGTGGCGAAGAATGTGGAAAAACCTTTTATCGTAAAAATAAATGATTATAATATTCGGGTAACAGGGACGCAATTTAATGTACGGAATTATTCTGGTGAAAATGTGGCTACGACCTTGGTTGAGGGAAGTGTACAACTAGAGAGGGGAAAGGAGGTTCAGAAAATGTATCCCGGACAACAAGCTTTGCTCGTCAATGGTCAATTGGTCGTGAAAAAAGTAGATGTGGTAGATGTTATCGGTTGGCGGGAAGGTACATTTAGTTTTAAAGAGGTTCGTTTGGAAGATATTATCAATGAATTGGCTCGTTGGTATGATTTCGACGTGTATTATCAGGATACAGACGTGAAAAATTATCATTTCACAGCGTGGTTCCGTCGTAATGCTTCAATAGAAGAAGTGATCGAGGTATTGGAGAAAACGAAGAAAATCAAAATGAAACTGGATGGAAAAACATTAATCGTACAGAAAAAATCAATACAATAAAAAAAGGCCGGAATATGTTGGCGCATATCCCGGAGTAATTTAAAATTCCCTTGGCGGGGAATAATGTTTAATTATCTTCTACAAAGTTATGAAAAAAACAATTCAAAAATTGAACCGGATCATGATTAAAATGAAATTGGTGTGTCTGGTCGTTCTGTTAACGTGTTCGGGGTTAAGTGCGAAAGTCTGGTCCCAGCAGGAACGAATCAATCTGAAATTTGAGCAAGTGACATTTGTTCAATTATTCGATTTGATCCAGCAAAAAACAAATTTAAAATTCGTGTTTAACCACGAGGATGTGCAGGGTTTTCAAACAAACAAACAGAATTTCACGGGTAAAACCGTAAGTGAAATTTTGGATGTAGTTTTTAAAGGAAAACCTTTTGCTTATGAAGTCTTGGCAGACCATATCGTGGTTTCTCGTGTGGCTCAAGAAAAAAAACACACGGTTAAGGGAAATGTTGTCGACGAGACGGGTTTACCCTTGCCGGGCGTATCCGTAATCATTAAAGGAACTACGGTGGGGGTGGCTACCGATACTGAGGGTAATTTTCAATTGGAGATTGCTAAATTAGAAGGTGTTATTTTACAATTTAGTATGGTTGGGATGAAAACTCAAGAGGTGAAAATTGTTCCCAATCGTTTGTTTTATAAAGTGATCATGCAAGTAGATGCACGGGAATTGGAGGATGTAGTGTGTACAGGTTACCAGACTTTGAAAAAAGTCAATACTACAGGTTCATTTTCCACGATTTCTCCCAAGGCGATTGAATTACGGGGAAGCGCCGGTTTGAATCGTTTACTGGAAGGTAAGGTTCCTGGATTGACAATTTATAATAATGATGTTCGAATTCGAGGTGGGAGTACCATTTCAGAAAAAGTGGGAACGAAGCCGTTGTATATAGTGGATGGTTTTGAGGTTGACGAATTGCCTGAAAATATGGATCTTGTAGAACATATTACCGTGTTGAAAGATGCGGCAGCAGCGGCAATATGGGGAACGCGTGCTGCTAATGGCGTAATCGTGATAGAGATGAAAAAAGGATCTATCGGGCACAGTAAATTGTCCTATTCCGGTAATGTGAATCTGATGTGTAAACCTGATTATGACGATTTGAATCGGGCGGATTCGAAAACATTGGTGGATTATGATCTTGAGATGTTTGATAAAGAATTGATATTTAGTGAAAATTACGAAAATAGTTCGAATGGTTATTCTCCTTCTTGGGAGTTAATTTTTGAGTACGAGAAAAATAATATTACCCGGGAGGAATTGGAAGAACAATTGGCTATTTTGGGGAAAATGTCTAATAAGAAACAGATAGAGGATAAATTATTACGCACGGCAATACGCCATAATCATAATCTTTCTTTGAGTGGGGGGAGTGAGAACTTCTCTTATTTCTTATCCGGGAGTTATACTGGAGAAAATTCTGTGTATAAAGATGGAAGTAATAAACATTCTATAAATATTTTGTCTAAAAATACGTATGTGGTTACGCCTAGATTTTCTGTGCGGGCGGATCTTAATGCTGTTTACGGAAAAGAAGATCATGGGTATGATGTAGAAAGTGTGATTAATACTATTTTACCTTACCAGATGTTAGTTGATGAAGAGGGGAACCGAGTGAAAGATAACACGAAATTTAATGTTCTGAAAAACCAGGAATTAATAGAGGAAGGTTATAAAGATTATGGGTTTAACGTGTTAGATGAGGTTGACTTGGCAAATAAAAAAACTAATAAATTCGGATTACGGGCGAAAGTAGGGCTTGATATAACAATTTTGAACGGATTGAAACTTTCTGCTGACTACCAGTATGAACGGACTCATAGTGAAACCAAGAATCTCCAGGATGAAGAGGCTTATGCCGTCCGGGAACAATTGAATTACATGACAAATGTGGAGAATGGTAAGCTAGTGAATTATTTACCGATGGGAGATATTTTGGATATGACAAATAAAGATCTGACAGCACATGCCTTAAAGATTGGGGGGATATTAAACCGGAGTTTTGGTAAAGATGGGGAACATTACGTGAATGTTGTTGCAGGTTTTGAATTGCGTAAACATACCTCCAGATCCAATTCTTTTCGTAAGCTTGGGTATGACGATGAATTGTTGTCTTATCAGATATTTGATGAACAGGTGTTAGCTAAAACAGGAATTGACGGTTGGGATGGTCTGAAACATAAATATAATGCCAGCAGTTATGATAAATTTTCTTATCGGGATAACCGGGAGGTGTCTTACTATGGTTCTGCCGTGTATACATACGATAGCCGTTATACATTGAGTGGGACATTTCGTATTGATGAATCCAATTTGTTTGGAGCAGCTAAAAAATATCGTCGTAATCCATTGTGGTCTGTGGGATTGAGTTGGAATGTACATGAAGAAGATTTTTTCCATTCTAATGTGATTAATCACTTGACACCTCGAATTTCTTATGGATTAACGGGTAATTTTGACAGGAGCGGATCATCTACTCCTTTATTAACTGTCACAAGAAGTTTTAATAGTGTGATGGGGGCTTATCTGTCACGAGTGTCAAATGCTCCTAATCCGAAATTAAGATGGGAACGAACGAAAACGCTGAATATTGGAATTGAGACAGGGTTATTTAATCGTTTGACATTGTTACTGGAATATTATGACAAACGTAGTTATGATTTGTTAGGGAACATTCAAATTGATCCGACCCTTGGATTTGACGGAGGATATATTAACGCTGCCGATATGTATAACCGGGGATTTGAAATGCAAGTAAATGCAGAAGCGTTGCGTTTGAAAGACTTTTCATGGTTTGTGAATTTTGTTTTGGGGTATAATAAAAATAAGATCACAAATAATAATATCTCAGATAGTAATCCGGCTTATAATCGTACGCATGGTGTTAATAAATTTGTTGAAGGTTATCCGAGGGAAGCGTTGTGGAGTTATCGTTGGGCAGGATTAGATGAGAGCGGTAATCCCCAAACTTATGATGCAGAGGGGAATAAAACCCGTACGCCTGTAGCAGAATCTATTGAATGTAACGGAACTTATCGTCCGAAATATAGTGGAAGTCTTTCAACGGATTTTAAATATAAGAATGTGTTATTGTCATTTTCTTTTATTTATAATTTCGGTCATGTTTTTCGTGTTGCTTATCCTTCAATGAATCTTGGGACAGGAAAAGCAGATTTGAGTGCATTTATAGCAGATCGTTGGCAAAAACCGGGAGATGAAAATAAAACAGATATTCCGGGAATATATACTGTGGAGAACTATAATGGATATAGAAAAGATTTGAGTTCGTATTCATCCAACAGTGTACGTAAGGGGGATTTTATCCGTTTACGAGAGATCACGTTGAATTATGAGTTACCTTCTCGATTAATCAAGAAAACGCCGTTTTCTCGTGTAAGTTTGACAGCTCAGGCAAATACCGTGTGGCTGTGGACGAAGAATAAAGAAGGATTTGATCCGGAAGCTGTTGATCCGATTCACGGAACATTGAGCTTGGGGGAGGCTCCTTCCTTCACGTTTGGTTTAAGAGTAGAGTTTTAACTTGAAAATTAAGATGTTATGAAAAGAATATATAATTTAGCTTTAACAGTTATTTTATTATGCGGGTGTGACTCTTTTTTGGATGTTACCCCCAAGGGAATGTTGATTCCTGAAACGGTGCAAGATTTTGACGAAATGATAGGGGATTCTCGTAATCCGAGTGCTGTTTATCCTCTTGCTGATATGTGTAGTGATAATCTTTATATGACAGAGAAACTCTTAACGGGGAAGATTGT
>ERZ827117.2502-NODE-2502-length-10300-cov-10.995705_pt1 | contig 10300 bp, 10 predicted proteins | sample MGYA00519920_ERZ827117 | MGnify/ENA primary metagenome ERZ827117 (study PRJEB31778, sample SAMEA3449260) | human gut metagenome | biome: human gut; feature: human-associated habitat; material: faeces | place: United Kingdom | collected 2010/2012 ...
GAGCACTTGGCTACGGACCAAGGTGTCGGGAGTTCGAATCTTCTCGCGCACGTATGCTAAATAGTCTTAAATTCTTGAAAAATCAAGGGTTTAGGGCTATTTTTGTATATGCAGATTTTATGAATCCTTTTTAATGCGGAAAATTCCATAAGATGGTATAATAAAAAAGATAAATTACTGGAAACAATGAATTAAGGTAACCTTAAGGTTATTCGAGTTGGAAAGTAAGATTTACGTGTTAAGATGGCATCATCAAAGATAAGAGGAGGAAAAAATATGTGGACGAGAGCGGAATTAAAAGACAGAGCAAAGTTTGCATTTAAAAGAAACTATTGGAGAAGTGTGCTGGTCAGTTTACTGCTGGCGCTTTTGATAGGAGGCGGCAGTGGCGCAGGAAGTGCAGGTTCGGCTATGTCATCAGCTTTAGGAAGTGACGGAAGTGATATTACCTCGGACTCCTATGATGATTTTTATGATGACGCAGATGACATCTGGTATGAGATGAATGATGTCTATGACAATACAGATCATACAGCACTTCTTTTTGCAGGAGTCATTTTTGTTGTGATCTTCATGATTGTATTTGTGATCATTATGACTGTTACAATTCTTTTGGATGCATTTATTTTTAATCCATTGGAAGTGGGATGTAAACGTTTCTATTTAAGAAACCTCAATGAGGCAGCTTTAGTGGGAAATGCCGGATACGCATTTGATAACAATTATAAAAATATTGCAAAGACAATGTTTTTCCGGGATCTGTATACTGTTTTGTGGTCAATGCTTTTTATTATTCCTGGCATTGTAAAGTCATATGAATACCAGATGATCCCATATTTGCTGGCAGACAATCCACAGATGACAAAAGAGGAGGCATTTGCAGAGAGTAAGAGAATGATGCAGGGACAGAAATGGAATGCATTTGTTTTGGATTTATCATTCATTGGATGGGATATTTTATCTGGAATGACAATGGGAATCCTGGGAATCTTTTATGTGCAGCCATACAAAGATGGAACACATGCCGCATTATATGAAGCTTTAAGATACAGAACTCCGTATCAGCAGATTCAGAATCCGGCACCTTACCAGCAGAATACTGCAATGAATCAGCAGACAACAGAGATGCCGAATAGATTTGAAAATCAGAATATCGATCAGCCGTTTGAGGACAGAACGGATTATTAGGAGAACAACTACGGATGGATTACAAAATCTTGATCGCAGATGATGAGCCGGAGATCAGAAATCTTCTCCGGCTTTATCTGGAAAATGAAAACTATCATGTAATAGAAGCGGAGGACGGACAGCGGGCGCTCGATTTATTGCGGGCAGAGCAGCCGGCATTATGTATTTTGGATATTATGATGCCGAAGATAGACGGCTATCATGTATTGCAGCAGATTCGCAAAGAGAGTAATATTCCAGTGATCATTTTGTCAGCGAAGGACGCAGATTCGGAAAAAATCCTGGGATTAAATCTGGGAGCAGACGATTATCTGGCAAAACCGTTCAATCCTTTAGAGGCAGTTGCCAGAGTGAATTCTAACATTAGGCGTTTTTATTCTCTTGGAACAAAAGTGGTTCAGGAGGGAAATTTAGCTGTTCGGGATCTGGTATTGAATCAGGACGCGTGTACTCTGAAAAAAGGAGACAAAATCATACAGCTGACCTCTGTGGAATATCGCATCATGGAACTGTTAATGAAGCATCCGGGCAAAGTCTTTACAAAACAGCAGATTTATGAACATGGATGGGGGGAAGATTATATTGTGGCAGACAATAACATTATGGTCTGCATCAGTAAGCTGCGGGCAAAACTGGATGATAATCCTTCCGCTTATATTCAGACAATCCGTGGTCTGGGATATCGCTTGGAGAAGTAAATGAAGAAACAGAATGATTTACAGTGGTTTTTGATCAAAAAATTTATTGAAATACTAGCAGTTGTTGGAGTTGTGGAATATCTGTTGACTTTTCTGGTCAACAGATTTGTGCTGCCTAACGTACTGCTATATTTTTTTCCGGGCGTGGAAGAAAATCCGCTTTTGCTCGGCTCCGGCGTGATCTTCTTCCTGTCTGCAGTTTTAATGTTACTGATCTTAGGAGCATTGAATGCAATGTTTCCATCACCGCTTCATGAGATGGTACAGGCGGCTTTGGAACAAATGCAAAAAAATTTCATGCATACCGTTTCCGCTGGAAAAACTAATTTTTCTTTTTATGAATTAAACAGAGGGCAGGCAATTCTGCTTTTTCTGGTTGCTTTTGTAGTAGTGTTGGTAATTTTAACCCCGTATGTGTTAGGGGCAGTTTGTTTTGCAAAAATAACGATTAAAGAGTTTCGTCAGATCCAGAGAGAGAGGGAGGAGGAACAGAAAGAGTTTGACCGTAAAAGAAATCTGATGCTATCAGACATTGCACATGATCTCAGAACGCCGATGACAACGGTAAACGGTTATGCAAAAGCACTGGCAGACGGAATGGTGGTGGAGCCGGAGAAACAGTTGGAGTATTTGCAGGCAATACAGAATAAGTCGGCAAGGATGAACGATCTGATCCATTTATTATTTGAGTATGTAAAATTAGACAGTGAAGGTTTTTCACTGGACAGAAAAGAAACAGATCTGAGTGAACTGTTACGTGAAAATGCTGCACTCATTTATGCAGACTTTGAAGATGCAGGGATGGAATTCGAGATTGATATTCCGGAAGAAGTGGTTTCGGTATCCGTTGATCCAATCCAGTTTTCCAGAGTGATCACGAATCTTTTGAATAATGCAATGAAGCACAATGAGAGTGGTACGCATATAAAGATTGGCATGTACCGGAAAAATGGATACATTTATATTCTTGTAGCAGATAGTGGCAGGAGAATTCCGGGCGAGCTTGCGGAACATTTATTTGAACCATTTACAAAAGGAGATGAATCCAGAAAAAGTGGAAGTGGAAGCGGACTAGGACTTTCGATTGCAAAAAAAATCATTGAAATGCATGGATTTCAAATGGATTTTATACAACAGCTGGACGAGAAAAAAATTCCGCAGATTGCAGGCTATACAAAAGAATTTGTCATCCAGATCGCGGACGACAGCTACGACTCATCCCTCACGGCATGACGAAAAGCGCAGGGCAATAAAAAGAAAGCTGCGCATATAGACAAGCCGGAGGGATTTTTATATAATGAATAAAAAGTATTGTAACAGGAAAAAGGAGACTCTCATTGGATACATTTGAGATGTTAAAAAGGCTGTTAAGCCAGAATGAATTTGAACTTTTGCTGCCGGATCAGACAGGAGCAAAAGAAAAGAACACGGATAAAACAGATATTCGTCTGGTATATCAGATGAATGACACGATAGAAAGCTTTCTTGTTTTTAAGGAAGCAAGAATGACAGGTACATACAAAGAAGATTATGAAGGGGCTATTGAGGCCTCTTTTTATCGCGATGGGGATGATTACGCACTTGTTGTCCGACAGGAAGAGGAGGATTGTGTTGTCACTATCCTTTTTAAAACGCTGGAGCTGGAAACAAATCTGTATAATTATGGTGATATTGCGCATTTTTGGAGAAAAGGTTATGAAAATCTGCGGCAACTGGAATTTCGTATTGCGGTATTATGGGATAAATATGAGTATCTTGGTGAGGCTGTCTGCAATGAGGAAGAACGAAAACTCGTGCAGTTAGCCTATTTTCCACCTCTGAATTATACCTGTTATCCGGCGGTTTCAAAGCAGTACATTGTGCCGCGAGACAATCCATGGATACCGTCGGATGGTGCATTTTCCTTGATGAAAGAGATGGCAGAGCAGGTGGGTGACAGAAAAATTGAAAAATGGATACATTTTTATGAAAGGTATCCATATCCTGTTGTTGCAAGGTGTCTTGCAGTTTTATTACATCGGAATGCGCATGCAAAAGTAGTGGATCTGATCACAGAGAGGTTAAAAAAAGCGACATCCGTTTATCCTAATCGATCTTTTGGCGAAAAAGAGGATGAAAATATCGGGAAACTTTTAGGGCGGGCAGAAAAACGGAAAGAAGAATTGGAGCGTGCGGGAATCCATGCGGAGGTACTGCACGAAGAGCCGTTTACGACCGCAAAGGATACGCTGGATTTTCATGTGTATGTCATGCAATTGAAAAAAGGCGTAATAAACAGAAAAGTTTTGATCGAGGAAATTTCAGAATAATCACAGAAAAGAAAGAAGAATTTTGCAATGAACGAATTAATGGAGCAGATTAAGAAAAAAGATGCCAGGGCATTTACGCATGGAGGAAAATTTCATGCGGATGATGTGTTTTCGGCAGCACTTTTATTTTATATAAATCCGGAAATTACGATTTTACGTGGAAATCGTGTGCCGGATGATTTCGATGGAATTGTGTTTGATATTGGAAGAGGTGCGTATGACCATCATCAGAGGGACAGCAGAGTCCGGGAAAACGGTGTGCCATACGCTGCGTTTGGATTGTTGTGGGAGGCAGTCGGTGCAGAGATCCTTGGGGAAGAGCTGGCAGAGGAGTTTGACGAGGCTTTTGTGCAGCCGCTGGATCATAATGATAACACGGGGGAGAAAAATGAACTTGCAAATCTGATTGGCAATTTCAATCCGACCTGGGATGCACAGGGTGGAAATGATGAGGCATTTTTTCAGGCAGTAAGCGTTGCAGGCATGATCCTTGAAAACAAATTTGAGCGTTATCGCGGAAATGAGCGGGCAGACAGGCGCGTGGAGGAGATTTTAGAAGAACACCGGCAGGCGGTTACATCTGGTAAAAGGGACAGCGAAGATGCAAAGATTCTGATTTTACCGGAGTTTGTACCGTGTCAGAAGCGGTTGTCGGAGACGGAGATTGCATTTGTCATATTCCCATCCAATCGTGGTGGATACTGTATACAACCACAGAAGAAGGAATATTCCATGAATTACAAATGCAGTTTTCCGGCAGAGTGGCTTGGTCTTGAAAATGAAGAATTGGAACAGGTTACCGGATTACAGAGTGCAGGATTTTGTCATAAGGGAGGATTTCTTATGACGGTGGGAATGTTAGAGGACGCGGTGAAAGCCTGCCGTATCAGCATGGAGTTATATCATGAAAATCCGACAATCGTAAATCTCGGCGGGGATTCCTGCATAGATCCGCTGTTAAAGCAGCTTCCGGGAATGCAGGAGGCAACGGTGATACATATGGATTTTATGCAGCTCCCAGAGCTTACAGTGGATGGAATTTACGGTGAAGCAGCGATGGACAAGCAGCAGTGGAAAAACGAAGTCAAAGAGAATCTGAAATGGATTTTAAAACAGAAGCCGGAGGCAGTATATGTGGAAGGAAATGTGTTTGAGACATATCCAATCGTACATCAGCTGCGGAAAAAACATATTCCAGTATTGACAATGATGGAAAAAGATGGACAGAAATTAATCATTAAAATTCCTTCCGGGTCTTAAGTTACAGGAAGATAAAAAGTAGAGAGGAGCAATTTTTTTGAAAAGTAATAAATACGAAATTGATATGTGCAACGGTTCCATAATGGATAAACTGGTTTCGTTTGCACTGCCATTGATGCTGTCTGGCATTTTACAGTTAATGTTCAATGCAGTGGACATTATTGTTGTGGGAAGATTCAGTGGAAGTGAAGCGCTTGCAGCAGTCGGTTCCACAACGGCACTGATCAATGTTTTTACCAATCTTTTTATTGGAATCTCACTTGGGGCAAACGTGCTTGCAGCAAGATTTTTTGCTGCCGGACGCAAGGAGGAAATGTCAGAGACCGTACATACCTCCATCACGCTTGCGCTAATCAGCGGAATTCTCATGGCGTTTGTTGGGCTTGTTTTTTCCAAAGGGGCATTGGAATTAATGGGAACACCGGAAGATGTGATCGGACTGTCGACGCTTTATATGCGGATTTACTTTATGGGAATGCCGTTTTTTATGCTGTATAATTATGGCGCGGCGATTCTCCGAGCAGTGGGTGACACAAAAAGACCATTGTATTTTCTGATCATCGCAGGAGTGATCAACGCAGGCTTAAATATGGTATTAGTGATTGTATTTGGACTTGGAGTTGCGGGAGTTGGAATCGCCACCGTGTTTTCCCAGATGGTTTCCTGTGTGCTGGTTTTGACCTGTCTTTGCAGAACAGAGGGAAGTTATAAACTTTCTTTTTCAAAACTTTCTATGAAAGGCTATTACCTGAAACAGATTTTTCAGGTGGGAATTCCGGCAGGCATACAGAGTACCGTCATCAATTTTTCTAATGCATTACTACAATCGTCAGTTAATTCTTTCGGTTCAACCGCGATGGCAGGTTACACGGCAGCAAACAATATTCTGGGATTTTTGTATGTTTCCATCAATTCTGTGACACAGGCATGTATGAGTTTTACAAGTCAGAATTTTGGTGTTGGAAAGTATAAACGAATGGACCGCGTACTGATCGACTGTATGATTTTATCGGTGGGAGCAGCACTTGTTTTAGGATGCGGGGCGTATTTTTTCGGAGCGGAAATATTACAGATTTATACAGAGGAAGCAGACGTGATCCAATGTGGTGTTGAGATTTTATCCATCACGACAGTTCCATATTTTCTGTGCGGTATTATGGATCTTTTTCCGGGTGCACTGCGTGGAATGGGATATTCCGCAGTGCCAATGGTATTGTCTATTATCGGAACTGTCGGAATGCGTGTTCTGTGGATTTTTGCATTTTTTCCACAGCACAGATCACTGTATTTTCTGTTTATTTCCTATCCGGCATCGTGGATTGCAACAATCGTAATGCAGGTGGTATGTTACTATTTTGTAAGAAAGCATTGTTATAAATAGGGGGAAAACGAACCAATGATAATCTGTAAAAACTGTGGGGCGGAATATGATGATGAGCAGGATCGCTGCCCTTATTGTGGTGGGGATAACTTTGGCAAATCTGTCCAGGTGCATGAGGACATGATGAATGAGCTGGAACGTGAAAAAAAACGGTGGAAGGAAATGCCGGAAAAAGTGGCTGGCAAAGGAATGTCGTGGACAGCAAAGCTTGGGATAGCAGCAGTGATAATGGTTGCAGTGATCTGTATCATTGTATTTATTGTTTCCAGTATTTCCCATAAAGTATCTTATCGGGTAGAACAGAAGAATCTGGAAAAATTAGAAAGCCTGTATCAGAGCGGAGATTATGAGGGAATCTGTGAATATCTGAAAACAGTGGAATATACCTATCAGTCTTATTTTGATAAATATACAGAGATTGCGGGAATGCAGCGTTATTTGAATTATCTGAATGACGAGGATGATTCTTATCTGCAATGGATCGTAGAGAATGATAAGGCAGATGCATTGAGCAACATCAGTTACATCGTTAGTATATTAAATGAATGTCAGGAGGCAGCGGACGCATATTACAAGTATGAGGAAGAGGATGCTGTGGCATATTACAAAGAATATTGTTATGATTATATGAAGGAACACTACGAGATATCTGAGGATGAGATAAAGTCCTGCATAGATAAAGCCGGTGGGTTGACTTACGATGATAAAGATCAGATTACAGAAGCGTTACAGAAACTTGCAATCAGCCGATTAAAAGACAAAATGGAGTAAAGTATATGAAATGTTCAAAGTGTGGATATGATTATCCAGCCAGAGAGACAAAATGTCCTTATTGTGGAGAGCCAAATAAACTTGGTATGGAATGGGAAAAGGAGGAAGACGAAACAAGAAAAGAAACACTTCTTACCAAAGCAAAAGTGTTACATTCCATGCCGCTTTATGTTGCTAATAAAATTATGAATATCATTCTTTTGCTGGCAGTTGTACTTCTTGTTGTTTTATTTCTTGTCTTTTTCATTTTAGGCTATGTGGATGAAAAGCATACAGAACATCAGAAAAGATCAGCATCGGTAGAAGCAGCAGAAGAAATTTTCAAGACGAGAGATAATGCAGCGTTGGATGCGTATCTGCATGAGTATGAAGTTTATGCAGAGGACGGGTATGAAAAGTATACAGAACGTGTAGATATCTATGATAGATACAGCCATTTTATAGAAGATGTGATGGATTTTAGGGAGAAGTCTGACTGGGAAAGTGACAAAACGCCAAGGGCATATGAAGTGGAAGATATCCTATACTATGCGCATGAAATTTTGCTTCAGGATGATTATCGTATCAGTGAAATTGAATTTCAGGAAAACCAGAAATATTTCAGTGAAATCCAGCAGAATACGATTGCAACATTAATGGGGACTTTGGAAATGACAGAGGAAGAAGTGAATGAATTTGTAAAGTGCGATCGATATTATGATGAGGAGGAAACTTTTGTAAAAATAATTTTTGAGAGAAAGGGGTGGGAATATGAAGAAAATTAATATCACCTTTTCTTTTCGGGATGAAACTGGAGATTACAGCGTAAAAGTGTTCCCTTTTGTTATAAAATGCATAGTGTCAGTGATCGTGGTATTTAATTTTATAGTAATTGCAATGGCATTACCAGGAGAAATCAGTGATCATGTGAAATATTCAGGAAAGGAATATTATAAATCAAGGTGTGAGGAAAAGTATATTGACAGGGAGTTTGACAGTCTGCATGACTATTTAAATCTGTATCATCTGCAGGGAGAAGATTACGGGATTTATTGGGAGATGGTAAACGGTTATGAGGATTATACCATATATATGAATTATAAATCCATGGAAGAGCAGGAAAATATATCTTTTTCTTATATGGGAAAGTATGATCAGCCGCAGGAGATTTTCTTTATAACATCGCAGAAAATAGAAGAGTATCGCAATAAAGTGTTAGAAAATGCAGAGAATGTGAAATATGAGAGAAATAAAAGATATTTCACAGAGTTTGCACAGAAGGCACAGTGAAAATTTTAAAGCAGAGACATTTTGCATCAGGCAGAAAAGAGGAAAAAGGAATGGGAAAAAGATATATTGACTGTTCAGCCAGAGAACTGGCTGCCTATCATAAAAAAGAATTATTACAGTCCATTGCGGACAGCGAAGGAAGAGTGCTTGCAGCAGAGACGATCGGTACAGTGACACCAATGCTCGTAAATATTACAAATGCAGAATTTGTAACTTCTCTTGGTGCGGATATTATCATGCTGAATATTTTTGACGTGGATCATCCTGTGATCAATGGATTACCGGAAGTTGCCCCGGAAGATACTATACATGAGGTCAAACGTCTGACCGGAAGGATGGTTGCAATTAATTTAGAACCGGCGGCAGTCCGCAATGATGGAGAAAAATCGGTGTGGAGTCTTACAGAAGGACGGCGCGCAACCGTGGAAAATGCAAAAAAAGCAGCGGACATGGGCGTTGACATGATCGTTCTTACCGGAAATCCGGGTGTTGGCGTTGATAACAAGGCAATTACAAAGGCATTAGCTGATTTAAACGAGGCAGTCGGCGACAGAGTGATCCTGACAGCAGGAAAAATGCATGCATCCGGCATTCTCTCAGAAGCAGGAGAAAAAATACTGACAAAAGAAGATGCTGAGACATTTATTGAAGCAGGGGCAGATGTCCTTTTACTTCCGGCACCTGGTACTGTTCCGGGATTTACCATGGAGCATGCAGCTGAATTGATCAAAACCGCACATGAAAAAGGTGTACTTGCGATGACTACAATTGGAACTTCCCAGGAAGGAGCGGACGAAGAAACAATCCGACAGATCGCATTGATGTGTAAAATGGCAGGTGCAGACATCCATCATATAGGAGATAGTGGGTACATGGGAATGGCACTGCCGGAAAATATTACGGCATACAGCGTTGCAATCCGTGGAAAAAGGCATACTTACCGCAGAATGGCGATGTCACTTGTAAGATAAAAATAGAATGGTGATTTTCGACAAAAAGAAATGGGATTTTTTGTCAAAAAAAGATGTTGACAAATGAATTGTGGTTTGTTATTATTAACAGGCTGTCGCAAGTAAGTGATAACAAACCACTTCAAAACGAAGCAAAACAAAATAAAAAAGTTGTTGACAAGTGCAGATGATTATGATAATATATCAGAGTTGCTGAAAACAACAAAGAACATTGATAACTGAACAGTGAATAACCTTGAAAGATTCATAAGAGAATAATTCAAGTCATCGAAAGATGAACGAACAGCTTTTAATAAAGCAAACCTTAAAAACAGTAAAACCTGAATCAAGATTCCGGTAGGAACTTGTTTCTGATTTAGAAAAGCCAGATATTCTGGCTGGATTAAAACTTTTAACATGAGAGTTTGATCCTGGCTCAGGATGAACGCTGGCGGCGTGCTTAACACATGCAAG
>ERZ827117.2505-NODE-2505-length-10292-cov-4.630263_pt1 | contig 10292 bp, 8 predicted proteins | sample MGYA00519920_ERZ827117 | MGnify/ENA primary metagenome ERZ827117 (study PRJEB31778, sample SAMEA3449260) | human gut metagenome | biome: human gut; feature: human-associated habitat; material: faeces | place: United Kingdom | collected 2010/2012 ...
GTTATTTTCTAACTTTTCAACTTGTAAACTCATCTTAATATTTCCTCCTTGAATATGTAAAATGGACTATGAGTCAGTGTCCATCTTTCTATCTTTTTGATTGCAACAGGGCATACTACACCCTATACGCAGTACAACATTATAACATAAATGCAAGATACTGTCATCATTTTTTTATTAACTTTTTCAACTCTCTTTTTATCAATTATTATTTTTTTATTTAATACTTATATAATATTATTTGTAAACTTTCTCTATATAAATTATAAACTTCTAAGTGTTTTAACTATTGCATTTTATCAATTCTTTATCATGCAGATTTACTATCTATTAAAATGAATTGCTTCAGCAATACTTCCTGCTTTTTCTTCGCTGTCTAATATAGATACCATTTCAAGTCCCATCTCTAATGCTGCTCCTAATCCGTTTGCAGTAACAAACTGTCCATCAGTAACTACGCTTCCACCATATTCTTTGCAATCCATTTCTTTTTCAAAACTTCCATGACTTGTAGCTCTTTTATCTTTTAGTAAGCCCAAATGACTATATATACTTGGCGCTGCACATATAGCTGTAAGATACTTGCCTTCCTTATAATATTTTAATATTGCCTGTTTCAACATATCGCATGCCTCAAGATTAGGTGTGCCCGGTATACCTCCCGGAAGAAAAATTCCGTTTCCTTCATCAAAATTAATATCTTTAATTAATTTATCTGCCTTAATATTTACTTTATGAGAACTTTCAACCATTAATTCATCTGTTACGGATACTGTAACAACATCAATTGTATGGCTTCTTCTCATTAAATCTATTACCATTAACGCTTCTGTTTCTTCAAATCCCTGTGCTAAAAATGCATATATTTTCTTCATGTTATTTATTCCTTTCTATATCATTTTATTAGTTTTATTCTGTACAATCACTTTCTTTATATTTGTACATTTCTTGCATTTATTATAGCAAACTGATAATATTATTCTAGTATTTAATGTTTTGTTATACAACTATATTTTATGAAAGGTATTAACGTATTTGTTTAAATGGTATTTTTATGGAAATAGAACGCAAATTTATTCCTAAATGTCTTCCTGACAATTTAGACTCTTATGAACACCACGATATTCAACAGGCTTATTTAAATACCTCTCCTGTTATTCGAATCAGAAAACAGGATGAGGATTATTTTCTTACATATAAAGGTAGCGGAATGATGGCTAGAGAAGAATATAATCTTCCTCTGAATCAAAAAAGTTATTTTCATCTTTTGACAAAAGCCGATGGTAATATTATTACAAAAACACGATATCTCATTCCTCTATTTAATTCTCTAACAGCTGAGTTAGATATTTTCCACGATATATTTGATGGTCGTTTACTGGTAGAAGTCGAATTTAATTCTATCGAAGATGCAAATTCATTTATTCCACCTGAATGGTTCGGAGAAGATGTCACATATGACAAAAAGTATCATAACAGTAATATGAGCAAAGAAATATTGTAATTTTTTCAACTCAACAAAAAAAGGATTTAACGCAATAACTAAAAATTTTTTACCTTTTTAATTATTGCATAAATCCTTTTATTTTACATTAGTCTTTTTTATTTATTTCAAAATATTTTGGATTGTTTTATGTGATATTGTAAACTCTAATGCGCCCATATATGCCGGTGCAACATCTCCTTCTGCAAAACATATAACTAATTCACCTGAATTATTAATATAAAACTGTTGATTTTCATCTATTTTTTCAAATGTTGTATATTTTTCCTCTTCATTTATAAAATATTTATACTGTGAATTTTCTTTCATTTTCTTTTTCATCTGTTTCTTTATATCTTTAGTAATTACATCTACATATTGACTATCTTTTTTAAACAAATCTGTTAATTTTATCACTTGTCCTGTCTTTTTATCAATTGTATAAAAATAGTTTACTTCATAACCATCTGCCTGAGACATATATGCTGACAACTTAATGCAATAATAATCAATTGAATTTGTAACTACAGTATTATTCACCTTTAAAGAAGAATACCCTAAGCCACCAACTTGTTTTCTAAATTCTTTAATAAGTTCATTTGTTTTTTTCTTCATATCCTGATTTATTTTTTCTTCAGATTTATCAGCGTTTTCTCTAATTTCTAATTCCGTATCTTCTGTTTTATTTTTCACTTTTTTCAAATTAATATCTGCATAATTTTTGCCATCATCAAATTTATATTGCCTAAATGTGACCATTTCAAAATATGCACCTACAAAAGGTATTTTTTGCATAGCATATGCTGTTGATTCATTTATATTAGGAATTATTATTGTACATATAATTACTGCTGCAACCGCAACTGCCATATGCCAATAATTCTTTTTTTTAATGCATAAAGAATCTGCCTCTTTTAAATATTTTTCATTAATTCCACTCATAGCTTCCAGCAATTCTAAATTACTGATTTTTTCTTTTTTATTGTCCATGCCTATTCTCCTTAATATATTTCATATCCTTCATTTTCCAAATAGCTCTTTAATTTTCTTCTCATTCTATGCAATAACACTTTTACTGCCGACTCTTTAAGATTAAACCTATCCGCAATTTCTTTTATTTCATCCAAATAAAAATATCTTCGTACAAATATTTGTCTTTTTTGTTTTGGCAGTTTTTCGAGATATTTATTAATTGAATTTTCTAATTCTTTTCTATCCATTTCTTCACTCACATTATTATTCAATAGAATTTCGCACTCATTTAATTCATCTAATGTCTTTTCAATTCTTGAATTAACTCTTTTGCTTGCATTTTCATATTTATATTTATTAATTGCCTGATTTCTTGTTATTTTTCCAATAAACGCTGATAAAATCTCCGGAATTATCGGTGGTATGGAATCCCAAACTTTCAGCCATGTATCATTTATACACTCCTCTGTATCTTTTTCATTTAACAAAATTCTAAAAGCTATTGAATAACAATATTTACCATATTTTTGTTCTATATTTACAATTGCTCTTTCATCCCTTTCAAAAAATTGTTTGATAATAACTTCATCATCCACTATTTCATTTATTTTTTTTTGATTAATTGACGAATTTTTCATTTTAATTTCCTTACTAAAATCTATTTTCAGTTATCCGTATTTATATTATTTAAAATATTATTATATAGCAACGTTGCGTAAGCCTTACACCCCGATTCTGTTAAATGAATTCCATCATTCACAAACCAGTCCTTATGACTTTCTCCATATGTTGACCAATCTATTAAATTCACATTTTTATATTCGTTTACAATGCTTTCAATCATATGATTTGATTCTTCCTGCCACTGCAAATGTTCGCCAAAAACATTTACCCAATATATCTGTCGCTTTGCACCAATAGCTTTAATCAATTCTTTTCCTGTCGAAGAAGAAAATGTTCCATTTGTTCCCAATGCAATAACAACAATATCTCCTAGTTTTCCTTCTCTTTCTAAATTCTTAACAATATCTTTTGCCTGTGATACCTGTCTTGATACTTTTGCATCAATAATTATATTAGGATTTATTTTTTTCAATTCGGCTGATGCTCCTAACAATACAGAATCTCCTATTATTGTAATTTTTTCATTTTTAATTTGCTGCTTTTTTGTTTTTTTCTTTTTTTCATTAGTATAATCTTTATTATTCACTTGTTCATTTTTTAAAGTTACAGGTTCTTGATTATTTGCTATGTCATTATTTTTTTTCTCATAATTGTTTTCATTTTTCATCTCACTTACTACTTTGTTTTCATCAGCTTTTATTAATGTTCTATTCAATACCTTTGACAAGTCACATCTAACAGTCAAAATACACATAATCAAAACTATACATGCAGATAAATAACTCTTAGCTAAATAACTTTTAACAAATTTATTTTTTTTGCCTCTTATTCGATTGGTGTTTAAACGTTTTGTAAAGCAATTTTGAACTATTGCAATACCTAAAATCAACAATATCTGTATTACCCATGATGTGATTCCATAATTTGCCTTATAATATCCAAAGATGAATATAATAGGATACATCCATAAATATATTTCATAACTTATCTTTCCAACAACAGTTAGAGGGCTCTTTTCAATTACTCTACTAAATCCACTGCCAGACATCAGTAAAACAATTAATGCACAAATAACACTATTTACGAACAGTCCTCCTAAATATACATATGCGCTCTGTCCTTCTACAATAAAGTATCCACATATGCATAACACACTTAACATTACTAAAAAAATGTTTTTGGCATATGAAACTATTTTTGACTCGCTATGCTTTAAATTATTTTGTATAATTGCTACAAGCACTCCCATCAAAAGCGAAAACATTCTTGTATCTGTCCCGTAATATAATCTTGATACATCATTTTGGCTATACAAAACACTCATCCACGCTCCGCCAACTAACACTACTAAAGCAAGTATTATTAAAGTTTTCTTTTTAGAAAAGTACTTTTCACCACGTTTTATCATGAAAAATAGTACAGGCCAAACAATATAAAATTGCATTTCTATAGCTATAGCCCATAAATGTGTAAATGGCGACTGGTTACTCATTCTGGCAAAATATGATGCATTTTGTTGAATTTGCCACAAATTATTATATCCTCCAAAAACGCTAATAATTTCACTTGTTTTTCCTTTTAACACTTCCGGTATAAATATCGCTAACATTCCACACACCGAGCATATCATAATTATTAATGGTGGGAAAATTTTCTTTATCCGTTTCATGTAAAATTTTTGAACAGAATATTTTCCATTCGTCACTTCCCATTCTGCCCCTTTATAAATCAAATATCCTGATAAAACAAAAAACATATTGACTCCAAGAAATCCTCCTGGAAATTTGCCTGGTATTAAATGATAAAAAACAACTCCCAGAATTGCGATTCCTCTCATTGCATCTAAACCTTCTATATAATTTTTCTTTTTAGTATTCATTTTTATCCCTTTCTAATTAGTTTTATTATTTTTATCTTATATATCTATAGACACGATAATTTCATATCAGGTTACACTTTTTTTTGAAAAATTATATCTTTTAGTTTTTTTGTGCTAACTAAATAAAAAGCCTCATTAATGTCCCGGCTTCTAATCGTTAGATTTTTTTGTGCTAACTTTTAAAAGTAAGTATACTAATGAGGCTTTTCATTAATTTTTTAATTTCACCACAATCATTTAGTTCCAAAACATTATTAGATTTCTTAAATGACAATATATTCTCATACCTTTTTCATTATCATAATATGTTAATGTGCTCTCAGGTGTAACAGCAATACTTGCTGCAATCGTACTTATAACAGCCCATATCGTACATAATACAAAAACTCGGTATATCCATTTTTTTAGTTGTTCATTCTTCATATTTCCACAAACATAGAACATAACTGCCAATCCCGCCATCATAAACTGCCATGCATAATCACATCCGTATCTTATGGAATAACCATTTTCCCATGTCATTGAAACCATTATTAACGGGAATATAATTCCAGGTATAAGCCATGTCAATGCAAGTTTTATCTTCTCTTTTTTATCAAAATTCTTAGCAAGTTTCGGTGCATATAGAACTGAAAGTATTGGAAGTCCTCTTGCAATCAATCCCATTGTACATGGTGTATCCACAAAATAATACCCATTAAGCTGCATTGAGTCATAATTACCATGTATGAACGGAAATGTTGAATTAATAGTCGGTATAACTAACAATGTATTTACAACAGCAACCATAACCAATTCAATAGTTGATTTTGCCTGAGTAAAATCATTTATTGTTAATGAATATTGAATTCCAAAATCAAAAACACTACCAAATCTTGCATAATTGTACCACATTTGAATTAATCCAAATACAACATAAGGCACACCTGCTGCCAAAACATATTTGATAATCTCTATTGCATTTTTTCCATTTTGCTTATTGTTCTGAATTAATCCATATAAAATCCATATTACACATGCGAAGCACCAGAATACAGCTGTAACTCTTGCAAGAACTGCTAATCCCATAAACAGCGCAGACAAAAACAGGAAACTTTTTTTAATTTTCTTTTTCTGAAAAATTCCACTGTTTATAATAAAGAACATTCCTATCGCTGTAAAGCAAAGTCCTGATGCTGATGCTAATTCGTAAAACTTAGGTCTTACAACATTTAATGTAACTCCACTAATTATCAACGTTGTAAACAATCCCATTATAGTCATCCTAAACGGAATCTTTTTAAACCAGTTTTTTACAACGCTTATATATATTAATGCTATAAAAATCAACGCTATCATACTATAAATGTAAGTCGCTAAGGCCGTAGAAAAATATTTTCCCGTAATCTTATGATATGGCATAAATAACGTTAAAACTGTTGTTATTCCATAATATGAATAATATTTTCCATTATAAAGCAAATGATCCCATTTGTATGATTCTCCCATTGTCGTTCTTTGCGTCCAGTCATACGGATTATCCACATCGAGTAACGCCTGCGGAACAGGATCAAGCAATGATACCTGTCCTTTTTCAAACGCATCAACTAATTCCTGATTTATCTGATTCGTCACAACTTCTTCTGTTTTAAACAAATCATCTGTATACATCTTTGCAATAAATGTAAGTGTTAACGCTGATACAACTACTGCAAATATAACTACCGCCTTTTGACTTTTTTTCTTCAGATTCATTCTTCCATCAAGTCCTGGATATTTAGCAAATACATATCCCAAAACCATTATGATAAATATCATAAAAACTCTGATAAAAGAAAATTTAAATGGAATTTTTTCATTTATAGTCAAACCTGTAATTGTATACCTCTGATTTGCTTCAGATTCTATTTTCATGGTAATCGTATATGTTTCACCTGTAAAACTACAAGTAGCATATTTTGTTTCAGGCATAGATTTAACTATATTCATCTTTTTATTGCTATACCTATCTGAGTCTCTATGTGCGCTTTCTGTATATGCGATACTTACATCTGTTTGTTCTTTTCCACCATCAGCAGATTCCATATTAAACTTTATCGTTTTAACATAATCATTTACCGGAAACTTTACTGCTATTTCCTTGTTCGATGCAGTATATACTCCATTACTCTCACTTGCACCTGTAACCTGTGCTTCCGACACTGGAATTGTCCTTTGATTATATTTACCTCCCAACAACGTAAAGCTCTTATAGTTAAACACAAAAATTTCCAATAAAATGCATATAACTAATGTTATTAATCCAAATCTAAGAACCTTGTCTCTAAATTCTTTTTCCACCTTTTTCTCCTCCATATCTATTGGCTTTTCTTATTCTTCGATTCTAATATCCCATGTGAATAGCATAATAAATAATACCATATATCTCCTTTTAATTAAAGGTAGCTTTTTATTTGATTTTTATTTTTTATCATAAACCATCTTTAATACCAAATGAAAAAATATAATATCGTAATTATTATTTTTAACTTTACCAAGAATACAAAAACAGCGGAAAATCCGCTGTCTTTGCATATAATTATTTTACTAGTTTTTATTCTGCTATAAACTCATAGCCATTTTCAATTGCCCATGTTTGCGCACCTGAGCCTGATTTACCTTTTACACCTTTTAAATTATAACATCCCCAAAATGCATAATTATCTATACTTGTTACACTCTCCGGTATTGTAATACTTGTCAACTTACTGCAATAAGAAAATGCATATTCTTTTACTTTTGTCACTGTATCTGGAATAACAAAAGTAATTGCATCTTTATTCAACGCTTTTACAACTTCATTATTAACGATAGCCATTTCATTTATTTTTTCATCACATATCGTCGCTCCCCAATATTTTGTCTGTATCGGTGAGATTATAACCGGTCCATCCGGATTTTTATTAATCTCACTATTATCAATTAAATTTATTAAATAACATTCTTTAAAAGCTGTATTTCCTATATATGTCACATTAGCCGGAATTGTCACACTATCTAAACCTGTACAACCGTAAAATGCACTTTCTCCTATTCTTGTTACACTTTTGGGAATTTCAATTTTTTTCAACTTACTACATTCATAAAATGCATAATCATCTATACTTGTTACACTCTCCGGTATTGTAATATTTTCTAAATCACTGTAGCCGGACCACCCTGAAAAGGCATATGATCCGATTCTAGTCACTGTATCCGGAATAATTAACTCTTTACTCTCTTTATCAACCACTCCTATGACTTTATTACTTAAAATATACATACCATTAGTTATCTCATCATACAATCTTGCTCCCCAATATCCCCAACGTCCAAATTGTTCTGGATTCAATGAACTATTATTTACAAAACCACTTTTCAAAATATATGTTTCATAAAAAGCTTCGTTATCTATATAAGTTATTGTTTTCGGTATAACTACTCTTTCTAAATTTGAGCACCTACAAAACGTTATATATCCTATATTAGTTACACCTTCCGGAATACTTACTTCTTTCAAACTGTTGCAGTTTAAAAAAGCTCCACCTCCTATATTAGTTACGCCTTCCGGAATACTTACACTTATCATTTTCTCACAATATGCAAATGCCGCAACTCCTATATCTGTTATTCCCTGTGGTATAATAACTTCTGTAATATCTCTACTTGCTGGTTTAATTACGGTTGTACCACTAATATACAATCCGTTAACTTCTTTATCACATATTTTTGCACCCCAATAGTTTGCATCATCTGCGTCAAGCGAACTATTATTGATAAAGTTTATATTTAAAACGCCTAAAGCAACAAATGCTGTACTATCAATATCTTTAACACTTTCCGGAATTGTAATACTTATTACATCGCTATATGACATACCTTCATCAAAATCACCGAATAATTCATAACTTATATTCGTTACCGGTTTTCCTTTAATTACGCTAGGAATTACAACGTTTGTATCTTCTCCTATGTACCTCAAAAGAGTTATATTTTTATCCGTAATCAAATATTTCCAATCAGAATTACTTTCCTCAACACCTTCAGTCATATTTTCATTTGAATTTGTTGTCGTCTGTTCCACTGAGTTTGCCGTTTGTTGTTCCGTTTGTTTCGTTGTTTGTTGTTCTGTCTGCTTCGTTGTTGGTAATTCATTTGAATTTATTGTTGTCTGTTCATTGTATTTTGAGTTCACTTTTCTTTTTACTATAACTTTACACTTATATCTTTTCTTTCCAATCTTGACAGTTATAACAACACTTCCTGCCTTCTTTCCTTTTACCTTTCCCTTATTTGTTACTGTAGCTATTTTTTTGTTGGAAGTAGCCCATTTTTGTTTTGTTGTCTTATTTTTGTTCTTTACTTTTAACTGTACTGTTTTCCCAACATAAATCACTACTTTTGTTTTGTTAAGTTTTGCCTTTGTTGATGCTGCACTAACCCCAATTAGCGGAAATAATGAAAATGTCAACGCTAATGTCAAAACCATCGCTATAATTTTTCTTGTTTGTTTCATATAATACACTCCTTTTTCATATATTAGCAAGTTATGGCTAATATTATTATAGCCCGTTTTTGGATAATATTCAATATAGAGGAGGAGAAAAAATAAATGATTTCTTACGAACCTTTATGGAATACTTTAAAAACCAAAAACATATCTCAATATCAATTAATTAATAAATACGGAGTTTCTGCCGGACAACTTTCGAGACTACGTGCTAACAGTCATGTATCAACTCATACACTTGACAGATTGTGCGAAATATTAGATTGCAATTTAGAAGATATTGCTATTTACAAAAAATAATAATCACTATTTTAGAACCAATATTTAAATTATATACCTTTACATCTAAAAAAGGATTGTCGCAATCGACAATCCTTTTTCATGCGGGTGACAGGACTTGAACCTGCACGGTCTCCCACCAGAACCTAAATCTGGCGCGTCTGCCAATTCCGCCATATCCGCAAAGTAATGAACGCGCTCTGGCGCGTCTGCCTACCATTGAACGTTAGTAGTTCAATGGTCATGAATTCCGCCATATCCGCAAAACTAAAAAATTTAGTCACAAATCGAATTATACAGAATACAAAACAAAAAATCAACCGTTACTTTCATTAAAATAATCATTAAAAATTGTGAAAAATTATGGTTCCGTAAATGGATAGTGATAAATTTGTTACTATTTATATATTTTACCTCTATTTTACGTTGAAAATTCTTATATTTTACCTATTTTCAATAAATTACGTTTAAGATAAAGACAAATTTACAATTTACTGTTAAAATAGATTCGTATGTAAAAATCTATTTACAATTTTTTTACGAATATT
>ERZ827117.2508-NODE-2508-length-10284-cov-7.567895_pt1 | contig 10284 bp, 7 predicted proteins | sample MGYA00519920_ERZ827117 | MGnify/ENA primary metagenome ERZ827117 (study PRJEB31778, sample SAMEA3449260) | human gut metagenome | biome: human gut; feature: human-associated habitat; material: faeces | place: United Kingdom | collected 2010/2012 ...
AGCTTATTCCGAGCATTGAAACGTATATACGGATATAAAGATGTCTAAAATCAGTCGGTTTCAAAGATCTTAGGGCAAGCACATGGTTCGAACATTCGACATCCTGCTCCCAAAGGCTTAAAATGCTGTTTTTGTTGCAAAAAGTTACGTTTTTGGAAGTAAATAGGTACTAAAGAAGTATTTTTGGTTATATCTAAACAGGTGGTGTTTATCTGCTTTGAGTCCAGTTGTGGTCAAAATTGTGGTATAAAACACAGACTCCCCACGACCAATTCTGGTCGTGGGGAACCGTTTTTCTAATGGCATTATAGCAAAAGTTAAAATGGTTGTCAATCTTGATCAGTATAATGAATATTCATGGTATACAACTCAAGTTTCATAAGTAAGCGTCAATTCTGACAACGTATAAAAATCTCCACCTTGGTGCGAATGCGCTGAGGTGGAGATCAATCATTAAAAAAATCCTCATTGAGGAACATGACATTCTTGTGGGGCGTTGGCTGGCAGAAGTTTTTCAGCCCAGAATTCGTCAGCTTGGCTCAGCCCCGGCGCACTCTGCAGAACCCAAAGAAGGTATTTGTACGGGTCAAGTTTGTTTTCCTTCGCCGTTTCAATCAAACTGTAGATCATGGCGCTGGCCTGCGCGCCACCGGGCGTATTGGCAAAGAGCCAGTTCTTCCTGCCCATCACAAAGGGCTTCATGCTGCGCTCGGCACGGTTGTTGCTCAGCTCCAGACGGCCATCCTCCAGATACCTTGTCAGGTATGGCCACTGCTCCAGCAGATAGTGAATGGCCCTGCCCAACGCGGATTTCGGCGCGGTTTTCGCCTGCGTCTCATTTGCCCATGACAACAACGCGTCTAAAACAGGTTTCTCCTGCTCCAGCCGCTTTTCATATCGTTCCTCCGGCGTCAGCTCTGCAAACGCCTGCTCCAGCTTGAAAAGCCGGGAGCAATAGCATTCGCCAATCGCTGCCGGCGAGTCCTTTTGCATCTCCTTGGGCAGCGTTTGCAGAGCCTCATCAAATTTTCGCCTCGCATGTGCCCAGCAGTCCACCACACGGATGTTGCCCGGCAGCTTGTGGTATCCCTGGTATCCGTCTGCGTGCAGCCATCCTGAGAAGCCTTGCAGGAAATGTTCAGCATGCTCCGCTTTTCTCGTAGACTGGTACTCATACAGCACAATGGCCTGCTTTGTGCAGCCGCTGGTGCGGTACAGCCACATGTAGGACTTGCTGGTGGAGGAACGTCCCGGTTCTTTCAGCACCTGCAAGGTCGTCTCGTCCGCGTGCAGCACTGACTCCCTGCAAAGCTGCTCGCGCAGCACATCGTAGACCGGCCGCAGCCATTTCTCTGAGATGTTCAGCAGCCAGTTGGCCATCGTCTGCCGGGATAGCCTCAAGCCCTGGCGGTTAAACTCCTGCTCCAGACGGTACAGCGGCGAGTACATGACGAATTTTTGCGTTGCCAGATAAGCCACCGCCTCCGCAGAGGCAAAGCTGCCAGGCAGCAGTGAGGGTTCTTTCACTGCCTTTACAATGTTGGCTTCACCGGTCTCCTGCTCGCAGTTCTTGCAGGCGTAGGTGTAGTACACGTCCTCGCGCACCCAGAACTCTGCCGGCTTCGTCTGCAGTGTTCTGCGAACCTCTTTGCCGATCTCAACCATCTGGCTGCCACAGGCAGAACAAGTCAGTTCGTTCTCCGGCAGGCGGTGCTCCACCACCTCGGTGGGAGTACCCTCCGGAACGACATCCAGCACATTGCCGGACTGCCGTTTGCGCTCGTGCGCCTTCACAGCAATCTGCTTCTCCGTGGCGGCTTTGGTGCCGAAAGCATAGGCCTCCAGCTCATTGTAGGTCAGGCTCAACTGGTCCATGACCATCTGCTCCGCCTGCTCTGAAGAACGGCCAAACAGCTTCTTTTTAGACAGCTTCAGCTGCTCCAGCAGCCACTCATTTTGCAGCGTCAGGCTGGTAATGACTTGAGCCTGTTCCTGTTCACGGGCAGCAAGCTTTGCTTCCAGCTTTGCATTCCGTGCTTTTTCCTGCTGCAAGCGCTCATATTCCGCACGGGAAATGGTCACCATTTCTTCCGTGTTGCTTGTCTGCATCTCTCTGTTTTCCATAAGGAAATTATACCACAAGGCAGAGAGAAGAGCCAGTATTTTCAATGGTTTTTGGACATTCTTCCTTACTTAGACTGCGCTCAATCCTGTCACCGGACGGTGGGCTTTCGGCTGCTCGATTTGCAGTCCCTCCATGAGCCAGCGGTACTGCTGCGGCGTTAGCGTCTTTACCTCGGATTCAGAGTGCGGCCATTGATACGCGCCCTGCTCCAGTCGCTTGTACAGCAGGATGAAGCCATCTTTTTCCCAGTACAAGCCCTTGATACGGTCTCGCCGCCGTCCGCAAAACAGGAACAGCGTGTTGGTAAACGGATCCAGTTCAAACTGCTGCTGGACGAGCCGCGCCAGACCATCTATGCCCTTGCGCAGATCCGTGTAGCCGCAGGCGATATAGACTTGATCTGCACCAGTGAAATCGTTCAGCATAGGCGCAGGAGCTCCACCAGCAGTCTCAGCTGTTCCGCGTCACAACCGGGGTAAATGTCCAGACTGGCGTTTCCAATATGCAACGTTGCGGAACGTTCCGCAACGTTGCGTGATACCTGTTTCGGTGCCGAAAGCTCTGCAAACCTGACGGCCGACACGCTCGAGCACGGCTCTGTTTCAGCCAAAGCCAGAAATTCCCGTTCCCAACGGTAATAGGTGGATGCGTTGATTCCTTCTTGTCTGCACCACGCCCGTACTGACAGGCCACTGCTGCGGCAATTCTGTATCCGCGCCGACCACTCCTGCAGCTTCGCTCGGTGTTTCAACTCTGCGCTTGTCATCCTAACACCCCCACAATACAATAGTAGCGGAACGTTTCGTAACGTTCCGCTACTATTGTCTCATGCCTGTCCATGCGCAGGGTGGTTTGACGGTTACAATTTAGGGGTGAGGTTCCCCTTAAAAAGCACAGACTATCTCTTGCCGCATAAAAAGCGGCCAGCAGTTTACTCTGCTGGCCGGGAAAACTTTATATTTTTCACTGTCCTCTTGACGGGTAGCAGTTCAAACTGAACCACTGCGCTTATTTTGGTATTCAGAAATTGCGCTGGATGAAGCGCCGCAGCATCGCCGCGACCTGCGCGCGGGTGGCGCTGCCGGTGGGCTCCAGCTTATCGCCGGTCCCCTGCATCAGCCCCTCGCCGACGGCCCAGTTGAGCGCCGAGACAGCGTAGGCGCTGATGGCGGCCTGATCCTGAAAGCTGGAGAGGTTTTCGCGCAGTGTCACGGCATCCATGCCGCGATAGGCCGCGAAGCGGAACAAGATGGCCGCCAGCTGCTCACGCGTAATCGCCCGGTCAGGTGCGAAGGTGGACGCGTCGAAGCCTGTGACAATACCGTTTTCGGAGGCCCATGCAATCGCCTGCTCATAGTAACTGCCGCGGCGCACATCAGCAAACGGGCAGCCATGCTTGGCCGCGGGCTCGTTTTCCATGCGCCAGAGGATGGTGACGATCATGCCGCGTGTGGTGGACAGATTCGGGCCAAACGTCGTGGCCGTCAGGCCGGTCATCAGCCCCGCGTCATAGACATACGCAACATCGTCATAGTACCAGCTGCCGGACGGAACATCTGCAAACGGCAGGCCGCTGCCGCTGAAGCGGGCGTAAACGTTTGCCGCGCCGTTCGGCATGGTGAAGGAATACGTGCCGTCGCGGTTTTCGGTGAGTTTGAGGCGCTCGCCGTCCTCGTCCGTGACCGTGATGCGCTGCACAGTGGCGTTCCGGCCAGGCGTCACAGTGATCGTGACCTTGGCGCCCGCGCTGGCATAGGACTTGTCGACCTTGGCGACGCCGTCGCCGCTGTTCGAAATCTTCACAGGGAAGCTGGGCTTGGCGGGCTCGCCGCCGCCGGACGAGCGCTGCTGCACCTTCACGGTTGTGAAATCCGTCTTCGGCGCAATCGTCTGGATTCCGTCATAGGCAGCGATAAAGGTATAGGTCTGCGTCTTGTTGGGAAGCGTGGCCGAATACGTGCCGTCGCCGTTGTCCGTCAGGGTGACGGCATTGCCGACCTCGTCCGTGCCGGAGACCGTCACAACCGCGCCATCCGGCAGATTGCCGCGTTCAAGCGTCAGCGTGACCTTGCCGCCGCCCGAGAGTGTGTCGTGGTCGGCAGTCAAAATGAACGTCGGCACGGTGCGGTTCTTTGCCACAAGGTTGATGGCCAGTGTAACCAGCTCATAGTTCTGCGAGGTATACTGGACGGTAATGGTGCCAACCTGTCCCTCTTTTGTCGTCTCGTTTTTGAGAATCGGAATCGAGACGCCCTGCTTGCCGTTTACCGTCTTCAGCTCCGCGCCGGAGCTATAGTACCTGCCAGCCGAGACGTCCGGCTCGCCGTAGGCCGCGTTATCGCCGAAGCGCAGCCCTTCCTCCAGCGTCGGAAGCTCTGGGAGTGCAGCCTCGTAGGTACCGGCCCAGCCGTTGTAGACCGTGAGTGTCACGGGCGCGGGGTCTGTCAGCTTGGCCTGCTTGACGGTGATCGCGGCCGTTCCGGAAGCTTCCGCGTAGGTGTAATCGGCCGGGATAAACTTCCAGACAAGATCTGCGTGCCTACCGGCGTCCAGAATTGCGTCCGGCGTCTGCCAGGCGAAGGTTCCTTCAAGCTCTGGGATTGTCTCGCCAGAAAGCGTGATGGTGTCCAGCCGCTCGCCGTAGGTGAGCTTGGATTTGCTCGGTGTGCCGGTAGCTGTGACGGCTAGGCGATCCTTTGTTACCACGCGAACACGAATTGTAACATCTGAATAATTCTTACAAGTTACAGTGATAGTAAATTGGGCAGCCTCTGTACTCGGAGCCGTAATTACGGCATTCACAGGAATCTTCAGACTGTGGCCTTCCAAGACAACCTGGTTTGCGTCAATCAACTTAGCTACTACGATGTTCTTTTCCGTAATCTCATAGCTTTCAAAGCCCAGGTTCTGAAGGTTACTCAGGCACGCATCCAGATCAATCGTATACGTGTGCGCAATGCCGGAGTAAACTTCGATCTTTTCCGATTTTTCAATAGGTGTTGTATTCTTCGTAATCGTGCCGGTTGTCTTGAACGTTTTCTCCATAATCGGCGTTCCGTCAGGGTCATAGCCGAAGCAGTAGTTGCGGTTCGTCAGCGTGACCGTGACGGTTACGTTTTTGTTCTTTCCGGCGTTCTTGTCTGCAAACACAGCCGAGAGCGTGTACGCGCTTGCGGGAACAGTCAGATTGCCAAGGGTAAGGCTGCTGCCGTCCTCAATCTTTGCGCTTGTCGTACCGTCGTAGGCGCGCGTCTGAATGGTGGCCGAAAGGACCGCGTCGGACAGATCAATCCGCTGAACGGTCAGCTGCACGGTGTCCGACGAGAGCGTATAATCTTCGCACGTAACCTGGCAGAGATACTGATAGGTTCCAACCGCTTCGTTTACTGTCAGCGTCGCGCCAGTTGCGCCTTCAATCGCGGTTTTCGTCCCGTTAATCGCGACCGTATACCACTGGTAGCTCAAAGCCTTACTGGAGTCATCTCTGGTAACCGTCGCTGTGAACGTCACAGGTTCGCCGTAATTGGCTGTTTTGCTGGGCGGTGTGACACTGACGGAACCAAACGGCGGTTTCTCTACCGATTTTGGTGCATTTGTGCTCGTCACATCGAAGCTCTTTCCGGTGATAGAAGTCTTCGACTCCCACGTCGACTGATGCCTAAAGGCGCGGTTTGTCGCAAGAATCTCGCCGTAGTTCGTATAGACCGACGAGCCTGCCACATCGATGGCGTAGTAATTGCCGCCGTTGAGCGTGAGCTTGCCTGTGTCTTTGACTTTCAGCCGGTCAACTGTGATCTCTGTGATCTGAACGTCGCCGCCGCTAATCACGAGGGCTGCTGTGCCGTTGCTCTGCAGGCGCTTTGTACCACCTGAAATATAGAACTTGCCTTTCGTGACCGTCGCGTCGCTGTACAGCATTGCGTCCTTCCACAGGACTAAGCTGGAGTTTTCGTAATCCTGTGCCTTAGCAAGCATCGTCGTAAACGAGCCAAACTCATAATCATTGTAATTGCCAGCTTCGTGATACAGCTTTGCTTCGGCTTCTGCATCACAGTACCTGCACTTTCCGTTATCGTCGTAGTCGTGTGTATGGCCTCTTCCGATGGTAACATAGTTTTCACCGTCTGCACTGATCTCTGTCTGCTCCTTGGCGTTCTTCTGATAGACACCGCCAATGTAGAAATCATCTGCGCCATTATAGAGCAGCCCGCGAAGCGTCTTTTTAATTCCAGGCTCTATTTTCAGCGTTTTCCGGAATTCACCTTGGCGAAGCGAAGCCCATCCGTCGGATTTAATCGTGACGTCGTCCTCAAAGACAGGGTTATGACCATCTCCTGTTTCCAACTTACCGTTCTCTTGAACCGTCACCGTTCCGCTTACGGCTGCACGGCCACCACCTGCAACATAAAAGAGCGAATTTAAGCCTTGTACTTTAACCTTTCCGGCCGTGCCGCCATTCAAACGGACTTTCCCGCCGTTAACGTACAGACTGCCTACGCTGTTGCCCTTATCCGCATAAATTTCAACGTTCGCAAGGTCTCCGCTGCTTCCCTGCGTATAAATTCCGTACCCATTCTGATTCGTGTTCGTAATCGTAATCGGTCCGTATATTGTAAGCGATGCTCCGCTCGAAGCATTGATAACACCAGTTGAACTGTTGGCCTTGAGCGTGCCGTTTTCTCCCTGAATGATAAGATCCCAAAGTTTCAACGCCCGGAATAACGCTTCACCTGTACACTCAAGCGTCTTTCCGTTCAGGCAAAGGGTAAGCGTATGCCTCTGGGATATGAGGTCTCTTGTAATTGCAGAAGAAACTGTTGTATCCTCAAAGATGCCGAGTGTGCAGTCCGTTGTGCCAAGCGTTATCCACACATTATCCAATGCCTCTTTAAAGGTCTTGTAGTACCTGCGATTTTGCACATATTTTCCTTTGTCCAAAACATATGCAGCCATCTGCAGATTGCACACAGTGCACTGACCGGTTGTCTGTCCGATGGTTGTATGCGGGCATGCAACAGCCTGTAACACCAGCGTTTTGGTTACAGAATAGCCATTGTACGAAACTACAAGCTTTGCAGTATGCTGACTACCATCCTCTAAGGTACAATCATCCATAGAAAGTTGAGAGCGAGTGTTTTGTTTTCCAGTTTTCTTTAGAATATCGTCAATATATAGACAATAGTTAAAGTCAATATCTCCATTGGGGAAGCTGCTGCTACGCACAGACGCTGAAATTGTAAAAGGCACGTTAATATAATATGAAGAAGAATTGACACTGAAATTACCAACAGTAAACGGTGCCGTTTTGACCAAGACGTTCTGAATCGTGGTCTGGCTCAGCTCAGATTCACTGACCCAGTTGCCAGAAACCTGATAGCCGCAGCCGCCGGGAAGCAGGTCGGCAACGGTTTTGCCATCCACCGTAACTGAGAGCTTCGCATAAGCGCTCCCCTCCGTCAGTGTCAGCTTTGCGTCCGCGCCGCTCCAGCAGAAATTGCCTTTAAACTGGGCATTAGATTCATTCTTTACAGTCACATCCGCTGTGCCAGCTACGTTAATAGTCCCGGAACCCTGACTAAATGTCTTTAAATCAATGGTGAACTTGCCCTTCGTAACGGTATAGTCACCTGACAAGCCAGCATCATCCAGTAACGTAATTGTGCAGTCGTCGATGGTCTGCGCAGCATCCAAGGCTTCAGACAGTGAAGCATAATAGGTGGCGGAGTTTATCTCCGCCACCAGTGTGGCGCCACACTGGCTGCATTTGCCTGCACTATTTCTTGAAGGGTGTTTGCAGCTTTCAAATTTGATTGTGCGCTGTGCAGTCTGTTCTGTACCTTCATAGTTGATCGAAAAATCGATGGTATATTCGTTTTTTGTCGGCGTAAAGCTCCATGTATGACGCCATCTGCCAGCAGTTTCGTCGTAAAATCCACCGCTAGATACTTCAACTCCATCAACTGATGCTTTAATACCATGCACTGTTGCAGGCAGCAAGGATGCAACTTGATCTTTAGTTAATCCATAAATATATATGACTACATTTACAGACTGTTTCAAAACACCAGTATCCGTAATATCATCCGAAATCTCTGCGCTATTTTGCATTACATAAATCGGAGAGAGTGAAAATGTCTCGCCGCTTGCTAGCGGCATGAGCAGCTTCTCTGCCGTCATCAGTTCCGACTGTACTTTCTTCTCCGGCTCCGGAGCCGGCGTTTCATTTTCTTTGGCTCTCGGCTCGGGCTGCGGCTCGTTCATAGACGGAGCGGACCCCTCCGGCGCCTGCACATCCTCTGCCAGTGCCGCCATCGGCAGCATCGACAGGCACAGCGCCAGACAGAGCAGCCAGCTGATCACACGTTTTTTCATAGATGCCTCCTTTTATCCTTTAATCAAACGCCCTTCGGGCGATTCCTACAGATCCTTCGGCACCAGCCACAGCTTCTGCGCCGCGGTTCTATCCTCGCTGCGGCGGTGAAATGTCTCACCAGATCAGGCGGCTTTTCGCGTGCTTGCGCACCGCGTTTGTGCAGTCTGTATGCAAAAAGTGCAAAAGCTTTACTTATCTTAATGATAATTATAACAGTTTTTTGACTATTGCGTAAATCAGCACAAAATATAAAAATCATGATGCTATTTTGTTGATATTTCCAAATTAGCTGATTATATGCCGCCAGATTTTCAGGCCTTTCCGCAAAAACCGCGCATTTTTTCGAACCCTCATTGCTGGCAGTATCTTATGCTTTAGGCTTTTTCGAGGTGCGCCGGTGCAGAAGACGTATGACCGTTTCCTCTCAAGATAACGCCATATTATAATATTTTCTTTGTGTATTGTGTAGCAACCGGCACCATTCGCAGAAGAATGCATTTCAATGCCTCTCGACGAGCAGGCGATTTCCTGCTATACTGAAAAAATAAATATCTCAGGAGAGCGAGTGCGATGAAGAAGATACTCTTTGTGTGCTTGGGCAACATCTGCCGCAGTCCGATGGCGGAGTTCGTGATGAAGGACTTGGCAGGCTGTCAGGGGCTGCTGTATAAAACAGAAATAGAATTTTGCTAACTTACAAATGTGTGGTAAGGTGAACAGAATGGATAACGAGCTTCAAACAAACATTACAACAGAGCAAACCTATCATTCAATCCGCCATTCCATTGTGCCTGCACAGCGTAGTTTGAGTGCGGCAGTAAACTCCGCAATGGTGACGGCCTATTGGGAAATCGGTGAGCAGATCTACAAAGCCTGCGGAGAAAATGACCGCGCAGGATATGGCAAAAAGCTGCTGCAGCACATCTGACAGCTGAATTTGGAAAGGATTCGACGAGTCAAATTTGCGAAAAATTCGCCAGTTCTACTGCGCATATCCAATTCGAGACACACTGTGTCCTGAATTGAGCTGGTCGCACTACCGACTACTGATGCGCGTTCCCAATGAGAAAGAAAGAGCCTTCTATGCGGAAGAATGCGCGAAATCCGCATGGAGCGTCCGGCAGCTTGAACGGCAGATCCACACGATGTACTATCAGCGCATCTTGGCAAGCCAGGATAAATCACTTGTTGCTGCTAAGATACAAACAACGAAGCCGAAACCGGAATATGAAAAAATCATCAAAGACCCCTATGTAATGGAGTTCCTGCAAATCCAACCAGATACGCATGTGTATGAGGGAGAATTGGAGCAGGCATTGATTGACCACCTGCAACACTTCCTGCTGGAGCTGGGACGAGGCTTCTCCTTTGTAGCACGACAGAAGAAGTTTACGCTGGATGGTCAAAACTTTTTCATCGACCTTTTACGCATCAAGATCTTGACCAGATGCAGATGTACGTCAGCTACTATACTCGTGAGTTGATGAACGAAGGGGACACACCGCCGATTGGCATTGTCCTTTGCGCCGATAAAAGTGATGCTGTTGTAAAGTACACTTTGCCGGAGGATAATCACCAGATTTTCGCATCCAAATATTTCACCTATCTGCCGACAGAAGAAGGGCTGAAGCGAGAACTGCGGCTGGATGAGTTCCAAAAGCTGTATGAGTAATACTCGTGTTGAACTCGGACGGGGGGTCGAATTGCGTCAGCGAAAATTTGAAATAATTTATTCTATGAAAAATGCTGACTACACTGAATTGAAAAAATCTGAAAAATTCACTCC
>ERZ827117.2513-NODE-2513-length-10277-cov-7.677363_pt1 | contig 10277 bp, 9 predicted proteins | sample MGYA00519920_ERZ827117 | MGnify/ENA primary metagenome ERZ827117 (study PRJEB31778, sample SAMEA3449260) | human gut metagenome | biome: human gut; feature: human-associated habitat; material: faeces | place: United Kingdom | collected 2010/2012 ...
TCGGGAAAAGGTCCGACCTTTTCCGCATCTTGCAAAACCTATAAGCAGAACTTTTGGAAAGGATGAAAAAAGCAATGGTACAGATAAAAAGAGATTGGTTTGATACAGCATTGAAGAATTACGAAAGGGGAGAAACGTATGGCAGATGGAAAGCGAAGATACAAGTCTGACAGGAAAGATCATAAGGTATCTGTGAAGCTGTCGGAGAAAGATATGGATATTCTAAAAGCGGCACTTAACCGGACGGGAATGACAGCAAGTGCCTATATAAGAGAATTGATCCGGACGGGCGGCAACATAGATACAAGTTATCCTGAGGACAGGGCAAGAGCAATCCGTATCATAGCAGGTATTGCAAATAATATTAATCAGGCGGTAAAGCTTGGCAATTCACAGGGAAGATTGTATTACAGCGATATTGATAAATTGCAGAACAGTCTGGATGATGTAAAGAAAACATTCGGGGAGGTGCTGGAAGTATGGCGATTACAAAGATCTTAAATATACAGGAGTCAGAGGGCAGAAATCCAGCATCGCACCTGAAGAATGCTTTGGAATATATCCAGAATCCGGATAAGACAGAAGAATGTATACTGGTGGGCGGTATTAACTGCCTGCCAGATACAGCATTTGAGCAGATGGAAGAGACAAAGAATATATTTCATAAGACAGGTAAAAGGCAGGGCTATCATGTGATCATATCGTTTTCGCCGGAGGAAAAAGTAACAGCAGAGCAGGCAATGTATGTCCTCGAGCATTTCGCAAAGGATGTGCTTGGTGATGATTATGAGGCGGTGTATGCAGTCCATACTGACAGGGAACATATGCATGGGCATCTGATCTGGAACAGTGTCAGCATGACAACTGGCAAGAAATACAATTCACCGAAAGGCAACTGGAAGAATCATCTTCAGCCTATTACAAATAAATATTGTGATGAACTTGGACTTTCCATTATGCCGGCAGAGTACAGCAGGAATCCTAAAAATATCAGCAGGGACAAGTGGGAAAAGGAAATGTCAATGAAAGAGATAATTCTAAGGGATGCCAAGATGTGTGCATATGCAGCCGGGAATGTGGAGCATTTTAAATATCTGATGAAAAGACTTGGATATGTATTTAAGAAAGACGCATGGATGGAGGTGCAGGCACCGGGATTTCGGTATTATCATAAACTGGCAAAGCTGGACGAGATGTTTTCAGAAGATATGTTACGGCATTATGTGGATATGCCCTGGATGGCAAAGCCTTACTTTTATTCGTCGGATATCAGGGGGCTGCACAGGGCGAAGCTGTCATCATTCCAGAAGAAGTTTTATGCAAAGCTATACAGATTAAGGATTGTAGAGCAGAAACGTTTTGCAGTCGGTGGAGCAAAGTATACAGAGGATTTGAAGCGGTTTCATCAGTTACAGGACGAATATCTGCTGATTGTAAATAATGACATTAAAAGTGTTGTGGATCTTGTGGATTTCATAGGTGAGCAGGAAGAAAAAATCCAGCAGATTGAGGACAGACAGCATGAGATATACAGAGAAAGCTCTAGTCGGAAACGCAGTATAAAGAATGAAGAGCAGTACCGGGAATATCAGATATGGCATGTGGAAGTGCAGGAAGAACTGGACGAACTGAAGCAGGAGAAAAAGGAAATTAAGAGGCAGATACAGCTTGCTGATGACATTATAAAAGAAGATTTGTATACGGCTTATTATGCGGTGTCGGGGAAAGAAGAAATTATTGCTGACAGGGATGTTGAGATACCAGGGATGGAAGAGGATACTGAGGTTGAGCTTGATAGAAATGTTGAGGTGATGAATCCTGACAATAATCAGAATGAAATAAGCAGACAGAAAGAGCAAGCTGATAGTGCGAGAAAACAACAGACTGGTTTAGAGGGTATAGGAATACCAGAGGTTCATAATTCGTCTGATGTGAATGTGGCAAGAATGGACGAAAGTACAACTGATGTAACAGGTAAAAGTGAATTTGTGGAAACTAAAGAAACTGAGCCTGTGGACAAAGTTGGTTGGATTATCAGGAGAATATTAGAGCTTGGCGGTTATGAGAATGTCAGTGATTCTGTTAAGGCTGATGTATTCGGATTTGATATTACCGATGTGAGTGGAAGCATAAAATTGTTTTCAGATGTAATGAAACGGCTGGGGATAAAGCTTGATGGGGATGAGCTTTATGAGGAGTTTCAGAGGATTTATGATGAGAGTGTCAATAGAGATGCCTGTAAAGAAAAGGCGGAAGATAGGAGCTGTAAGAAAGAACAGGACTCAGTTCATTTTATTTGATAGACATTCGCATGACCTTGCGAAGATGAATGTTTCGTGATAAACTAAAATTAATATGAGTAAAGGTGCAAAAGGAGGCAATTATGGCAGTTTCATACAATCGTTTGTGGAAATTATTGGTAGATAAAAAGATGAGTAAGGCTGATTTAAGAAAAGCCTCTGGCATTGCACCTAATACTATGACAAAAATGCGTAGAGATGAAGAAGTAACACTATCTGTTCTTGGAAAAATATGCAAGACGCTTGATGTTGATTACGGAGACATTATGGAGTTTGTAGACAAGGGGGAAGATTGATATGACACCAGAAGAAAAAGCACGTCGTATAATTGATGAAAAGTTATGTCAGGCAGGATGGGTTATACAAGATATGAATCGCCTGAACCTTGCTGTGTCTTTAGGTGTTGCTGTGAGAGAATTCCCTACGAGTACTGGAGAGGTAGATTATGCATTGTTTATTGATGGTGAGCCAGCAGGTGTAGTAGAGGCTAAGAGAGAAGAAGCTGGTCAATCAATCACAGATGTAGAGATTCAGTCTGGAAGATACGCCCATAGTACCTTTAAATGGGTTAGGAAAGATTATTTTATCCGCTTTGCATATGAAGCGACAGATAAATTGATTAGATTTACAGATTATAAGGACATAAAATATAGGTCAAGAACAGTTTTCTCATTTCATCGTCCGGAGACACTTCGTGAGTTACTGAGACAACCAGATACGATTCGTAATAATATGAAGCATTTTCCGGTTTTGGATGAAACAGGTTTCCGTAAATGTCAGGTAAATGCTATAAAAAAACTGGAAGAGTCGTTTGCTGATAACAGACCGAAGGCATTGGTACAGATGGCTACTGGTGCAGGAAAGACGTTTACGGCCATTACTGCATCATATAGATTGCTGAAATATGGAAAAATCAATAGGATTTTATTTCTGGTTGATACCAAGGGATTGGGCGAACAGGCAGAGAGGGAATTCCTTGCCTATACTCCAACGGATGCTCCAAGATCCTTTTCACAGATTTATGGTGTTAGAAGATTGACAAGCTCCTATATTCCAGGCGATGTGCAAGTATGCATCAGTACAATACAGAGAATGTATTCTATTTTAAAAGGTGAAGAACTTGATGAATCTGCTGAAGAGACTTCATTTGCAGAGTTTACGACAGCTGAAAGTAAAGCACCAAAAGAAGTGGTTTATAATGAGAAATATCCTCCGGAATTCTTTGATGTCATCATCGTAGATGAATGCCACAGATCTATTTACAATGTATGGAGTCAGGTTTTGTCTTATTTTGATGCATTTGTCGTGGGCTTGACTGCGACACCGGACAATAGGACATTTGCATTTTTTAATGAAAATATTGTCAGTGAATATCCGAGAGAACAGGCCATTGTGGATGGTGTAAATGTCGGAGAGGATATTTTCCTGATTGAAACAAATGTTGGAAAAAATGGCGGTCATTTGATGAAACAGTTGATTGAATACAGAGATCGTTTGTCCAGAGCAAAGAGATGGAAACAGCTGGATGAGGATGTACACTATCAGCCGACACAGCTGGATCGAGACATTGTAAATCCAAGCCAGATTCGAGCTGTCATTAGGACATACAAAGAAAATCTTTATACGAACTTGTTCCCAAGAAGAAAAGAGGTTCCTAAGACATTGATTTTTGCAAAGTCGGATAGTCACGCAGATGATATTGTTCAGATTGTGAGAGAAGAGTTTGGGGAAGGAAATGATTTTTGCAGAAAGATTACCTATTCTGTAGACAATTCGGAATCTGTACTTAGCTCTTTTAGAAATGATTATAATCCTAGAATCGCAGTTACCGTTGATATGATAGCAACCGGTACAGATGTTAAGCCGATTGAATGTTTGATTTTTATGCGTGATGTGCGCAGCAAGAATTATTTTGAGCAGATGAAAGGTCGGGGAACCAGAACACTAAGTAAAGACGAACTTCAGAAGGTAACTCCATCTGCTACAGAAAATAAGGATCACTTTGTTATTGTGGATGCAGTTGGTGTTACAAAATCAAAAAAATCAGATACCAGACCATTAGAGAGTAAGCCATCCGTCAGCATGAAAGAATTGATGATGAATGTGGCTTTAGGTGCTAAGGATGAAAAAACATTGACTTCTCTTGCAAACCGTGTGATTCGGTTAAATAGTCAGATGACACCAGCAGAGAGAAAGCAATTTGAAGAGAAAGTGGGTACTCCGGCAGGAACTGTCGCGGAAAGACTTTTGAACGCATTTGATGAAGATGTGATAGAAAAAAGGGCACAGTTCAAAACCAGTGTTGAAGAGCCTGACGAAGAGGAGAGAAAAGAAGCCCAAAAGGAACTAATAAAGCAAGCAGTAGCACCGTTCCATAATCCAGATGTACGTGAATACATAGAGAATGTAAGGCGTAATCATGATCAGATTATTGACAATGTAAACATTGATTCTGTAATCTTTGCTGGCTTTGATACTCAGCAGGAAGAAACAGCAGAGCGTGTGATTAAGACATTCCATGAGTTCATTGAAGAAAACAAGGATGAGATTGTGGCATTGCGAATTATCTATGATGAAACTTATAAAAACAGACCTATGGCAATAGAACAGCTGAAAGCCTTATATGAGAAACTTAAATCAAAGGGAATTACTGTGGAACGACTGTGGGATTGTTATGCTATTAAGAAGTCTGACAAAGTGAAGAGAGGAACAATAGCACAGCTGACAGATTTGATTTCCATCATTCGCTTTGAAATGGGATATACAGATAATCTGACGCCATTCGCAGACAAGGTGAATTATAACTTCATGCAATGGACATTGCGGAGAAATGCTGGTGCTATACATTTCACGGAAGAACAGATGGAGTGGCTACGCTTGATCAAAGATCATATTGCAACTTCGCTCAGTATCTTGCCGGAAGATCTGGATCTGACACCGTTTGATCGGAAAGGTGGACGGTTGGGATTTTATGATGCCTTCGGGGATAATTATGAAGAAATATTACAAGAAATGAATGAGGAATTGGTGGCGTAATGCGTTACAAAGAAGTGGTGAAAAAAATATCTGTTCCTGCAGAGAATAAAATAAAGCAAAAGCAATACATTGAGAATGGCAGATTACCAGTAATTGATCAGGGAAGCAAGTTGATTGGCGGTTATTCTGATGATGAAGAAAAAATAGTTAAGTGCAATCTGCCCGTTATAGTATTTGGAGATCACACCAAATGCGTTAAATATGTAAATTTCCCTTTTTGCGCAGGAGCAGATGGAATAAAAGTTCTTAAGCCTAAGGAGGATTGTTCTGAAAAGTATTTATACTATTTGACAAAATATGTTGTTTTGAAAATAAAGGATCATGGGTATGCTAGACATTACCAATATGTCGAAAAGGAAGAAGTATATATTCCTTCATTGAATGAGCAAGCCCGTATTGTTTCACGCATCGAGGAAGTGTTTTCTGAGTTGGATAAAGGTGTGGAGACACTGCAAATTATTAAAGAACAGCTGGCTGTATATCGGCAGGCGGTACTGAAAATGGTTTTTGCATCAATGAATGAAAGAAAACCAATACAAGAAGTATCTTCTTTAGTAACAAGCGGTTCGCGTGGATGGGCAAAATATTACAGCGAAGAGGGGGTTCGATTTATTCGAATTACAGACTTGAATAGAGATAAAATTAAATTAAAAAATAATGCAATTCAACATGTACTTTTACCTGAAGAAGCAGAGGGGAAAAGAAGCCGGTTGCAAGGGAACGATGTTTTAATATCCATTACGGCTGATTTGGGCAGTATTGCATTGGTGCCCGAAGATATCGAAGAAGCCTATATTAATCAACATATAGCATTAGTGCGCTTTTTAAACTGTCATCAAGGAGAATTTATGGCGTGGTATCTAAAAAGTGATTATGGACAAAAAGAATTACTATGTAATAAAAGAGGTGGTGGAAAGTTAGGATTAGGATTGGACGATATTAGAAATACGTCAGTTCCAATTGTATCAGATGAGGTAGCGGATAAAGTTGTTTCTGAAATTGAATCACGCATGTCTGTTTGTGATAGTATCGAACAAACCGTAAACGTAGCACTTTCACAAGCTGAAGCCATGCGTCAAAGCATACTAAAAAAAGCCTTTGAAGGAGGATTAAATTAAATGAGTGAACTGACATCAACAATAGTCTCAAAGGTATGGGGAATGTGTGGTCCATTGAGGGATGATGGCGTATCCTACGGTGACTATCTGGAACAGATTACATATTTAATATTTTTGAAGATGGCAGAAGAGTATTCTAAGCCACCTTACAAGAGAGATACTGGTATTCCGGTAGACTGTACATGGTCTGATATGAGTTCGTTGAAGGGGGCAGAACTGGAAGAAAAATATAAATCCATACTTGAAAAACTTGGAGAGCAGGGAGGAATTCTTGGAAAAATCTTCAAAGGAGCAACAAATAAAATTAGTAATGCAGCGATTCTTTATAGAGTTGTGCAGATGATTGATAAAGAAAAATGGGTTGCCATGTCTTCAGATGTAAAAGGCGAAATTTATGAGGGCTTATTACAGAAAAATGCAGAAGATATTAAGAGCGGAGCAGGCCAGTATTTTACTCCACGTCCACTGATCAGAGCAATGGTAAAATGTGTTCGCCCTGAGCCAATGAAAACCATCGCAGATCCATGTTGTGGATCTGGAGGATTTTTCTTGGCGGCTCAGGCATTTTTGGCAGATCCAGAGAACTATTCGTTGGACAGAGAACAAAAGGAATTCTTGAAGAATGAAACCTTCTATGGTAATGAAATTGTGCCTGCAACATATAAAACTGCATTAATGAACTTATATCTTCATAACATTGGAGATATTTACGGAAAAGTGCCGATTGTTCAAGGAGATGCACTCCTAACTGATCCAAGTTATCGTGTGGATTATGTACTAACCAATCCTCCGTTTGGAAAGAAATCTTCCATTACTTTTACCAATGAAGAAGGGAAGCAGGAAGAGGAGGAGCTGGTTTATAACCGTCAGGATTTCTGGACAACGGGATCTAATAAACAGTTGAACTTTGTACAGCATATTAATACAATTTTGAAGGCAACTGGAAAAGCAGCTGTGGTAGTTCCAGATAATGTGCTGTTTGAAGGCGGAGCAGGTGAAATCGTTCGTAAAAAATTACTGGAGACTACGGACTTGCATACAATTTTAAGACTGCCAACCGGAATCTTCTACAAGCAGGGTGTAAAAGCAAATGTAATCTTCTTTGATAAACGCCCAGCTAGTGCAGAGATGCAAACAAAAAAAATATGGGTATATGATTTCCGTACTAATGTACACTTTACTTTAAAACAACATCCTATGACTGATGCAGATCTGGATGATTTTGTTAAATGTTATAATCCTGAAAATCGCTATGAGCGTACGGAAACATGGTCTGAAGAAAATCCAGATGGTCGTTTCCGGTGCTATGATGTTCAGGAGATACTTGAAAGAGATAAAACGAGCTTAGATATTTTTTGGATTAAAGATAAGTCTCTTGCAGATCTTGACAATCTGCCGGAGCCAGATGTGCTGGCATCAGATATTATCGAGAACTTGCAGAGTGCCTTAGAGAGTTTTCAAGAATTGAAATCGCAGATAGGAAAATAATAAATGGAAACAATTTTTGAGAAGAGGTATTGTAAAGAATTAAAATATATAGGTCGATACGAAACAGATTGGTTGCTTTCATATAACATTCAGCGAGAGTGGGCATTACAGCGTGAAAAAATAAAATATAATGTGGAGATTATGACTGTAATGAATCGAAAAAGTATAATTATAACAATGTCTGCTCCTGTACTTTTGAGTAAAGTGCATGAATTGCTTTGCAAAATTTTAAGATATGAATGTCTTTTTGATGGGCGTTTTTTTAAAATGCAAAAATATGAAATTGACAACTTAGATATTACTGCCGAGATGAGAAAAAGCATGCTGTCGTATTATGAGGGAGAAAAAGCTTATACAAAATTTAGTCAACCTATGAATGATACAATATATAAAAGAGGATTTTGTGCATGGGAGCGTTTTAATAAAAAACTACTCAGTATGAATCAAATGTTTTATTATATTGGCTTTGGCAATGGAATGACAGCTGATTTAAGATTGGCGTTGTTTGCAGAGATATTTGAACCATTATCAGAACACCTTGAATATTTTCAAAAAGTTCAAATTAATTGTTCACAGCAGTCTAGGCAGAGAAACGCTAGGTGTCCTAAATGTGATTTTGAATTCAAAATCCCAACGCAAAATAGACCAAGTTTGAGAGATAAGATAGAATCGGTTATTCGTGCATATGGACTACGAATTTTTGATGGAGATGATGTTCTGAAAATCTTAAAGAAAACTGTTAATACCAGAAATAAAATGCTTCATGTAAAAATAAAAAAGGACATATTAACTGGTGGACAGTGTGGATTTTATATTAGAAAGTATGTGGAATTGTACCGAACAGCTATACTTTCAGAACTGAAATTATGGAATTCGGATATGGAAAATGAACTTATGATTGCAATAGAAAGATATAATTCTGAATTTCCTCAATTGAGAATTAAACAAAAAGCATAGATAGGAATGCATGGAAATGTTATAGGACTTTTAACCGAATAGAATGGCAAGGCAAAGCAGATGAAGAGATTATGAAGAAAATGGCGAGAATGAAGCAATATCTAGAGCAGTCGCGAAGGAGAATGTATGGATGATATAGAAGACACAAATTATAAGTTTAATTCCCAAGATATTGAAAAAATATGGTATATATTCTTCTGTTTAGCAGATTCAACATTTTCGTCTGTAGATGTATCTTATGGAAAAAAAGGACCATATATGTTATCAGGAGAGACAATGATGTCAATCTGTAAAACACTAGAGACTATCGATTTTTGTTGCCATAGAGATGCTTATTCGGATGCGTATACTTTACTACGGAAGTATAGAGATGATTTAATGCAGTATTTATTTGTATTGAATGTTATACAGAATAAACATGGCTTAACGGATGAAGAAGCAGAAGAATTCACCATAAACTCGGAATCTATGATGAAAATGATAGAGTTAGATGTGTCTATATTGGTTTCAGGTGAAAGAAAAACAGATGCAGAACTAGCTATGGAAAAATGGATTTATAATGTATTGGAAAGTTCTGAAAATAATAAGGATAGAAAACAATTTTTTGATGCATCAAAATACAAATCATATTTGGTAAGTAATAATGAAAAGGTCAAATATATTTTTGATAATTTTCTTGTAGATAAGTGGTTGAGAGAGGACAGAAAGTTAAATAATTATGTCCATGCAAATGGCATTAGATTTGTAATGGATAATTATATATATCAGAACAAAAAGGAAGATAAAGATAAAGAGCTTATAGAGACACTTCAAAATATTACAGATATATTTTTGAGTTTGTTGTCAGTTATAGATAGTATAAAATTTCATTCTTCGGATTATCTTGATGCTTTAGAAATGGATATGGAACCTCAGGAGGGAAGTCAATATTGGGTATGTCCAATAATTGTTGAATATATGAATGATAGGTTTGATAAGAAACTATTACAGTATATTCAGAATAATGAAGGAAATGGAATGCAATTTATGGCAGAATATTATAATTAAAATAAAGGATAGGAGGATGAAATATGGATTGGACAAAATTTAATAATCATGGAGAATCCTCTAATCATGCATTTGAAGTAATGTGCAATATTCTGTTTAAATATTGGTTTAAGAAAGAATATAAAGATAATATTTCGCACTTTGCCTTTATAAATGGAACAGGCATTGGAGCCGGGGTATAAACCACCATATTATAGAAATGCATTCTTATGTAATGCTATGGTAAATATGTATATGATAGACACTAATTCAATGGGAATCCCAATGATATATGAGATGTCTTGTTTATTGTGAATGCCAGTAATCGTTATACAATAGCAATGACAGATAT
>ERZ827117.2515-NODE-2515-length-10269-cov-4.230468_pt1 | contig 10269 bp, 8 predicted proteins | sample MGYA00519920_ERZ827117 | MGnify/ENA primary metagenome ERZ827117 (study PRJEB31778, sample SAMEA3449260) | human gut metagenome | biome: human gut; feature: human-associated habitat; material: faeces | place: United Kingdom | collected 2010/2012 ...
GCTATCGGAAGTAGCGGGCACCTTTTCGGTTCCTTTTGGGTGTCCAAAAGGAACATCTCCCGGAAGTATGACGCTCCCCCAAGCGCGCCGCCGCAAGGTGGCGGCAAGCGTCAGCCACCCACTCACCACTCATCATACACCCATCCCCCAAAAATTGCAAAACCAAGCCCTCCTATGCTACAATAATAAAAAACCAACCAAGGAGCCCCTTTATTATGTCCATCAAAATGATATGCAGCGACATTGACGGTACGCTGCTGCAATACGGCAAACAAACGCTGGAAGAGGAAATTTTCGGCCAGATCAAAGCGCTCTCTGCCCGGGGCATCGTGTTCTGCCCGGCATCGGGGCGGCAGTATACCAGCCTGCGCAAGCTGTTCGCGCCGGTGGCGGACTGCTGCGCCTTTCTGTGTGAAAACGGCGGCGTGCTGTACAAAAACGAACAGTGCATCGGCAAAACACCGATGCCGCGCGCCCTGGCCGAAGAGATCGCCTGGGACCTGTGGAACCGCAGTGACGGCCAGGGCGAGGTCATGCTCTCGGGCCAGTGCTGCTCCTATTTGATGGAACGCGGCCTTGGCATGCTCGACCGCATACAATTCATCGGCAACAAGTACAAAATCATCTCTGACCCCGCCGAGGTGCCCGAGGACATCGTCAAGGTCAGCGTCTATCTGCACGAGGGCGTGGAGAAGTACACCGACCGCTTTGTCCCGCGCTGGCAGCAGGCCAACGCCGCCGTGGCCGGGCCGTTCTGGATCGACACCACCTTTGCCAACAAGGGCACCGGCGTGGCGCTGCTCTGCCGGACGCTGGGCATCACGCCCGCCGAGGTGATGGCCTTCGGCGACAATTTCAACGATACCGCCATGCTTGACCTCGTCGGCACGCCCTACATCATGGACAGCGCCGCCGCGCCCCTGCGCGCACGCTACCCGCTGCACACACCCCGGCCCGAGGACGTGCTGCGCAGCCTTCTGGCCTGACCCGCCGCCCCGCGGCAGCCGCACCTGTTGCCTATGTTGCACCCGCATGGAGAATCCGCCCGCCCAAACGATATGGATTTGTCATGTTTTGCCAAAATGTATGACCATATTTGCCCTGTTTTCTGTTGACGCTTTGCGCAGAGTGTGTTATTATTATAACGACTTAAAAGTATGGCCCCGCAAGGCTGCGGGGGTATCAGGAGGATTACTGAAATGAAAGAGTTCACCTATACGATCAAAGAGCCCGTTGGCATCCACGCACGTCCCGCCGGTATGCTGGCCAAAGAGGCCAAGAGCTGCCAGAGCACCGTTACCATCGTTGACAAAAACGGCAAGTCCGTTGACGCTACCCGCCTGATGGCCCTGATGGGCATGGGCATCAAGTGCGGCGATACCGTTACCGTCCGCATCGAGGGTGCCGACGAGGACACCGCTGCCCCCGCTATGGAGAAGTTCTTCACAGAGCACCTGTAATTCGTCCAACGCTGAACCGGCCGCGGCCGCCCCAGACACACGGCGGCCGCGGCTTTTTCGCATCTTACAAGGAGGATTTTGCACGATGATCACCATTCAGGGCAAGGGCGTTTCCGCCGGTGTGGGCGTGGGCCCGCTGTATTACTACCGCCGCGCTACCGCTGAAATCAAACGCTATACCGTAGAAGATACCGACGCCGAGTGGCACCGCTTCAAGGGCGCGCAGACCGGCGCGGTCGAGCAGCTTGGCCAGCTGGCGGAGCAGGCCCGCGCTGAGGCCGGCGACGAAGCCGCCATGCTGTTTGAGACCCACCAGATGATGGCAGAGGACCTCGACTACGAGGAAGCCATCGAGGACCGCATCACCAACCAGAAGATGAACGCCGAAGCCGCCGTGGCCGACACCGCCGAGCAGTTTGCCGAGATGTTCGCTTCGATGGACGACAGCTACATGCAGGCCCGTGCCGCCGACGTCAAGGACGTCAGCCAGCGCATCCTCAGCATCCTGTGCGGCGTCGTGCAGGGCGGCATCGCGTCCGACGTGCCGGTGCTGCTGGCCGCCGACGACCTCGCCCCGTCCGAGACCATCCAGCTTGACAAGACCAAGATCCTGGGCTTCATCACGGCGGGCGGTTCCGGCTCCAGCCACACGGCCATCCTGGCCCGCACCATGGGTATCCCCGCCATCGTCGGCGTGGGCGACGCCCTCAAGCCCGAGTATGAGGGCCGCCAGGCCATCGCGGACGGCAGCACCGGTGCGCTGGTCATTGACCCCGACGACGACACCCGCGACCGCCTGCTGAAAAAGCGCGAGGAGCAGCAGCGCCTGCAGCGCCTGCTGGAAACGCTGAAGGGCCAGGCTAACGTGACCAAGGACGGCAAGACCGTCCGCATCTACTGCAACATCGGCTCGCCCGAGGATGTACACGCCGTACAGGTCAACGACGGCGGCGGCATCGGGCTGTTCCGCAGCGAGTTCTTGTATCTGAACTCCAGCACCTTCCCCACCGAGGACGAGCAGTTCGCGGCCTACAAGCAGGTCCTGTCCGACATGGACGGCAAGGAGGTCATCATCCGCACGCTGGACATCGGCGCGGACAAGCAGATCGGCTACTTTGACCTGCCCAAAGAGGACAACCCCGCCATGGGCATGCGCGCGCTGCGCATCTGCCTGACCCGGCCGGAGATCTTCCGCACCCAGCTGCGCGCACTGTTCCGTGCGTCCGCCTACGGCAAGCTGGGCATCATGTTCCCGATGGTGACGAGCGTTTGGGAAGTGCGCGAGGCCAAGAAGCTCTGCGAGGAGGTCAAGCGCGACCTTAAGCACGAGGGCATCCCCTACAGCGAGGATGTACAGATCGGCATTATGATCGAGACCCCCGCCGCCGCCGTGAACAGCGACCGTCTGGCGAAGGAGGTCGACTTCTTCAGCATCGGCACCAACGACCTGACCCAGTATACCCTGGCCTGCGACCGCCAGAACAACGACCTGGGCCGCTTCTACGACCCGCACCACCCCGCCGTGCTGCGCCTGATCAGGCTGGTCGTGGACAACGCCCACAAGAACGGCATCTGGGCGGGCATCTGCGGTGAGCTGGGTGCCGACCTGGCCTTGACCGAGACCTTCCTGGCCATGGGTCTGGACGAACTCTCCGTCACCCCGCGCGCCGTGCTGCCCCTGCGCAACGCCGTCCGCATGACCGACACCCGCGAAAGCGCCGAACGCCTGCTTGCCGAGCTGGACGCAGACTACACCGCGCGGTAAAGCTTACATTGTAACAGCACCCCCGGCCCTGCCCACCACGCGGCAGGGCCTTTTCTGATGGAAGGCCGCCGCCAGCCGCACGACCGCCGCCGCTCCAAGCGTAACTGTTAAAATCCGACAATTTCCTTAAAATCACTTGCGCGCGGGGCGAAACCGTGTATAATATAAAGTAGTGAATTATGTTGCGGTATCCTACCCCCGCCAGCGGCACTTTCCCTTGCGCCCATGCGACGCCCCTTGTTAAAAAGGTACATAATGGAAGTGCGTGCCCCGGGGCCCTGCCGCCACAAAACCCAGTGAGGGACCGGAGGAACTTGATTATGACAAAAATGGAAACGTTGCAGTTGAAGCTGACTGCGACCCGTGTGCGGATGGGCGTCATCGAAGGCACCCACGGCGCAGGCTGCGGCCATCCGGGCGGCAGCCTGTCCAGCGCGGACGTGATGACCTACCTGTATTTCCGTGAGATGCGTGTCGACCCCGAGCAGCCCCAGGACCCCGCGCGTGACCGCTTCGTGCTCAGCAAGGGCCACTGCGCCCCCGCGCTGTACGCGACCCTGGCCGAGCGCGGCTTCTTCCCCGTGGCTGACCTGCCCACGCTGCGCCACTCCAACAGCTATCTGCAGGGCCACCCCAACATGAACACCGTCCCCGGCGTGGACATGAGCACCGGCTCTCTGGGCCAGGGTGTCAGCGCTGCGTGCGGCATGGCACTGGGCGCCAAGCAGCAGGGCAGCGATATCAACGTTTACACCCTGCTGGGCGACGGCGAGATCGAAGAGGGCGAGTGCTGGGAAGCATTCATGTTCGCCAACCACTACAAGCTGGATAACCTGTGCATCATGATCGACGTCAACGGCTTGCAGATCGACGGCGCTACCCGCGACGTCATGAACTCCGAGCCGCTCGACAAAAAGATGGATGCCTTCGGCTTCAACACCATCGTCTGCAACGGCAACAGCTTTGCCGAGCTGGAGCAGGCATTCAAGATGTTCGACCTGAGCCATGGCAGCGGCAAGCCCACCTGCTTCCTGCTGCGCACCACCAAGGGCCTGGGCGTCAGCTACATGCAGAACGCTGTCGAATGGCACGGCAAGGCCCCCAACGACGAAGAGTATGCACAGGCCATGGACGAGCTGCGCGCCGCCCATGAATCGCTGGAAAAGGAGATCGAGCTGAACAATGGCTGAGATGAAAAAAATTGCCACCCGCGTAAGCTACGGCAACACGCTGGTGGAGCTTGCCCGCCAGGGCGCTGATGATCTGGTCGTGTTCGATGCCGACCTGGCCGCCGCCACCAAGACCGAGATCTTCCGCAAAGAGTTCCCGGACCGCCACTTTGACTGCGGCATTGCCGAGCAGAACATGGTCGGCGTCGCCGCCGGTATGTCCACGATGGGCTATGTGCCGTTCGTGTCCAGCTTTGCGATGTTTGCCGCGGGCCGCGCGTTTGAGCAGATCCGCAACTCCATCGGCTACCCGCACCTGAATGTCAAGATCGCCGCCACCCACGCCGGTCTGTCGGTTGGCGAGGACGGTGCGTCCCACCAGTGCTGCGAGGATATCGCCCTCATGCGCTCCATCCCCGGCATGGTCATCCTGAGCCCGTCCGACGATGTCGAGGCCCGCGGTGCGGTCATTGCCGCGTACAACTACAACGGCCCCGTTTACCTGCGCTTCAGCCGCCTGGCTACGCCGGTTTATCACGATCCTGCGACGTATCAGTTCCAGATCGGCAAGGGCGAACGCCTGACCGAAGGTTACGACATTGCTGTTATTGCCACCGGCCTGATGGTGCCCGAAGCGCTGCGCGCCGCCGTGCTGGCCAAGCGCCAGGGCATCTCGATCCGCGTGATCAACATGCCGACCATCAAGCCCATCGACGAGGAGATCATCCTCACTGCTGCGCGCGAGTGCCGCCGCATCATCACCGTCGAGGAGCACAGCATCATCGGCGGTCTGGGCGAGGCTGTCTGCTCGGTCGTCAGCGAGAAGATGCCCGTTCCTGTGCGCCGCATCGGTGTCATGGATCAGTTTGGTCACTCCGGCCCTGCGGCCGAAGTTCTGCGCGACTACGGCCTGACCGCCGAGAACATCGTCGCCGCCGTCCGCGAAATGGTCCGCCCGGATCAGCCCGCGGCAGAATAAACCTCTACTTAAGTTCCTCTATCACAATTGAATCCACCACTGCCGCTGCCGGGTCCCTCCATTACCCGACGGCGGTTTTTGCTGCCCGCGCGCCGCTGGCGGGTGCCGCCACCTTGCGGCGGCACCCTTTTATAGTGGGCTTCTACCCGATAGGCGTACTCTTTTGTGACCAAAAGAGTACCAGAAAAGTCCCGCTACTTCCGAGGCGCGGGGCACGGCCTAGGGGCTGCTCGCCCCTAGGAACCCCAAAGGTGTGGTCGAAAAAACAAAAAGCTAAAACGTGCAGGAGTGCTGCACGTTTCTTAACGCTTTTCGTTTCTTCTCCGATTGACCCCTCCGGGGCCAAATTCCCCCATTCTGTAGGGGCCGATGCTCGCCATCGGACCGCCCCGGGTAGAAGTTAATTTATGGGTGTAGAGAAAAGGCCCCCTTGTGTAAAGGGGGCTCCGCCGATAGGCGGTGGGGGATTGTGATCTTGCCCGAAAATCGACCTACCCCCGTAATATCACAATCCCTCCGTCACGGCTTACGCCGTGCCACCTCCCTTTACACAAGGGAGGCTTTAGACGCGTTGTAGGGGCGAACATTGTTCGCCCGTGCAATCTCGCGTCGACGCCCCGGACAGTCTTGCTATCGTTACAACCTTACAAAATCAAAGAAGGTATCTCACTATGTCTCTGATCTTCCAGTTTCTAAGAATTATGCTTTTCTGTTTTCTTGGCGAGCTTTGCCATAATTTTCTGCCGCTGCCCATCCCGGCCAGCGTGTACGGGCTGCTGCTTTTGCTGGCGGCGCTCAAACTCGGGTGGGTCAAGCTCGAAAACGTCCGCACGGCGGCGCTGTTTTTGATCGGCATTTTCCCGCTGCTGTTCGTGCCTGCGGCGGCGGGTGTCATGGACCTGTGGGCAGAGCTGCACGCTATGCTGCTGCCGGTGCTGGTGGCGCTGGTGCCCGTTACTTTTTTGGTTATGGCTACGGCGGGCCGCGTTACCCAGCGCTTTGCCAAGGCTGAGCCGGAGCTTGAGGAGGAACTTGTAAATGACGATGCTGAATGATTTTTTGTCTACCTCGGCCACCTGGGGCGTGCTGCTTACGCTGGCGGCGTTTGCCCTGGGCACCTTCATCAACCGCAAAACGGGGAAAGCGATTTTTAACCCGCTGCTGCTTGGCACGGTGTTCGTCATCGTGTTTTTAAGCGTCTGCAGCATCCCGTACGCGGACTATAAGGCCAGCGCGTCGCCGGTCAGCTACCTGCTGCTGCCCGCCACGGTCAGCCTGGCCGTGCCGCTGTACGAAAAATGGGACCTGCTGCGCAAAAATGTGCTTGCCATCGTCATGGGGATCCTGGCGGGTACGCTGGCAAGCCTGGGCAGCGTTCTGGTGCTGGCCCTGCTGCTGAAGCTCGACCACAGCCAGTACATCACGCTGCTGCCCAAGAGCGTCACCACCGCCATCAGCATGGATGTCAGCCGTGAGCTGGGCGGCATTGCGGCCCTGACCGGCGCGATCGTGATCTTGACGGGCATCCTCGGCGCGCTGATGGCCGAGACTGTCTGCAAGGTCTGCCACATCACCCATCCCATCGCGCGCGGCATCGGCATTGGCACCGCCGCCCACGCCGTCGGCACCAGTAAGGCCCTGCAAATGGGCGAGGTCGAAGGCGCTATGAGCGGCCTTGCCGTCGCCGTCGCCGGTGTCATGACCGCCATCCTCTGCCCGATTTTTTCGTCGCTTATTTAAATATTGCCCCCGGCCCTGCCCATCTTGCGGCAGGGCTTTTGTCGTGGGGCCGCAATAAAAAGGGGAGCCACCACAAAGTGGCGGCTCCCTCGAAAATAATCTGTGTGCGAAAAATCTCAATCCAACTCAAAATCCCCCGGCAACAGCAGGGCGAGATCCGCGTCGGCGTCTGCTACCAGGCGGCGGGCCTGGTTGAGGATCGCTTTTTCCAGCACATTGCGCGCCATGCGGCCGTTGCCGTTGGTTGCGGCGTCGGCGGCCTGCTGCGCATCGTACCAATTTATAAGCGGCTCCTTGCAGCTTTCGTCCAGGATATAGCCCTTGCTCTTGGCGATCGACAGGGTGATGCGGTACAACTCCTCGCCGGTATAGTCCGGGAACTCGATCTGGTTCGGGAAGCGGCTTGCCAGGCCGGAGTTGGCCGACAAGAACAGCTGCATCTCCTTGGTGTATCCGGCCAGGATCACGACCAGGTCACCGCGGTTGTCCTCGATGCCCTTGACCAGCGTGTCGATGGCCTCCAGGCCAAAGCTGTCCTCGCCGCCGCGGTACAAACTGTACGCTTCGTCGATAAAAAGCACGCCGCCCAGCGCGCTCTGGATGACCGTATTCGTCAGCGGTGCGGTGTGGCCGACATAGCGTCCGACGAGGTCGGCACGGGTCACTTCGACCAGCTGCCCGCCGCGCAGCGCACCGATGGCCTTGAGATACTTGGCCAGAATGCGCGCGATCGTCGTCTTGCCGGTGCCGGGGTTGCCGGTAAAGATCATGTGCATGTTGACCTCGGCCACCTTCAGGCCCTGGGCCTTGCGGCGCTGCTGAGCCTGCACGTTTTTGGCGATATCACGCACATAATTCTTGACCTCTGCCAAGCCGACGATGCCCTCCAGCTCAGCCTCGACCGCATCGACATCGCCGCGGTACTGCTGCGGCAGCAGCGCCAGCAGGTCAAACGGCTCGCCGCCCGCCACGCTGAGCAGCAATTTTCCATCCGCAGCCGTCAGCGCCGCAGGGGTGCCGTCGGCTGGCGGCTCGTCGGCGTCCAGCACGTACTCGGCCAGCGCGCGGTAAGCGGTCTCGCAATAATCGCGCATCGCCTGCATGCCGGTCGTCTTGCCGTACTGCGCTGCCAGCAGGTCGCGCACGTCGGCACCCATCGTCAGGGCCAGCCCGCACTGCTTGCGCACCCGCTGCGCCAGCCAGTTCAGCTCGCGCGCGGCCACGGCGGCCAGTGCTTCAGGCGTGAACGCCTGGGTGCGGCAGATGTCGCCGGACAGCGCATCCACGAACCGCGCACCGAAGGTATCGGCCAGCGCGGTCTCGTCCTTGTTCGAGAAAAACACGAAATATTTACCGCCAGCCGTCAATTCCCCGATGGCCCCGGGCGCGAGCGCCGTGCCCACGTCCACGAGGATCCCGCGCTGCAGCACGTACCGGCTGCTCAGCGAGAGCGTGCCTTCGATGGCCAGCGTTGACAACATATTTAAATAATTCGCGGCGCAGCTCTCGTAGTGGTCGAACGCCAAAACCTCCGCATCGGACTGCAGCGCCGCGTACAGATCCTGCAGGAAAAGCTTCTCCTGCGCAGGGCCGGGGTAGAGCGATAAATCCATCTGCTCAATGGCCGCGCTGCGCAGAACGCCGCGCGCTGCCAGCTCGTCCACCACGCAGGTCAGCGCGTAGTGGCGGCCGGTGCCGTTGGGGCCGCACAGCAGCATCAGGTTGCGCGCGCGGGCCGTGTCGCCTGCCGTGCCCATCACAAACGGGCGGCGGAATGCCTTGACCAAGGCCGAGACAAACGCATCCTGCCCCAGCACCTGGGCCTTGATCTTGTCCGCCACGCCGCCAAAATCGGTGCTGGCCGGTTTGGCCGCTTCGGGCGTCGGCGCGGCAGTCGTGCCGCCCAGCAGCCCGTCCTGGTGCAGCGATTTTGTCAGCTCGCTGCTCATCTTGCGCACACTTTCGGCGGTGGCAGCGCCCGCCTTTTGCACGGCATCCAGCGCATTGCTGGCGGCGCTCTGCCGCTTTTGGGCGGCGGTCAGCGCATCCAGGGACGCCTGCATCTGCTCTACGGCATTGCTGGCTTCCTCGGCTTGCTTTGACGTGGCGGCGTACTTTTTGCCGCCCATCAGGCCGCGCACCCAGGCATCATACTGGTCCTCAAGGCTCATTGGTCATCCTCCCGGTCAGCTTTTTTGATTTGGCGGGGCAGCTTGTACGTGTAAAAATCTTTTGCAGTGCATCCGGCACGCCCGCCGCCCGCACAGGCGCAGGCGCACGCGCAGCTGGAAGCACAGGCACAGGCGCAGCTGGACGCGCACCCGCTGCTGTGGCGGCCCACGCCGCCCCCGCGCGACGAGCCGCCGCCCGTGTGGTAATTTTTGGGCGGGTCGGTGCGGTGGTAGCCCTTGGGGGGCGGGGCGGTGCGCGCCACGTGGATGGTGTGTACGCCGTTGGTGTACCAGTACCAGTCGTCGGGGTCAAGGCCGCTGCCGAAGCCGCCGCCCCACTCCGCCGAGCAGGATACGGAAATAAGGATCAGTGCTACGACAAAAATCAGCAGTGCTACCACGACCACTGTCAGCCCGAGGATCTCATCGGAGGTGAAATCGCCGGTGCTGCCGTTGTCATAATCGGCGGCGGTCAGGGCTGCGTCAGGGTCAAACTCGTCGGCGGTGGTTACGGGCACGGTCACATGGATGACGGCGCTCTGGCCGTGGCCCATCGGGCCAAAGTCCCAGATAAGGTACCCATCTTCCTCGCTGCTGTTGTCGGCCACAAAGCCGTCGCCGCTGCGCCAGCGCACCTGCATATGCTCAACGACGAGGTCGTCGAACCAGCCGGGCGTGAACTCAAACGTCGCTGTACCGTCATCTCCAAGGCTGAACAGGTGGCTTTGATGCACCGAGAACGCGAACCGCACCCGGCTTTCGCCGCCGTTTTTTGCGGCGACCTCGGGCGCGTAGTAGCGCCGCGCAAACACGACCTTGGCGTAGCTGCCGCCGTCGCCCGAGTATTGCAGGTCGGAGATCGTGTCGGTCAGCGGGGTCAGATCCTCGGCGTAGGCGTTGGGCAGGCCGATCTTGACCCACGAGAGGTAGTCGGTCTGGTCGCCGCCGATGACCTGCCAGGTAATATCGTAGGTGATGTCCGCCG
>ERZ827117.2524-NODE-2524-length-10240-cov-2.624742_pt1 | contig 10240 bp, 18 predicted proteins | sample MGYA00519920_ERZ827117 | MGnify/ENA primary metagenome ERZ827117 (study PRJEB31778, sample SAMEA3449260) | human gut metagenome | biome: human gut; feature: human-associated habitat; material: faeces | place: United Kingdom | collected 2010/2012 ...
AAATTGTGACAATCTTTCCGTAATGTTTTGCTAACGGTTCATCAACAAGATATCTTTGACCGACCTTATACTCTCTATCGACATATTTTATAGGCATATTTAAAATTCTCCTTTTTCGATATACATATCGTGATAAGTACATGCAACAGCCATTGCTTGCCAAATGTCTTTTTTAAAGCCATAGAAGAAGCCTTTGTCTTTCTTTGTTCCTTTACCCTTGTTAGGAGTATCAGGAGCAAACCTATCTACTAAAGCTTGTACAATGTTTGAGTCTTTAGCTTTCATTGTATGACATAGGCACATCTTCTCGTCTTTTCGATAAATGAAGGTAGGATTTACATTGCTGTATCTCCAAATAGCTTCATAAAACCTACCTATCCAAACGCAGGTGTCGAACACCGTTTTACCTACTGACATCCCATAACTAGCAACCATTTCGATTGCTACATCACACTTGATGTTTTCAAAAAGGAACAGCTCTGTTATCTTGTTCATAAGTAATTCGTTTGTACATTTATCAAAGTCTATTGGTTTTAAATTATCATCCAAAAGAACATAGGCGGAAAACTCATTACCTGGATCTATTGCAAATATCACTTTTAAAATGGTTCTTCCTCTTCTTGGGCAAATGGGTTCTCATTATCAAGGTCAGTTTCTAATTCTTCTTGAAAACTTGTTTCAACTTTGTAATCAGTAATAGGGCAATTTTCATTTTCTACTTCTTCATCTTCTGCAGGAACTTCTTGTTCTTGTTTTGGTTCTTCTTCCACTTCATCAGAAACCGCATCAAGAATTGTTTTGAAAATGCCTTCTTGAACTTGAAGTTCAACTTCATGGCCACACGTATTGAAAGCCAATGACACATGAATGTTTAAATCATCATCAACGACGTTACTGTCTGCAATTAAATAATCTTCATTTTGAAATACTTCTACATCTTCAAATCTTCTAAAGTATTTCATATCATCATCACATAGCATTTTATGTGTAAGACTAGTCATTTTAGCAAGTTGACAAGTGTCGTCTTTGTCAATGCAATATCTGAATTTTGCATTGTTCAAAATATCATTGATTTTAGCCATATAATTAATCATTTGCTCAATGACAAGTGCATCATTTTCTCTTAATTCAAAATCCCCATTAGGTAATTGCGAAAGAGTGTATGATGCATACTCGTTGAAGTTATATTCCATAGCGATACGTTTCTCACTCTTTTGATAGAATTTCCCACTTCTATAAGGTGTATAGAAATATAAAAATCCGTAATTTCCGATAATATATTTTTGTTTTGCCGACTTTTGAATGTCGAAAACAGTTTTTAAAAACTTATACAAATGTTTTTCTTCTTTAACAATCTTCATAACTTTTCTCCTTTTTAGAATGGAATATCCCCCATTTGCACTAAAGTTGGTTCTTCTTCCTCAACTTCTTGCGGTTTTTTCGAATTTCCATGATCTACAAAATAAATCTTTTCTATGTTCAAGAAAGAAGGAAATCTTCTTATCCCTTGGCTATCGTCGTAGGGAGTTCCATTTTGGAAAGCTCCCTTAACGATAATCATTTGTCCCTTTTGACAATACCTATCAACTACTTCGGCATTTTTTCCAAAAGCTGAACAATTGATATAATCAGCTTTTAGATTTCCGTTTCTGTCTTTATAGTCTCTTTGAACAGCTAACCTAAATTTAGAAACTTTTGCCTTTTCGTTCATTTTGTATGTCGGGTCACTTGCTATTCTCCCTTGAAAGATACAAGCGTTAAGCATTAGAATGGTTCCTCTTCTTGAATTTGTTCTTGTGGAACTTCAATAGCATCTTCTTGTGGAGTGAAAGCATCTGCAACACTTGGGTTATCAACATAGTTCTTTGACCCGTCATCATTAATAACTGCCATGTCGCTTTCAAATGCCATTTGCATTTCAGTAGACATATAACCCCATTTAGAAATCAGTTGACGAAGCATTGTCTTTTTAGCCATGGCATCAAAATCTTTTTGCCAGTAACTGCTTGGTGAGTTAAAAGCTTTCGAGAATTTTTTTGCATGGTTTAACATTCTTTCTTTAGACCAGTACATTTTTTTAGTAAGTCCATAATTTAACTCAAACATTGCATAATATCCTACCGTTTCAGCGTTTTCTCTTTGCAATGGGTCAGTAATAGCTTCAAATTCAATTTCTTCATTGAAAGGATCATATTTAACTAGTTCACCTGATTTAACCTCTGCAACATTTAATTTTTTATACATTCCAGTATTGTGTGCTAATTGAATGTACCCGTGATACCCAATTTGAAATTGAGCTTTATTTCCGTAAGGGACTAAGTAATATTGTCCAAATTGTGGTGAAGGAATTAAACCGATACTTTCACCTTGTAATGCACCACTTAAAATTGAGTTGAAATCACATTTAGCAAGTGCAGGGTTTGTACTAACCGCACTTACGATTGAAGAAATAAATCTTTCTCCTTTTTCTCCACCTACAAGTTTATTTACTTTTGCTGTAACTACTGGACTTGTCATAAAACTACTGAATGTTGTAGGAACATTCTTTTTTTGTGTTCCTCTTGTAAGTTGACTTCCTACTGCCATTATTTGTTACCTCCAATTTTTGATAGTCTTTTCTTGATTTGTTTAGCTTGATAACCTTCTAAAGTTTCATTTGCTTTGATATAAGGCTTTTGAGCATCTACCCAAACATCATTTTCAGGATCATATCTTTTACCATGATGTTGTTGTTTGATTTCTTTAATTGCCTTAATGGCATTTCTTCTTTTGACACCTCTCATGAATTTACCCATTGACTTTACCTCCACTTAATTTTTCATATTCCAAATCACCATATACCGCTAATTGTTTAAGAAAACTTGATACTGTTTTGATAGTTCCAAAATCTCCTGCAATTCTAAATGTGTATTCGTATTTATCTCCTTCGTGACCTTTAGGAGTTGCTTCTACTGTTTGAACGAGTTGAGGAAATTTAGGCTCATATATTTCTTGAACCGCTTCTTTATCTTGTTCAGATACTTCTGTATTAGAAATAACGCTTTGTGGAGCGACATTTTGAGATTGTTCGACAAATTGTTGCTCTTTTGCTTTTTGTTCCTCTAAAGCTTTATTTTTAGCTCTTTCGATATTAAGCTGAATATTTTGAATATCTCTAGTTACTGCGTTCATAACATCTGCAATATCGCTTCCATTATCTAAAAATCTAATGTATGTTGCAGAGTCTAAGGGTTCAATTCCTGCTGACTTACATTGAACTTCAATAAAGCTCTTGATTGACTCATGAGATTTAACTAAACGTTCATATGCTTCTTTTAAACGATTGATTTCAGCTTCGACCTCTTGTTTAAATTTAGTAACTTGATAGGTTTTGTTTTCCCACCATTTCTTGTTAAACATGAAGTGATTAGCATATTCTTTAGGCAATCCTTCTTGAATAGCTTTTTCTAACTGTTTATTTACATATTCAGCTTTTTCTTTTCTACGAGCTTCTAAATCTTCAAATTCAAAAGTAGCGATTGAACTTTTCATTGTAGAAACTACTTGATCAATGACTTCTTCTACTTCTTTACATTCTTTTTCGTACTCGTTGAAGTTAGAAAGAATTTTTAATTTTAAATTCTTACAATCATTTTTCATCAAAGTTTTATTCTTGTTTAAATTAGAAATTTCTTTTTTAGCAAAATTGATATTATCTCTAGTAATGACTAGGTTTGCTCTTTCTTTGATTTTGGGAATAACGTTTTCTTTGAACTCTTTAATGTTAGATGTGATTTCAGCAACCTCTGCATCAGCTTTTAATTGCACATCAGTAGCAACTTCATGTACAACTTCCTCTTTTTCTTCTACAACCGCATCTATAGGTTGAGAGTTATAAGCAGATGTAAATGATTGTTCTTTTTGTTGCGGAGCAGGTTCTTCTACATTAGGAACAATCGCATCTTCAATTTCTTTTTTAACAAATTCATATTTAATACATCTGTTTTGCATTTCTTCACTCACTTCTACCAATGGTTTCCCGTGAGCGACGTTTCCTTTTAAGAAAATGATTTCTGAAATACCAATAAATTTCATTTTATTAGCAGGTTCTCCGTTTTCTAAAAAGATATTATTCATACTTAAATAAGTTACAACATGATTAAATTCTTCTGCGTTGTAAACTGTGATTGCTATTTTACCGTCAATAAATAACTTTAACTTATCCATGTTTTTTCTCCTTAAAAACTATATTTTCTTTCTACAACAGCAGGTTCTATATCTTGAATTACCGTATTCCAAAATACATCTGCATGTTGTTGGATATATTCCATATCCTCTCTTACATCCTCTTTGTTAATAACAGCCCTTCTAGTTTCTCCATGAGGTTGTTTGCCCCAAGGAATATCCAAATGAGCATATAGAACGACTCTATCAGCACCAGTAACAAGTAAATACCAAAGACATTGGCAATAGTAATTGAATGGGATTTTCTCGTTTCCGTCATCATCTACACCCCAATCTTGCAACATTGCATAGTTTTGAATTGTACTTGTTTTGATTTCTAGAATTGTTAGCTTTCTGTCCTTGTCAATGTATGCTCCATCAAGATTTGCTCTCATATAAGGCTTATCTTTTCGATAGATAGAAATAGACTTAACATCCACCACTTTTACTATTTCTTTTCGATATAGAGCATAGTATTGATCTACAAGAATAGGTTCCATTAAGTTTCCAGTTTCGATTGCTTCACTGTCTAGTTGTGCAGGTTTGACTCTCTTTGTTTTTTCAAGCCATAGTTGGTGCTTGCTCTTATATTTGTTCTCACCCAACATACTAGCAATGTCGCTTCCTCCTAAACCATTACCCCTTAATTTGTGCCATTCTTCTTCATTGCTGAAATGAACAACATTACATTTAGGGAACAGAGCTTCATAACTTGTATTTATGAATTTCATCTATTTTCCTTCAAGCTCTTTTAACTTTTTTTCAAGTTCAGTTTTTTCACTCTCAAGCTCACGTTCATAATCGAAATCAGCGTTGTCCATATGATCTTTACAACTTAAACAGAACAATTCACCGTTGATGTTGGAAATTTTTTCCTTAATCTTCTCTATCTCCATTTTCTTCTTCCTCCATTTCAAGATATTTTTCTTTTAACAACTCGCATAATTCATTACAACATTTGTCAAATGCTCCACTAGCAGGTTCAAAGATTTTTCTAATATCTTTTTTTGAAATGCCAAAATTTTTTGCAAGAAAATCAGCTCCGTTATTACAAATTCCACCTTGAATAGCCATGCCGAAATCATCGTCTTCATCAAATCCAACAGAAGCAGACAATCTAATAACTGGTAAATATGGTGTTCTGTTTCTAGGCTTTTTTACTTGTCCTTTTTCAATAACAACTGCGTTTACATCTTTAGCTCCTGCATCTTTTAATGCTTCAACGATTTGTTTTAATACTTCATCCATAATTCTAATTCTCCATTCTTATATAAATTTCTTTGTATTTAACACCAAAGCTATTGCTTGGATGTTCTACCCATACGTCAATAACGTTGTTCTTGACAGCTCCTCCGCAATCCTCTGCGACATATATTTGACCGTCAATTTTAATCTTGCTCCCGTATGGTATAACTGTTGGGTCAACAGCAATTGTATGGTTTGTTCGAGCTTTAACTCCCGTAGATGTCATATCTCCGTATTCATCCTCATTCATCCAATACGCTGTAATTCTAAAGACACCCAATGATCTTCATTTTTGTAGTTCTTCTACTTGACTTTGTAGACTTTGAACTTCATTTTGTGTTTCTTGCATTTGACCTAGTAAGTCATTGTAAGTGTCTTTTAAAAGTGTATTTCTTGCTTTTAAGTCAAACACTTCTTCTTGACTGGCTACGATTTCATTTTGCAAACATTGGCCATGTAAATACATTCCGATATTTGCTGAAAGTGAAATTCCTAATGCAACTGCAAGAACTTTTGCTTTATTTAATTTCTTTTTCATGAAACCCCTCCTTGTAATAATTTCTTTTGAGCATCAACTAGCTTTTTACAATTCTTTGCTTTTTCATAATTGCTAACATCCAATCCGGCATAGTCTTTTTGAAAAGCAAGTATGTCTTGTTGAGAAAATTTCCAACCATTGCCTAAATAAATAGGTTTCAAAATGCCTAGCTCTATGAAGTTTTGGAGTTGTTTTTGAGAAATTCCCAAGTCCTCTTGAACTTCCGCCCATTTGAGCATCCTTGTAGGTCTAATTTCCATTATGCTTTCCCCTATAGCCTTCTAATTTAATGATTGCTTCATATCTAATCTTTTCTTGTGCTTTTGACAAAACTATAGACGCTTCATCAAAAGTCACTTCTTCATCAGCAATCAATTCAACTATTTTGTTAGCAATTTCGTTTAGGTCATGCTTTTTTGACATTGGTTTTCTCCTCCCTTATCAATTCATCACACGTTACATTGAAGTAATCAGCAAACTTAATTAGATTTTCAAATGAAGGTCTTCTATTACCACTTTCATAATTTGCAACACTACTTCTAGTAACACCTATTGCATTTGCGAGGTCTTGTTGAGATAAGCCACGTTTGATGCGTAACTTTTGCAAATTTTTATTAAAAGCCATAAATTTATCCTCCTAAACATCCAATGTCAACTGCTCAATAATCATTTTGTCAGCGTATGATAATTGCCAGTTTTCAATGAACTGTAGAGCTTTGTCAAAATCTTTAATTCTTAATTGACTTCTTGTCTTAACTCCCAAATATCTGTCTAAATCACGATTGATTGAGCGATATAATTGAGAATTTTGTTTGGATTGTAATTTCCACCCTAGCTCCTTCTTAATTTGCGCAACCTTACGTTGTACTGCTTTTGAAAGATAGTTGTATTGCCCCGGAGTCAACAATGCATTGTTTTCTAACTCCGCAATTCTTTGATCGTGTTTCTCAACCTTCTCATTTGTTTGGGTTTGAGCTTGAAACATTAATTTCAAAGCACTCATTGGGTCTTTAGGAATTTCATATTTTCCAGTTTTTCTTAATGTAGGTAATACCTCACTTGTTACCCAATGTTTAAATTTCTTCGCGGATGGTAACTTGCTACCAAAGATTAATGAGTAGACCCCACTTTCATTGATAAATGTTGGATATTGTTTTCTCCCTAAATTATCAGAAATATATGGGGTAACGTTTTGGACCCCCACCTTTTTGTCTTCTTCTTCGACATGGTCCCTAATAGCTTTGGATGGATTCTCATATCCCAAAGCTTTTGCGACATCCTTTCCAACGAACCAAGGCTCGTCGTTAATAACTAAACTTCTTACTTCTCCAAATTCTTCATTTTGGAATACTTTTAATTCATTCATATGTTCCCTCCTTTCTATTCTTGTTCCGTTTCCGTAACTTTTTTATCAAAAAAATATTCGGACATATCTTCTTCTCCAAAGAACTCACAACTTTTAATAATTTCTTCCCTAAAAAAATCACTTGTCCCATTGAGCTTTCTTGTTAAAGTTGATTTTGAGATTCCTAAATACTCTGCCCATTGAGATTTAGTTTTCTTTTTTTTGATTAAAAGAATTGCAATCTTCTCGTTGTTAATCATGTGTTTCACCTGCCTTTCGTTTCGTCTACGTTACCTATAATATCGTTTACGTAACTTATTGTCAACTCGTTTTCGCAACTTTTTTAACTTTTTTGCGTTTTAAGTTGCGTAAATGGTACTATTATTATATAATTTAAGCGAAGGAGGTGGGAAAATGGAATTCAAGGATTTAATAAAAAAACGTAGACTAGATTTAGGATTAACCATGGAAGAACTTGGTAAGAAAATTGGAGTAAGCAAAGCTACTATCCAACGCTATGAATCAGGTGAAATCAAAAATGTAAGGCGGGATAAAATTGCTAAACTTGCAGATGCTTTAGAAACTACACCCGCATATCTAATGGGTTGGGAAGATGCAAAGAAAGAAGAAAAACATTTCTTGTCGATAGATGATGGCAAAGAAGTTTTGACAAAAGAAGAACAAGCTATTAAATGTCTTTTAAATGTTTGTGGATTTGACTTAATGAAAAGTAATGGAGAATATCACTTTTTTGGAAAGTGTTCGCAAATATCAGCCATCAGCAAAGAAGATGTTGACAATTTAATAAACAAAGCGGTTGAAGTTCTAGATTTAGTTGCTACTAAATTAGATTATGAATGCCACGAAAAAATTATAAAATCACTTAATGAATTAGAAAAACATGAATAGAGGAGAATTAAGGGAATATGAAGAAATTAGTGAAGTTAGCAATATGCTTTTTAATGATCTTTAGCGTGTGTGCATGTTCTTCAAACAAAGAAGAACCTAAAAAACACAAAAAGAAAATATCAGCTACAGCAGTAGAAAAAGTTTTAACACCTTACAAGGTTAATATAAATTATTACGATTATGAAGAAAATACTGCACGTCTTGAAATTGAACAAGAAGATAATTATTTTGCTATAGGATATTATCCAGCAAATTATATTGATAACAAAATAGAATATGTATTGTATCACAAAACAGAACATCCTAATGATTTTTGTACTGTTTATGATGAAAAAATGCGTGACGAAAACCTATCATTTAAAGAGTATCAAGCTAAATATGGAAATAAATTAAAAGAAGAAGATGTAATAAAAGAATTTAAAAGCTTTTTAAAGAAATATGATCTGACTTATGACGAATTATACAAATGGCTTGTAAGTACAGCTCACGAAAATAATGAAGAATAAAAAAACGTCACTTCCAAATTAATGTGTCAATAGAGAAACGGAAGTGACATGAGGATGTAAGAAAGGATAACCAATTTGACGGTAAGGTTATTCTTCTTACTCTCCTATTATACACTAAAAATAATTGGAGGTAAATAAAATATGTCAATAAGAAAAAGAGAGTCTAAAAAAGCCAAAAATGGCTATGTTTATGAAGTTTTGATTAAATATAAGGACTACATAACAGGAAAAACAAAATGGATAACTAAAAGCGGTTTTGCTAGGAAAGTAGATGCCGAAAGATTTGAAGAAGAAACAAAAGCAAGGTTAAAAGAAAATATACATTTAAAAACTGAAAAGCGCACGTTTGATGATGTGTTTCAAATATATATTGTTAATGATCCTTTTACAAAAGAAACTACTAAATTTGTTAGAAAATCCGTCTATAACAAACATTTGAAAGATACTATAGGGAAATGTGATATTGCAAAGATTGATTATGAATATATTCAAAATACATTGAACGAATTAGCTAAAGTCAACACAAAGCAAACAATTGAAGGTATTTATAAAATCATCAACGGAGTTTTTACTTTCGCATATAACAATAACTATATTTCAAGAAAACCATATGTAAAATTAAAACTTAACGGGATTAAGACACAAAGTAAGAAAAAAACTATTACACTAGAAGAATTTAATAAGTTTATCGAAAGATATAAACACCCCGTAAAAAACAATGTGCTTGAAAGTGATAATTATATAGTTGCACTCTATATCGGCTTATATACGGGCATAAGAATAAGTGAATGTATAGCTTTAAAGAGAGAAGATATAGATTTAGTGAACAATGTAATGTCAATCAATAAACAAATTCAAACAATTGGAGGAGTAACAAAAATAACAACTTTGAAATCAGAATCAAGTTATCGTGAACTCCCTATTTCAAATGAGCTACATGATATTTTAGAAAATCATTTTAGGAAGTACCCTGAAAGTGAATATGTTATTTTTGGTAGAGATATGAATTATGTAAAATCTCAAAAAATTCGTAAATCTCTTAATCGTACTTCTGAAAAATTAGGAATACCATTTCACTATCATATGTTAAGACATATGTTTATAACTCAACTTTATAACAAAGGTGTTGATATTAAGGTTGCTCAATCCCTTGCAGGACATTCGAGCTATCAAACAACAGCAGATATTTACACCGAACTGGATCAACAAAAAACAGCTAATTTCAACACATCAAGCTTATACAATTAAAGGGCATCAATAGGTGTCCTTTTTTGCCACCCAAATTGCCAACCTTTTAGTCGATTTTTAGAAACCCACCTATGATACACCTATGATACACCTACGTTGATTTTGGAAAATGTATTGGAAAATCAAGACTTTCTCTCATTACCCACCTATGATACACCTATGATACAGTCACGTTTTTTATGTGTTTTTTTGGTATGGGTAACAACCCAATGGTTGGAGCTACTGTTGCAGTTGCTGTTGCTATCG
>ERZ827117.2531-NODE-2531-length-10218-cov-5.599626_pt1 | contig 10218 bp, 7 predicted proteins | sample MGYA00519920_ERZ827117 | MGnify/ENA primary metagenome ERZ827117 (study PRJEB31778, sample SAMEA3449260) | human gut metagenome | biome: human gut; feature: human-associated habitat; material: faeces | place: United Kingdom | collected 2010/2012 ...
TGGACTGCACCGTCGAGCGCAGATAGTTGATCGAGCCGTTCAGCGTGACGTTGTGCTGACCGTAGTTGATGCGCGCGAACGCGCCCGCGGCGGTGTCAGCCATCGCGTAGAGAAAACCGCCGTGCACGCCGCCCCAGATGTTGGAATTTTCCGGCGTGACGTCGGCGGTCAGCACGCTTTTTTCCTCGTCGACCGAAACGACGCGGATGCCGTTGTGACGGATAAAGCCGCTGTGCTCGCTCGAAAGCATTTCCTGATAATTTTTGACCATGGCGCTTTTGCCTCCTTTTGGCGCGGAATGTTATACTGAACCAAGCATAGCAGAATCGCGCCGGAGGCGCAACAGAAAAATGCGCCGCGCCGCGAAACGGCAAGATTTGAGGTCGCTTTCCGCTTCGGAACGATTTACAAGCGGCGAAAATTCTGCTACATTAAAAGCGATTCGAACCAAGGGAGAATTTTTATGAACGACTATCAGGCTAAATTTGTTACGCCGGAGCAGGCTGTCAAGGCTGTGCAGTCCGGCGACTGGGTGGACTACGGCTTCGGTGCGGGTTTTCCCGAGCTTTTGGACAAGGCCCTCGCCGCGCGCAAGGATGAAGTGAAGGACGTCAAGGTCCGCGGCGGTCTTGTGATCCGCCCACGCATCGAGGTCGTCGAAGTAGACCCCGAGCAGGAGAGTTTCAGCTATTACAGCTGGCACATCGGCGATTATGAGCGCAAGCTCCAGAAAAATGGCCTTGTGAAATTCATGCCCGTCATGCTGCGCTCACTGCCGTATCTCTACCGCGACAAGCATATCCGCTGCGATGTGGCATTCGTTCCCGTCTCCAAGCCCGACGAGAACGGCTACTGCGGCCTCGGCATTTCGAACTATGCCTGGCGCACGATCTTTGAGAGTGCCCGCACCGTGATCTTCGAGATCAACGAGCACTATCCCAAGCTCCAGGGCGTGGACGGCTCGCACCGTGTGCACCTGTCCGAAGCGGACTACATCGTCGAGGGCGAGCATGAGCCGCTGCCCGTGCGCTCCTACCGCGCGCCCAGCGAGACCGATATCGCCATCGCCAAGATCGTGGTGAATGAGATCCCCGACGGCGCGGTGCTGTCACTCGGCGTGGGCGGCGTGCCCTACACGGTCGCCAAGATGCTCGCCGAGTCCGACAAGAAGGACCTCGGCTGCCACACCGGCACCATTTCCGACGCCTTCCTTGAGCTTTACAAGGCGGGCAAGCTGACGAACGCGCGCAAGGAGCTTGACACCGGCCTTTCTGCGTGGAACCTTGCCATGGGCTCTCAGGAGCTCTATGACTGGCTCGACGCCGAGCCGCAGCTTTTCCACCCGGGAGACCTCGACTACATCCACTCCGTCGAGCGCATCTCGAAGCTCAGCAGCGTCATCAGCATCAACGGCGGCGTGCAGCTCGACCTCATGGGGCAAGAAAATGCCGAGAGCACCGGCACGCGCCAGCTCTCCGGCGTCGGCGGCCAGATGGACTTCCTCGAGGGCGCGTACCGCTCCAAGGGCGGCAAGGGCTTCATCTGCATCAACTCTTCCCGCGTGACGAAGGACGGCGAGCGCAAGAGCAACATTCTCGCAACGATCCCCGGCGGCAGCACGATCTCCGCGCCGCGCACGATGATCCAGTATGTCGCGACCGAGTACGGCATCGCGAGCCTTTCCGGCAAGACGCTTCGCGAGCGCGCCGAGGCCATGGCCTCCATCGCGCACCCCGACTTCCGCGAGGAGCTGATGAAGTACGCGCGGGAGAATTTCAAGTAATTTAGATCAAGATAAAGGACGATGTAGGATAACATGGCACAGATGGTTTTGCAGCAGGTTTTGATTCTCTCGGCAATGATGATGCTCGGCTTTTTGCTGGGAAAGCTGGGCAAAGTGGATCGCAAGGGGGCAGACCTCCTTTCCATGCTGCTGCTGGACGTGTTTTTTCCCTGCAACGTGCTCGCCGCGGCGAGCGGCGACTTCGGCGATATGCCATTTTCACAGGTGCTCAAGATCATCGCGGCGTATTTGTCGATGTTTATCCTGTTTACCTATCTGGCAAAGCCCATCGCCAAGCTCATGGGGCTGAATGAGGACGAAACGCTCGTCTTCACCCGCAGCGTCGGCTATCCCAACAACGGCTTTGTCGGCATTCCGCTCTGCACGGCTGTTTTCGGCACGGAGGGCACGGTGCTCGGTTCGCTTTCCGTGCCCTGCGCCACGATCTACATGTTCCTCTTCGTCATGCAGAGCTTTCGGCGGGATAAGGAGCAGGATCTGGGCCAGCAGATCAAGAGCCTGATGACCCCGTTGAACATCTCCACCCTTGCGATGCTCGTCATGCTCGCCACGGGGTGGAAGTTCAGCGGCGCGCCGCTCCAGTTTTTGAGCAGCATGGCGAACTGCGTCGTGCCGACGTCGATGCTCATCATCGGCTGTCTCCTTTCGGGAAGCCCGCTCATCGACGTGCTCAAAAAGCCCATTTTGTACCTCATCACGCTTCTGCGCTGCCTTGTTATGCCGCTCATCGCGGCGGTGATCCTGCGCTTTACCGGCTGGAACCGCACGGTGTGCCTGTGCATCGTAATGGTGCTCGGATGCAGCGTGGCGACGGTCATCAGCATCTTCGGTGTGCGCTATGACCGCTCGCCCGAGATGGCGAGCAAGAGCGTGCTGCAATCGAATCTGCTGCTGCCGGTCACGATGCCGTTGATGATGTTTATCGCCGAACGGATCTTATAAGGAGAGACGATTATGGACCTTCTGTTTACCCCCGCAAAGCTCGGCACGTGCGAGCTTAAAAACCGCATCGTCCGCTCGGCGACGAACGAGCATCTGTCTGACGAAAAGGGTCAGGTGACGCCGCTCTGGGCGGATACGCTCATCGAGCTTGCGAAAAACGAAGTGGGCCTTGTCATCACCGGCCATTTCTGCGTCGACAAGATGCAGCGTGCCGACGCGGGCCAGCCCGTGCTGGACGAGACGACGGACGAGTCCCTTCTCCGCCGCGCCTGCGACGGCGTGCACCGGTACGGCGGTAAACTTTTCTTCCAGCTCAGCCACAGCGGCATCAAGGGTGTCGAGAGCGTGAACGGCGCGCCGCCGAAGCACCCCGAGGATTTCACTCGGGAAGAGCTCGACCGTCTGGTTGAGCAGTTTGCCTTCGCGGCGAAAAAGTGCAAAGAGAGCGGTGCGGACGGCGTGCAGGTCCACAACGCGCACGGGTATCTGCTCTCGAACTTTCTGAATCCGGAGGAAAATCTGCGCACAGACGAGTACGGCGGGAGCCTGGAGAACCGCTTCCGCCTCATCGAGCGGATCCTGCGCGCGGTGCGCGAGGCGTGCGGCGCGGATTTCCCGATGATCGTCAAGGCCGACAGCAACGGCTGCGGCGATCTGCCCGCGCTGCTGCGGCTCTATGAGCGCTGCGGCGTGGACGGCGTGGAGGTCAGCGGTATCGACTTCAACCGCCGCGCGCGGCAGAAGACGCCGTTCTATCTGGACGCGCTCAAGGCGGCGCGCGAGGGGATCGGCATTCCGCTCTTCCCAGTCGGCGGCGTGTTCTCGCGCAGGACCGCGGAGGAAATTCTTGCACAGGGTTTCCCGCTCGTGTCGATGAGCCGCGCGCTCATCTGCGAGCCGGACTTTGCCGCAAAGCTCAAAAGCGGCGCGCAGGACGGGAGCAAATGCCTTGCCTGCAACGGCTGCTACACGATCTACCGCAAGCGCTTTGTGCGCTGCGTGCAGCATCAAGACGAGATCGAGCAGATCAAAACCATCCCGTGGTAAAGAAAAACGGCAGAGCCGGCGCATTTTGCGCCGGTTCTGTTTTCATTGTTCGATGACGCTTTATCATGTTAACAAAATGGAAAAGCGCGCGAACCTCGAATTCTATCGACATTACCGATTGCATTCTGTCGGAATCTGCCATATACTGCAATAAAATTCAGCATTTATACACACCGCGCGGTACGCGCAGCAAAAAAACGCCGCCGCGGTCACTTTTGATCCGCCAAGGAGGAATTCACCCATGAAGCGAAACTTTATTGCCAAGCGCTTCCAGAGCGCGGGCACCGGCCTGACGCTCGACACCGCGGCGCTGGCCAAATACAAGGACATTGTCGACCTGAGCATCGGCGACACGGACTTTACGACCGACGAGGCCATCATCAACGCGGCCTTCCGCGACGCCAAAGCGGGCTACACCCATTACGGCGACCCCAAGGGCGACCCTGAGCTCATTTCCGCGGTCTGCAAGGCGTGGGAAGAGGACTTCGACCAGAGCCTTCCGCGCGACCACGTGCTCGTGAGCGCGTCGAGCTGCCTCGGCATGTCGCTGGCAATGTTTGCCATCCTTGACCCGGGCGACGAGGTCATCGTCTTTTCCCCGTATTTCGCGCTGTACCGCGCGCAGATCGAGCTGGCGGGCGGCGTGTGCGTCGATGTGCCGACCTACGCCGAGGAGGACTACGCCATCAGCGAAGAGCGCCTGCGCGCTGCCATCACGCCGCGTACGAAGGCCATCATTTTCAATAACCCCACGAACCCCACCGGCATGGGCTACGATCTGTCCACCATGGAGATGCTTGCCCGCGTGGCAAAGGAATATGATCTTCTCATCGCGGCGGACGAGATTTACACGACCTATATCTACGAGGGTGATTTCCGCCCCATCCGTACGCTGCCCGGCATGGCCGAGCGCACCATCACGCTCAACAGCTTTTCGAAGAACTTCCTGATGACCGGCTGGCGCGTGGGCGTTATCATTGCTGAGCCGGAATTCCTCGACGTGATGAACCGTATCAACGGCTCGCTCGTCTACTCCGCGCCGTCCATCTCCCAGCGCGCGGGGATTCAGGCGCTTGAGATGCGCAAGGAGATCCGCGAGAAGTACGTGACGGCGTACCGCGACCGCATTTTCTACTCCGCCGACCGCATCGAAAAGATCCCGTATCTGAGCCTTGTGCGCCCGAAGGGCACGTTCTATCTCTTCCCCGGCGTGGAGAAGACGGGCCTCGACGACAAGCAGTTCTGCAAGGAGTTACTTGAGCGCGCGCATGTGCTCGTCAGCGCGGGCAGCCCGTTCGGCAAGACCGGCGCAAACCACTTCCGCATCGCCTGCACCGTCGGCATTGACCAGCTCAAGCAGGCGTTCGACCGCATGGAGAAGCTGGAATTCTGAGAATTCCGCTTGTGTCCGTAAGGCGGGCATGGTAAAATCAAAAGATAACGAAAAAGCTGCCGTTTTTCGGCAGCTTTTTTCAAAAGGAGGGGCGCTTATGCAGGAAAAGTCGAAACCTGTGGATAACCTGCGCGCGGACGCGGAGAAGATCATCACGCGCGCCATCGCGGCGGTGCTGCCGGACGCGGCGGTCGAGCGCGCGCTGAAAGGGAAGACCTTTTTAGGAAGGGTGTACCTCGTCGCGGCGGGAAAGGCCGCGTGGCAGATGGCGCACGCCGCCCGCGCGTGTTTGCAGGATAATTTCTGCGGCGGTGTGGTCGTGACGAAGTACGGTCACGTGAACGGTGAGATCGCGGATGTCGCGTGCTTTGAGGGCGGGCACCCCGTGCCGGACGAAAACTCCCTGCGCGGCACGGACGCCGCGCTCGCACTGACGGAAGATTTGACCGAGAGCGACACGGTCGTCTTTCTGCTCTCGGGCGGCGGCAGCGCGCTTTTTGAAAAGCCGCTGCTTCCGCTTGCGGAATTGCAGGACGTCACGAATCAGCTCCTTGCCGCGGGCGCGGACATCGTGGAGATCAACACGATCCGCAAGCGGCTTTCCGCCGTCAAGGGCGGACGCTTCGCCCGGCACTGCGCGCCGGCGCAGGTCTTCGCTGTCGTGCTGAGCGATATTCTGGGCGACCCGCTCGACATGATCGCCTCGGGCCCCGCGTATCCCGACAGCTCAAGCTGCGCGCAGGCGCTCGATATTGCGAAAAGGTACGGCCTGCACCTGTCGGAACGGGCGTGGGCGCTTCTGGCGCAGGAAACACCGAAGACGCTCGAAAATGTCGAAACGCAGATCACCGGCAGCGTGCGCGAGCTCTGCGCGGCGGCCGCCGCGGCGTGCGAAGCGCTCGGCTACGAGCCGATGATCCTCACCGACTGCCTCTGCTGCGAGGCGCGCGAGGCGGGGAGCATGCTTGCTTCCATTGCGCGCACGCATGCGCGTGACGGGAAGAACCTTGCGTTCCTCATGGGCGGCGAAACGGTCGTCCACCTGAGGGGAAAGGGCCTTGGCGGGCGCAATCAGGAGATCGCGCTGTCTGCGGCGCTCGGCATTGAGGGACTTTCGAACGCGCTCGTCTTCTCCGTCGGCTCCGACGGAACGGACGGACCGACCGATGCCGCGGGCGGCGTTGTGGACGGACAGACTGCAAAAATACTGCGGGAGCGGGGCATTGACCCCGTGCAGTTGCTCAATGATAACGACGCCTACCATGCGCTCGGCGCAGTCGGCGGACTTCTCAAAACCGGTGCGACGGGCACGAACGTCAACGACGTCACCGTCCTGCTGCTGCGCACGGCGGAATGAGGGAAAAATGCGGAGCGCTTGACAACGGGGCGTTCCGGCGTTACGATAGCTGCGGCAAGCCTTTCCGGGCTGCCGGAATTTTTAGAATGAAGGAGCCGTTTTTTGAAGTCTAAAACGATGTCACTGGAGCGTGTGCGCTGACCGGGAGGGCCGGCAAATTTACTGATACACGCCGTTCCTCCCGAGAGCCATGCTTTTCAGGAGGACAACATGAACCGCGAAAACAAATGCAAAATCTTTGAAAAAGGGTATTACAAGACCCACGCCTGCCGCGACACCTTCACCTGCAAGGTCTGTGGGCGGCTCTGCACGCCGGAAAACGCCGGCAGCGACCATCGCAACCACTGCCCGAACTGCTTATCGAGCCTGCATGTGGACATTGAGCCGGGCGACCGCGAAAGCGACTGCGGCGGCATCATGGAGCCCGTGGCCGTCTGGGTGCGAAGAGGCGGCGAGTGGGCGATCATCCACCGCTGCAAGCGCTGCGGAGCGCTCAGCTCCAACCGCGTGGCGGCGGACGACAACCCGATGAAGATTATGAGTATCGCCATGCGGCCGCTCAGCGCGCCGCCGTTCCCCCTCGAGCGCATCGAGGAGATGACCGCCCTCATGGGCGGGGAGGGAAGCGTGCGATAAGCCCAAAAGGAAACAGAGGAGGCGGCCTGCATCGGCAGGCCGCCTCCTCTGCCGCTTGACAAGGACGGAGCGGGGAGCAGGACAGCGGTGAGAGCAGGTGTTTCGTTTGTGTTTCGGCTTTGCACAGGTGATTGCAAAACCGGCAAACCTATGGTACAATAAAACTACAGACCGATCAAAAGCCGCCTTGGCGTCGAAGATACAGCCGTTTTTGCGGCTGCTTTTCTTATATTTGGCCGCTTTTTGCCGCAGACGGCGTTTTCAGATCACACCAAATGCTGGAAGGAGATTTTTTCTATGGAGGTGAGTCACTTATTCAGGACATGACCGCACGCGTTTTGCAGCGCCGGAAACGGACGGTGACGCTTATGGCGCGCCCCGTCTATGATGCGGCGGCAGCCCTCCACGCAGGGAGCTTTGGAATCGGTCAGATCAACGCATAATACAGTATTATAATTTAAGGACGTGTTATTTTGTTACTCTCAGGCAAAGGTCTGAAACATGACTTTGTCCAATTTGTTTCGGCCACCGTGGCTTCACAGGTGGTATTCTCGCTCTACTCGATGGTCGACGGCCTGATGGTCTCCCTCGGCGTTAACGAATACGCCATGAGCGCCGTCAACCTCGCCATCCCCTTTACCAACGCGCTGTTTTCCATTGCCGTGCTCTTTGCCGTCGGCTCGTCCACGCTGATTGCCATTGCCATCGCGCAGGATAAACGGCACGAGGCCAACACCCTCTTTTCACAGAATTTTGCCACGCTGCTCATCCTCGGCGCGGTGGCCACGGCGCTCGTGCTGCTGTTTTTGGAGCCGTTCGCCCGCCTTCTCGGCGCGGACGAGATCACGCTCGACTATGTCAAGCATTATCTTCTCGGCCTTGCGCCGTTCAGCGTGTGCTATCTGGTGTCCTACAACCTTGAGGTGCTCGTCAAGACGGACGGCTTCCCGCGCTACGCGCTCTTCACCGTCATCGCCGGGTGCCTGACAAACTGTGTGCTCGACTATATCGCAATTTTCTGGCTCGACATGGGCGTTTTCGGCGCGGCGGTCGCCACGGGCATCTCCCAGCTTGTCACCTGCATCTCGTACTTTGCGCACTTTTTCAGCAAAAAGTGCACGTTCCGGCTGTGCAAATTCCGCTTCGATCCGCACCTTTACGCGCGCATCCTGCCCATCGGCCTTGCCGACGGCGTGACGGAGCTGTGCACGGGACTGATGATCTTCCTCTTCAACCGCACGGTGCTCAAATATATTGGTACGGACGGCGTTGTGACCTACACGGTCATTGCCTATGTGACGTCGCTCATCATCCAGCTGATGGTCGGCATCTCGCAGGGCTCGCAGCCGCTCGTGAGCTTCCAGTACGGAAGGGGAGACCGCGCCGCGTGCAGAAAGCTCCTGCGCTATGCGCTCACGACCGTTTGCATCGCTGCGCCGGTGCTCTTCCTCGGGCTTTACGTCTTTGCGCCGCAGCTCGTGCGCCTCTATCTCTCGCACGCGGGGGAGGAGCTGGTCGCGTACTCGGTGCGCGCGTTCCGGCATTACAGCGTTTCGTATCTGTTCCTTGGCTTCAACATCGTCATCGGCGGCTTTTTGACGGCGCTTGAGCGCCCCGTCCCAGCCATCAGCATTTCCGTCGGCCGCGGCCTTGTGCTGCAAAGCGCGGTGCTGCTGACGCTTGCCGCCGCGTTCGGCGGCGAGGCGATCTGGTACACGCCCGTTCTTTCCGAGGCGATGTGCCTTGTCATGTCGCTCTTGTTCCTGCGCAGCTACCGCAGACAGACCGATATGCAGGCGTGAGCCCCGCCCAGTGCGATAAAATAAGAGAAAATAAAAAGGCCCTGGAAGCAGCGCTTCCAGGGCCTTTTGGCATCTCCGACCAGGCGCTAACTGGCGGACTGACGCTTAGAAGCCGGCTATCTTATTTCATGCCGTGCAGTACACCGTCATTTACTGCCGGCCGGTTAGTTCCGCACAGATCACTTGAAAACAAAGATTTCTTCGATCGGCGCTTCGACAACCCTTGCAATATCGATCGCCAGTTTAAGTGAGGGATTGTACCGTACCAAGACCCGAAAGGCCGTTACCACCTATGTCAGCGACAAGACCATTGAAAAGATCATCAAGCTCCTGCGGTGTGCGTTTAAGCAGGCGGTACGATGGGAAATCATTGCAAGAAACCCCTTTGACAATGTGATCCTCCCGAAAACGGAGTATGCGAAACGGGATATCTGGACGGCGGATATGATCCGTCTTACCCTGGACAAATGCACGGACAGCAAACTCTATGTAGCAATGAACCTTTCCTTTGCCTGTTCTCTGCGTATGGGTGAAATCCTGGGACTGACCTGGGAGAACGTCCATATTTCCGATGAAGATATTGCGGCGGATAACGCCTATGTCTACATCGACAAGGAACTGACACGGGCATCCAAACGGGCGATTGAAACGCTGGGTGAGAAGGATATCTACTACATCTTCACTCCGCTTATGCCGAACACCAGCACAAGAATTGTTCTGAAAAAGCCGAAAACCGATTCCAGTATCCGTAAGGTGTGGCTGCCAAAAACACTGGCTTACATTCTGCGGGAATGGAAGAAGTCCCAGGACGAGCTGAAAGGCTTCCTTGGCGACGAGTATCAGGACTTCGATCTGGTGGTGGCACTTCCCAATGGACGACCTTGCGAAGATCGGATCATCCTCAAAGAGTTTGCAAAGCTCCGTGAGGACGCAGGGCTGTCAAAGGTGGTCTTTCATTCTCTCCGTCATTCCAGTACCACCTACAAACTGAAACTCAACCACGGCGATCTGAAAGCCACCCAGGGCGATACAGGCCATGCCGAGATCGACATGATAACCAGTATCTATGCTCACATTCTGGATGAGGATAGAAAGGTCAATGCTCAGAAATTCGAGACAACCTTCTATGCCAAGCCTGATCTTCGCAATGTCCGTCCGCCGGAAGAACCGGCAAAATCGGAACCTGCGACCCTGGACCTTGAAAGCCTTGTGGAGCAGCTTCAGAAGTCGCCGGAGC
>ERZ827117.2534-NODE-2534-length-10217-cov-3.505314_pt1 | contig 10217 bp, 8 predicted proteins | sample MGYA00519920_ERZ827117 | MGnify/ENA primary metagenome ERZ827117 (study PRJEB31778, sample SAMEA3449260) | human gut metagenome | biome: human gut; feature: human-associated habitat; material: faeces | place: United Kingdom | collected 2010/2012 ...
AAAAGGCTGTTGGAATACAAAGAGTAGCACCTGCTGCATCCTGTCTTACGAATGCCGGGGAAGTACAATCCCATGCTGTATATCCTCTTGCTTCAAATGTTGCTCTTAAACCACCTGATGGGAAAGAAGATGCATCCGGCTCACCTTTGATCAGTTCTTTACCGGAAAAGCTCATTAGTACCTTGCCATTCTCCATCGGTGCTGTAATGAATGAATCATGTTTCTCTGCTGTTACTCCGGTCAGCGGCTGGAACCAGTGAGTATAATGTGTTGCACCTTTTTCGATTGCCCATTCTTTCATCTCATGCGCAACAACATCTGCTGTTTCAAGGTCTAACTCGCGACCTTCCTGAATTACTTCCTTTAACTTCTTGTAAACCTTCTTTGGCAGACGCTCCTGCATCACTGCATCATTGAATACGTTCTCGCCAAAAATCTCTGCTACATTTAAGTATCCTGTTTCGCTCATGTTCTACATCCTTTCTTCTTCACCGGTCTAATCCCCTGAGACTATTCCCTGCTTTTTTGAACAAATGTAAGAGATCTTAAATTCTCATTTCTTATTGTACCTTGAAAGTGGATGAATGTCAGTAAGAAATTTCTCCTATATGGCTTTTATGAGAAATTGTGTGACAACTTCTTACAAAAAAAGAGCATTCCAAGCTACTTGGAACGCCCTTGTTCATCTCTCACATTTGTTTTGTTGAACTTAAGATAATACTTTTCTCTCCAAAATGCAAGAGAAAAATTTTACTTTTTTATCATTTTGCTATATTGAACAATAAATTCATGTAAAGTCTGAAATCTTTGTTAAATATAACATTATGGAAAGTGGACTTCCGTCTGTGCGACAATATTATTCAGCTTTGCCAACAGAACCGAACAGTTCCATTTTCTCTTTTACAGTAGCTTTGATAGCTTCTGCACCCGGAGCTAATAATTTACGCGGATCAAATCCTTTACCCTCTAAATCTTTACCAGCTTCGATATATTTACGTGTAGCATCTGCGAAAGATAACTGGCACTCTGTGTTAACGTTGATCTTAGCTACTCCAAGGGAGATTGCTTTCTTGATCATGTCTTCCGGAATACCTGTACCTCCGTGAAGTACTAACGGCATCTGGCCTGTTAATTTCTGGATAGAATCAAGAGTCTCGAAGCTTAATCCTTTCCAGTTTGCCGGATATTTACCTTGGATGTTACCGATGCCTACTGCAAGCATGTCCACGCCAAGATCTGCAACTCTCTTGCACTCTTCCGGATCAGCGCACTCGCCCATACCTACAACTCCGTCTTCCTCACCACCGATAGAACCAACTTCTGCCTCGATGGACATTCCCATTGCATGGGCAACGGATACGAGCTCTTTGGTTTTCTCAACGTTCTCATCGATTGGGTAATGAGATCCGTCGAACATGATGGATGTGAATCCTGCTTTGATACATTTATAGCATCCTTCGTAGGTACCATGATCTAAGTGTAATGCAACCGGAACTGTGATGCCTAACTCATCATGCATAGCTTTTACCATAGCTACTACAGTACCGAAACCTGTCATATATTTTCCAGCGCCTTCAGAAACACCTAAGATAACCGGGGATCTTAACTCCTCTGCTGTAAGCAGAACAGATTTTGTCCACTCCAGGTTGTTAATGTTGAACTGACCAACTGCATAGTGACCAGCTTTTGCTTTGTCTAACATTTCTTTTGCAGATACTAACATATGCTATTCCTCCATAAAATTAATATTTTTACCCTATGGGTATTATATATTACTTCTTTCAAAAAATAAAGTTAAATTTATAACAATCTTTCTCATTTGTTTGCCGGAACCATAATATCGACAGCACGGCAGATATTTTTTACGATAACTTCCTCATGCGCTCCGCCAAATTCCCCGTCCAATGTCCAAGGAACTTCCTCTCTTGCCATGAACTCTACTTCATCTGACTTAAACGAATAGATCATATCCGTATCATCCACCAGATTGATGAGTGATGCAATAATCTCGTTGAGTTCAATCGGATTGCGTGGTTTTTTGATCAGGGTAACCTCAAACACGCCATCGTCTAAAAGCACATCTTTTCCGGTCATTCCCTTAAATCCACCCACCGATGTGGAATTGCTGATCATTCCATAGATAAATTCATCCTGGATCCGCACATTATTGTACTCTACCTGCATAGTGAAAGACGGGATATCATGCAGACTGCGCATTCCCTCAAGGATATATGCCGCATGTCCAAGTACATTTTTCCACTCCTGGCTTGTCTTATAAGACACTTCCGTAAAAAGACCAAACGCTGCCACATAGACAAAATAATCATTGTTAAATGCACCAATATCACAAGGAAATGTTCTTCCATTCACCGCTGCATCGGCTGCTTTGACCATATCTTTCGGGATTCCCAGTGATGTTGCAAAGTCATTCGTGCTGCCCGCCGGAATATATCCCAAAGGCACGGTAAGCCCTTTGTGCATAATACCGCTTACCACTTCATCAAGTGTACCGTCCCCTCCGCTGCATACAACAAGATCATATTTCTCTGCGTCCACTTCCACCTTATGTATCGCATCTTCCGGTGCCTGTGTCGGGTAAATCGTTACCTCATATCCAGCTTTTACCATGGTATCCACAATATCCATCAGCTGATTTTTGATCTGTGCTTTTCCGGAAAACGGATTGAAAATAAATAGTAATGTTTTCTTTTCTTCCATACGCTCCCTACACCTGTTCTGTTATTTTGTCAGGAATTCCTCGATTGCCGCAGCTGCAGCCTCTTCGTCCTCACCCTCAGCATCGATCACAACCTCTTCTCCATTTAAAAGAGCCATACTCATCATGCCCATAATGCTTTTGACATTGACTCTCTTATTATCCCCGGATTCCATATAGATCTGACTGGAAAACTGATTTGCCTTCTGCACTAAAAGCGCAATTGGTCTTGCCTCTAAGTCGTTTTGCATGTTTACCACTACACCCTTTTTCATGATAATCTCCATTCTTGCGCTGTTTTTTGCGCATCTCAAGTTTGTGCGTTAGCACAAATCTTACGTGTGAAAAATCTTATTTTTCACACTACCCTCCATTCCTGTGCTGCTTTTTACACACTTTATGTTTATGCTCCAATACAGCAGCTACGTATCAATAATATATTTCCACATTATTCTTTTTCACGCAGCTCATCTGCAATCTCACTGATCCTGCGCAGCCTGTGGTTCACTCCCGATTTTCCGACCGGAGGATCGAGATATGTTCCCAGTTCCTTAAGCGGTGTATCCGGATACTCTAACCGCAGCAACGCCATTTCTTTTAGGTTTTCAGGCAGACTGTCTAAGCCTGCATTCTGTTTAATATATTCAATATCGCCAAGCTGTTTTACGGCTGCCGCCACAGTCTTGCTGATATTTGCCGTCTCACAATTTACCTTTCGGTTGACAGAATTTCTCATTTCTTTTAAGATACGCACATTTTCAAGATTCATCAGTGCCACATGTGCTTCCATGATATTTAACATATCCACGATCTGGGCACCTTCCTTTAAATATACGACCTGGTGTTTCTTTCGTTCTACGATCTTTGCTTCCATCTCAAAACTGTTGATTGCATCCTGAAGCTGTTTCGCCTGCGCAATTTCCCGGCAGACAATCTCAAAATGATAAGACTTATTCGGATCACTGATCGATCCACCTGCTAAAAATGCTCCCCGGATATATGCCCGCCTGCAACATGTCTGCTGCAGTAAAATACCATTTACCGTCTCTGTGATATCTGCACACCTTAAAGACTGATTCCACATCTTGATTGTCTCAAGAATGCGTTCCGGTGGCAATGTATCTATCTCTTCTATATTAACATGGAACAGCTGTGCCAGTAACAGTCCATATTTTTCCTGCAGAAGCGGATTTTCCGAATCCAGCACATCTCCCGCATCCCCGATCAGCTGCTGACGCTTTCCGTCAAAAGCAACTAACGCCGCAAGTTCAGCGATCTGACAATGTCTGCTCTTTCCACTCTGCTTTGCTAACTCCTGTTTCACTTCACTTGAAAAAGACATCTTTTATTTTCCCCTTAAAGCATCTTTGCCAATATCACGATGCTCGATTTTCAGTCCATAACCCTTTTTCCCTGACAGACGTTTGTATAATTCATTTGCCAGTGTTACAGACCTGTGTTTTCCTCCCGTACATCCTATGGAGATCACAAGCTGATTCTTGCCCTCCGTGATATAATTCGGGATCAGAAACTCTAACATATCTTCAAGTTTGTCCAAAAAAACATTTGCTTCCTGAAACTGCATGACATAATCCTGAATTTCTTTATCATTTCCGGTCTTTGCCCGTAAACCCTCCACATAATACGGGTTTGGTAAAAAACGGACATCAAATACCAGATCAGAATCGACCGGTATTCCATATTTAAATCCAAATGACAAAATCGTAATAAACAGATTCTTGTAGTCCTGATTCTGTATAAATATTTTGTCCAACTCCGCTTTTAACTCTCTCGTCAAAAGCTGGCTTGTATCTATAATATAGTCTGCGCGCTCCTTTAAAAACGCCAGACGCTTTCTTTCCTCTTCAATTCCCTTGTCCACGCGCTCGCCGCCCGCTAAAGGATGATTTCTTCTCGTTTCCTTATATCGTTTTACCAGAACAGAATCTTCGGCATCCAAAAACAGGATCTCGTATTCAACCCCATTATCCTTCATGTGGTCTAATACACCATGCAGCTCATCAAATGACTGTCCGCTTCTGATATCGATGCCGACTGCAACTTTCTGCAGTTCTGCGCTCTGTAATGTTGTAAGTTCCACAAACTTTTCCAGCAATGGGATCGGTAGATTATCCACGCAATAAAACCCAATATCTTCCATCATTTTTATCGCTGTACTTTTTCCTGCTCCCGACATTCCTGTTAAAATTACGAACTTCATCTTTTTTCTCCATTTCAAAACGCTTTGCGCGCATCCAAATCCTGTTTAAAATTCACCGATCATCTTAACTTCCGGCTCTAATCTGACACCAAACTTTTCTTCTACAATATCCGCTACATTCTGCATCAGGGTTCTTACATCTGCCGCTGTTGCATTTCCGCGGTTGATGACAAATCCACAGTGTTTTTCCGACACCTGCGCTTCTCCCACCAGATAACCTCTTAATCCCGCATCCATGATCAGTTTTCCTGCAAAATATCCTTCCGGTCTTTTAAATGTACTTCCCGCACTCGGATATTCAAGCGGCTGTTTTTCCACTCTCTGCTTCTTTAACTCCTCCATGCGGGCACGGATTGCTGTCTCTTCCCCGTGTTTCAGTTTGATCTTAGCTCCCGTTACAATGTAGCCTTTTTTTAAAATACAGCTTGTCCGGTAACCCAGTTCAAGCTCTTCTGCAGAAAGAATCTTCTCATTTCCTTCCTGATCTAAGACGGTCACGGCGGTTAAAATATCTTTCATCTCACCACCGTAAGCGCCCGCATTCATGACAACTGCACCACCGATTCTGCCCGGGATACCGGCAGCGAATTCCATACCGGTCAGTCCGTGCTCCGCAGCACGGTTTGCTGTCTTTGACAGCAGCATTCCCGCACCCACGGTGATACAGTCGTCCTCCACACAAATCTCATCTTCTTTTGACAGCATCTCGATCACAAGTCCCCGGATCCCGCGGTCGCCCACTAAAAGATTGCTCCCGTTTCCGATGACCTGATACGGGACATCATACTTCCTGCACAGACGGATGACCGCCGCAAGCTCTGTTCCCTTTGGCTGCACTAAAATATCTGCCGGGCCGCCCACACGGAATGTCGTATGTTTTTTCATCGGTTCGTCCGTAAAAATTCTGTTTTCTGCTGTGACTGCTTTAAGTTCTGTCAAAAACTGCTGATTCATGCTTTCCTCAATTCTGTGGTCTTACGCTTCTTTTAAGAATGCGACATAACCGTTATATGCTTCATATAAGTCTACTTTGCTGATGAGTTCCCACGGAGCATGCATGTTTAACACTGCAACACCGCTGTCGATAACACTCATTCCATAGTTTGCCAGAATGTATGCGATAGTTCCACCGCCACCCTGATCTACTTTTCCGAGCTCTGCCGTCTGGAATGACACATTGTTGTTATCCATGATATTTCTTAAATATCCGACATACTCTGCATTGGCATCGTTAGAGCCGGATTTCCCTCTCGCTCCGGTGTATTTGTTAAATACAAGTCCTCTTCCAAAATATGCTGCATTGCGTTTTGTCATAACAGACGGATAATTCGGATCAAATGCAGCGGATACATCCGATGAAAGTACTTTGGAGTTTTTCAGGGCACGTCTTAATTTTAATTCCGAATAATCTTCTGCTGCATTCATGACCTCTGCAACGGTATTTTCGAAGAAACGTGACTGCATGCCGCTTGCCCCGACACTGCCGATTTCCTCTTTGTCTACAAGCAGGCAGACACTCGTGATCTCCGGTTTTTCCATTGCAAGCATTGCCATAAAGGAAGGGTATGCACATACTCTGTCATCATGTCCATATCCCATGATGATGCTGCGGTCAAAACCGTAATCTCTTGCCTCTCCTGCCGGAACGACTTCGATCTCTGCAGATAAGAAATCTTCTTCCTCTATATCATATTCTTTTGCAAGGATCTTCATGATATTTGCTTTTACTTTTTCTTTTGCATCCTCTTTGTCATCGCCCGCTTCCTCTGCCGGAATACTTCCGATGATCAGATCAAGGTTCTCTCCCTCGATCACCTTCGCTGCCTTTTTCTCAAGCTGCTCTCCGGATAAATGGATCAAAAGATCGCTGACGCCAAATACCGGATCGCCCGGTTTGTCTCCGACATTGACTTTTACAACGGTACCGTCTTTTTTGGCGATCACACCGTGCAGTGCAAGTGGAAGTGTCACCCACTGGTATTTCTTGATTCCACCATAATAATGGGTGTCTAACATTGCGAAATCGGTATCCTCATATAACGGATCCTGTTTTAAATCCATACGCGGGGAATCGATATGTGCGCCAAGGATGTTCATTCCAGCCTCTAAGTCTTTCTTTCCGATCACGAACATGGCAATTCCTTTTCCCATGTTATTCGCATACACACGGTCGCCTGCTTTTAATTTTGTTCCTTTTTCTAATACTTCATCCAGATTTACAAAACCTGCTTTCTCGGCTCTTTTTGCAAATTCTGTGGTACATTCACGCTCTGTTTTGCACTCAGAAATAAATTTTCTGTAATCCTCTGCAAACTGAAATACCTCTTCTCTTTTTTTGCCTTCCGGGTATTTCTCCCATGCGTTTTTTCTTTCCATGACTGATATTGCCTCCATTTATGCTATTCTTTTGACTCCGGGCTTTTACTCATCATCGTCCGAAGATTTTTTTGTGAGATTTTCCTGCACACGGCGGTAAAGCTCCTGTGCTGCATTGTATCCCATCTTTTTCTGTCTGTGGTTGACAGCCGCCGCCTCACAGATGACGGCAAGGTTACGTCCCGGACGGATCGGGAGTGAGTGACATACTACCTTGTTGCCAAGAAACTCTGTATATTCTTCCTCTAATCCAAGACGGTCGTACTCATTTTCTTTCTTCCAGTCCTCTAACTTGATCACAAGGTCGATCTGCTGTTTTTCCTTGACACATTCTACACCAAACAGTGTTTTCACATCGATGATTCCGATACCGCGAAGTTCGATAAAGTAACGTGTGATATCCGGTGACGTTCCGATGAGTGTATGCTCATTGATCTTGCGGATTTCCACCACATCATCCGTTACAAGACGATGTCCTCGTTTGATCAGTTCGAGTGCAGCCTCACTTTTTCCGATACCACTCTCACCCATGATCAGAAGTCCTTCGCCGTAGACATCTACTAAAACGCCATGGATTGTAATACACGGTGCAAGCTGTTCATTCAGACAATAAATAAGCTCTGCCATGAATTCGGAAGTACTGCGTTTTGTGCCAAGCACCGGAATATTTTTCTCCTCTGCAATTTTCAGGAAAGAATCATCCGGCCGCAGATCCCTGCAGAAAATAACACACGGAATATCATATCCCATAAATTCACTGTAAATCTTTTCACGTTTTTCCTCGTCTAACTGCTGCAGATATGTGTACTCTACCGTACCGATGATCTGAACCCTCGACTGTTCAAAGTGTTTAAAATAACCACTGAGCTGTAACGCCGGTCTGTTTACATCACTGATCATAATGCGATGTCCCTTTAATTCCATATCCGGCAGAAAATTACATAAATCCATGATCTGCGCGATCTTTGCTACTCCAACACCTTCCATATCCTTTGTCCTCTCCTAAACATATTTTTCGTAACGATTCTGACGACTTTTTACCATAAATACCGGAATTCTTCAACTTGAATACCCGTGTTTATCTTCCCGGAAAAAAGAATAAACTGCCCGTGCCGCCTGCTCATTCATCGACTCTGTCTTTGCGAGTTCTTCCTCCGAAGCCTCACGGATCGCCTCAAGTGACTGGAACCGGCGCATTAAGGCTTTTCTTCGTGCCGGACCGATGCCCGGAATATCGTCAAGTACGGAATGTACCTGTTCTTTGCTTCTTAAAGATCTGTGATACTCGATGGCAAAACGGTGCGCTTCATCCTGGATCCTCGTGATCAGTTTAAAGCCCTCGCTTGTCCGGTCGATCGGTATCTCTTTATTCTGATAGTATAACCCTCTGGTGCGGTGATTATCATCCTTTACCATACCGCAGACCGGAATATTTATTTTCAGTTCATCAAGCACTTTTAATGCAATGTTTACCTGTCCGCGGCCGCCATCCATCATGATCAGATCCGGAAATCTTGTGAAACTTCCATATTCCTCTGACATTTCCCGTTCTGCAAGTTCTTTTTTCTCCTGCATACCGTGCGTAAAACGTCTGGTCAAAACCTCATGCATGGATGCGTAATCGTCCGGCCCTGTGATGGTTTTTAATTTGAATTTACGATAATCACTGCGTTTTGGTTTTCCCTTTTCGTAGACGATCATGGATCCTACCGTCTCAAAACCGTTGATGTTGGAAATATCAAATGCCTCCACGCGGGAAAGTCCCTCCATCCCCAGAAGATGCTCGATCTCTTTCATCGCGCCGATGGTTCTTCCCTCCTCGCGTTTGATCTTCTCGCGATCCTGGGAAAGTACAAGCTCTGCATTTTTCTGCGCCAGCTCTACCAATTTTTCCTTCATACCTTTTTGCGGAACACGGATATAAACCCTGGCTCCTCTTTTTTCGGTTAACCACTCGGCTAAGACCTCGTGATCCTCGATCTCCTCCGGCAGCATGATCTCCCTTGGAATAAACGGCGTTCCCGAATAAAACTGTTTTAAAAAAGTTGTTAAAATCTGGCTTTTGGTATCCTCTGTCCCGACCCTGACATAAAAATGATCCCTGCCGATCAGCTTTCCGTCACGGATGAAAAATACCTGCACCACGGCATCCCTGTCATCCGATGCAAGCGCGATGATGTCTTTATCCTCACCGTCGGTATGCGTGATCTTCTGTTTCTGCGCGATCTGGCGCACACTGCCTAAAAGCTCCCGGTATTCGATTGCCTTTTCAAATTCCAGATTTTCGGATGCCTCGTTCATTTTTTCTTCTAAGGATTTTAAGATCGGTGCATAGTTTCCATTTAAAAATTCGACGGCAGCATCGATTCTTTCCCGATACTCTTCTTTACTGATATATCCCTGGCACGGCGCCTGACACTGGTGGATGTGATAGTTCAGACACGGACGCTCCTTGCCGATATCTCTTGGCAGAACACGGCTGCAGGTGCGGAGCTGGTAAAGTTTATTGATCAGTTCGATCGTATCCTTTACCGCCCCTGCACTGGTATATGGTCCAAAATATCTGGACTTATCTTTTTTCTGCTGACGTGAAAAAAGTACCCTTGGAAAATCCTCGCCGACCGTTACCCGGATATAGGGATATGTTTTATCATCACGCAGCATGGTATTGTATTTTGGACAATGCTCCTTGATCAGATTGCACTCCAACACAAGCGCCTCTAATTCCGAGTCCGTAATAATATACTCGAAACGTGCGATCTGTTTTACCATCTGTGCCTTTTTGATTCCCTCATCATGACTCGGCTGGAAATACTGGTGTACTCTCTTTCGTAAACTGACAGCCTTACCGATATAGATGATCGCATCGTGGCTGTCATGCATAATATAAACTCCCGGCTGATC
>ERZ827117.2550-NODE-2550-length-10135-cov-3.434325_pt1 | contig 10135 bp, 12 predicted proteins | sample MGYA00519920_ERZ827117 | MGnify/ENA primary metagenome ERZ827117 (study PRJEB31778, sample SAMEA3449260) | human gut metagenome | biome: human gut; feature: human-associated habitat; material: faeces | place: United Kingdom | collected 2010/2012 ...
GAGGGCGGCATCCCCTACGACGACGCCACCGTCAACGTCCAGTGGCCGGACTGCGGCTGCGAGCACAAGACCAGCGCCAAGGATAAAGAGCACACCCCCTTTGCCGACCAGAAGTTCGAGTATTTTGAAAAATATTGAGGATAAGCCGTGCAAAACCTGAAAAACACCTTTGCGGGGTTCTGGAAGTACCGCTACCTGCTGCAAAACCTGATCACCCGCGATTTTAAGCTGAAATACCGCCGCAGCGTGCTGGGCGTCGCCTGGAGCGTGCTGAACCCCCTGCTGACCTGCCTGGTCATGTGGGCCGTGTTCGGGGCGCTGTTCAACCAGAGGGGGCAGGGAATCGAGGATTTCCCGCTCTTCCTCATCATCGGCCAGCTGATGTTCAACTTCTTCCGCGAGAGCACGACCATGGCCATGGAAAGCGTGCTGAAAAACGGCCCGCTGCTGCGCAAAGTGTACATCCCTAAGTACATTTTTCCGCTGGAAAAATGCTGCTTTGCGCTGGTCAACTTCTTCTTCAGCCTGGTGGCACTGTTTATTGTGGCGCTGCTGACCTGGTCGCATATCTCGCTGAATACCGTGCTGCTGGCCATCTATCCCATCGTCATGCTGTTTGCGTTCAGCCTGGGCGTGGGGCTGATCTTGTCCACGATGTACGTCTTTGTGCGCGATATCATGCACATTTGGGAAGTGTTCTGCACGCTGCTGGTCTACGGCAGTGCCATCTTCTACGACCCGCGCCAGATGGAAAGCTGGATGCAGTACATTATCAACCTCAACCCCATCTACTGGTACATTACTTCGGTGCGTTCCTGCGTGATGTGGGGCGAGGGGCTTACCCCCAACATGGTGCTGATCCCGTTCCTCTGCGCCGCCCTCAGCCTGGGTCTGGGCGTCTACGTCTTTAAAAAGAATCAGGACAAATTTGTCCTGTACATGTAAGGGGGCAGCGCTATGGCAGAACAAAAACCCATTATTTCCATCGACCATGTGTCGATGCGCTTCAACCTTGCCAAAGAAAAGCACGAAAGCCTGAAAGAGTATTTTGTGGCGCTGCTGCACGGCGGCATCCGGTTTGACGAGTTTTTCGCACTCGATGATGTCAGCTTTGACATCATGCCCGGCGATTTTTACGGCCTCATCGGCTTGAACGGCAGCGGCAAATCCACCCTGCTCAAGGTCATTTCCGGCGTGTATAAGCCCAGCGCGGGCAAGGTCACGGTCAACGGCACCATCGCGCCGCTGATCGAGCTGGGCGCGGGCTTTGATATGGACCTGACCGCGCGCGAGAACATCTACCTTAACGGCACGGTGCTTGGCTATACGCCGAAGTATATCGACTCAAAATTCAATGACATTGTAGAGTTCAGCGAATTGCAGGAATTTCTCGACGTGCCGCTGAAAAACTACTCCTCCGGCATGGTGGCCCGCCTGGCCTTTGCGGTGGCGACCATGACCAAGCCCGATATTCTGATCGCGGACGAGATCTTGTCGGTCGGCGATTTCCTCTTCCAGGAAAAGTGCGAAAAGCGCATGGCCGAGCTGCTTTCCGGCGGCACGACGGTCATCCTGGTCAGCCATTCGATCGACCAGATCGAGCGCATGTGCAATAAGGTCGCCTGGCTCGACCACGGCCACCTGCGCCGCTTAGGCCCCACCGCCGAGATCACGGCCGAGTACCGTAAGTTTGAGAAAAAAGATGCCATGCCGGCCAAAATCACCGAGGAATAACGATGAGCGAGAAACCGAACAACGAGCGCCCCGCCGATTTGGCCGTACAGGACAGCGTGGGCGGCATGGCCAAACGCCTGCTGAACCCCGCCCACCTGCGCGATCTGGCCAAACGGGGTGCCGCCACCCTGCACGAGCAGGGGGCCGAGCAGCTTTGGCGCGACGTGAAATTCCGTGTCGGGCTGGCGCTGCACCATGACGATTGGCGTCACCGCGCGGATATCCCGCTGCGGCGCGAGCTGAAAGCCCAGCGCGCGGCCAATCTGCAGGGGCCGAAGATCAGCATCATCGTGCCGCTGTATAACACACCTGCGAAGTTTTTTGACGAAATGCTGCGCAGCGTGACCCGCCAGACCTACCAAAACTGGGAGCTGGTGCTCGTCGATGCAAGTGACCCGGACAAGCGCCTGGCAAGCCGCCTGCCCAAAAGCGTGCCCGGCACCATCGTGTATGAGCCCATCGAAAACGGCGGCATCGCGGCCAACACCACGCGCGGGTTCGAGCTGGCCCACGGCGACTATATTGCTCTGCTGGACCACGACGATGTGCTGTACTTGAACGCCCTGTTTGAGGCTGTGCAGACCATCCAAAACACCGGCGCGGATTTTGTCTATAGTGATGAGATCGTCCTCTCGGCGGATTTGAAAGAACTGGGCGGCTACCACTTCAAGCCCGATTTTGCGCCCGATTACCTGCGCGGGGTGAACTTCATCACCCATCTGGCGGTGTTCAGCCGCCCGCTGCTGGATGCTGCCGGTGCATACGAATCAAAAGAATTTGACGGTGCGCAGGACCATGATCTGATCTTGCGCCTGACGGAAAAAGCACAGCGTATCGAGCATATCAAAAAGGTGCTTTATATCTGGCGCGGTCATGCCGGGTCCACCGCTGCGGGCATGGAGGCCAAGCCCTACGCCATCGCAGCCGGGGAGCGCGCCATCGACGCGCAGCTGCAGCGCCTTGGCCTGCCCGGCCGCGCCATGGCCGTGCCCGACGCGCCGGGGGCGTTCCAGGTGCGGTACGAGCTGACGGGCAGCCCGCTCATCAGTGTGCTGATCCCCAACAAGGACCACACCGATGACCTCGACCGCTGCCTGACGAGCCTGTACAAAAACGCTGGGTATGACAATTTTGAGGTCATCGTCATCGAGAACAACTCGACCGACCCTGCTACCGAGGCCTATTATCAGACCATCCCCGGCCGCTTTGCGCGCTGCAGGGTGGTGCGGTACAAGGGCGCGTTCAACTTCTCGGCCATCAACAATTTTGGCGCGCAGTTTGCCGACGGCGAGCATCTGCTGCTGCTGAATAACGATATTGAGGTGCTCTCGCACGACTTTTTGCGGGAGCTGCTCAGCTACAGCCAGCGCCCCGACGTGGGCGCGGTGGGCGCGAAGCTCTACTACCCCGATGACACCATCCAGCACGCGGGCGTGCTGATGGGCATTAACGGTAGCGCCGGGCACAGCCACAAAAGCTACCCCCGCACCGCGGTGGGCGATATGTACCGCCTTGTGACCACACAGGACTACATGGCTGTTACGGGTGCCTGCCTGATGACGAAAACCGCGCTGTACCGTGCAAACGGAGGCCTGGACGAAGAAAAGTTCGCCGTTGCCTACAACGATGTGGACTATTGCTTAAAGCTGTGGCAGCGCGGCCTGCTCAATGTCTACACCCCGCGCGCCGAGGCCTACCACTACGAAAGCAAGAGCCGGGGTCTTGACACCTTAAGCGAAAACGCCAAGCGCTACGAGCGCGAGAAAGCCAATTTCTACGCCAAATATCAGCAGTATATCGACAATTACGACCCGTATTACAACCCGCATTTCAACAACCTGTTTGAAAATTTCGGCCTAAAATGATGTAAGCGCCATGGAAACAGAATTGCCGAAGCGAAAGTCATGCCGTATACCGGGGTATGATTATAGTCAAAATGGAGCCTATTTTATTACCATTTGCGCCCATCAAAAAAGGTTGTTGTTTGGCAATCTATCGCAAGAGGCCGTAGGGGCGGATTCCATATCCGCCCGTATGGTGCGCCGCGTATTTGCCGAGGTGATCGACCGTTATCCGGCGGTATCATGCCCGTATTCGGTCGTGATGCCCAATCATTTCCACGCATTGGTCGTGATTGCACGGGCGGATATAGAATCCGCCCCTACGGTTGTTGAAATCGTACAGGCGTTTAAACGATACAGTACGATCGAATACATCCATTTGGTAAAACAGGGCGCAGCGGAGCCATTTGAAAAGTATGTCTGGCAACGGTCTTTCCACGACCATATTGTGCGTACCGAAGATGATTTCCGCATGATTGCAGAATATATCCAGAACAATCCGCGCCGCTGGGAAGAGGACTGCTTCCACCCTACGAAAAATCCCCCTACAAAGGAGCCACCACCATGAGCCTGGAAACGAAACGCATCAAGGAACTGTTCGGCTATGCGCGGACCCTGACGAAAGAGCAGGGCGTCGGCGTGATGGCGGCCCGGGCGGCGGGGTTCTTCAAACGGCGGTTCTTCGGCAAAAAGGCGCGCTATCTGCCCGCCAAGCAAACGCTGGACGCCCAGCGTGCGGACGCCGAACAAAACGCCGAAAATTGGCCTGTTATCAGCATTTTAACGCCGCTGTACAACACGCCGCCGACCTATTTGCAGCAGTACCTGGACAGCGTGCAGACCCAGACAGCCCCCAACTGGCAGCTGGTGCTGGTGGATGCCAGCGACGCAGACCACACGGACGTTGCGCACACCGTGCAGGCCCGCGCGGCGTCCGACCCGCGCATCGTCTACCGCAAGATCGAGAACAAAGGCATTGCCGCCAACACCAACGAGGCCGCTAAGCTGGCCACCGGCACCTACCTGGCTCTGGCCGACCACGATGACATGCTGGCCCCGCACGCCGTCTACTGCATGAGCAAGCAGTTGGCCGCGACCGGCGCAGACTTCGCCTACAGCGACGAAGCCCTGTTTGAAAAAACGCCCGAGCACCCGCGTGTGGGGCACTTCAAGCCCGACTATGCGCCTGAATACCTGATGGCTGTCAACTATATCTGCCATTTGGCCGTGTTCAAAAAAGAACTGTTCGATGCCGTGGGCGGTGAGCGGGCAGAATGCGACGGCGCACAGGATCACGATCTTTTCCTGCGCATCATCGACGAAATGCAGCGCCGCGACCCTGCCGCTAAACCGCTGCACATCCCGCAGGTGCTGTACTACTGGCGCGTGCATGCGGCGTCCACCAGCGGCGGCACCGGGGCTAAGCCTTATGTCGAAGCCGCCGCCCGCAAGGCGGTAGCGGACCATCTGGCCGCGACGGGCCGCCATGGCACCGTGGAGCCGGGCAAGTTCCCGGGCACCTGCCATGTGGTGTGGGACCTGCCCGAGCCGGAACCGCTGGTCTCCATTTTGATCCCCAACAAGGACCACACCGACGACCTTGAAAAATGCCTGCACAGCCTCTACGCCAAAACGACCTACGAAAACTTCGAGGTCATCGTCATCGAGAACAACTCGACCGACCCTGCCACCTTTGCCTACTATAAGCGCATCCCCGAGCGGTACGACAACGCCCGCGTGGTGCCATACAAGGGCGGGTTCAACTTCAGCCGCATCAACAATTTTGGGCGTAAGTACGCGAACGGAAAGTATCTGCTGCTGCTGAACAATGACATCGAGGTCATAGGCGGCGACTGGCTGACCCAGATGGTAGGGGAGTGCGCACAGCCCGGCGTAGGCATCTGCGGCGCCATGCTCTACTACCCCGACGACACCATCCAGCACGCGGGCATCATCACCGGCCTGGGCGGCTACGCGGGGCACAGCCACAAATACCACAAGCGCGGCGGCAGCGGGTATATGTTCCGCCTGGCCACCGTGCAGGATTTCTCGGCCGTCACGGCCGCCTGCCTGCTGGTGCGTACCGGCGTGTACGACAGTGTCCACGGCCTGGACGAGGAGTTCACCGTGGCTTACAACGATGTGGACTTCTGCCTGCGGGTGCGCGATGCCGGTTGGCGCATCGTCTGGACGCCGTACGCCGAGCTTTACCACCACGAGAGTAAGTCCCGCGGCTCGGACGAGAACGACCCTGCCAAAAAAGCGCGCTTTGACGCGGAACATGACCGCCTGTACGCGGTGCACGGCAGAGAGAGCATCCTGCACGACCCGTACTACAGCCCGTCCCTCTCGCTGGACTACGAGGATTTCCGCGAGAGCGGCGACCTGCGCCACTTGAAATAAAACGCTATCACGCAAAAATCCCCCGCAGCGTCTGCTGCGGGGGATTTACTGCTTATTTAGGCCAAAATTACTTGGTGCCGAAGATACGGTCGCCAGCGTCGCCCAGGCCGGGCACGATGTAGCCGTTCTCGTTCAGCTTTTCATCCAGGGCGCCGACATAGATGTCGACGTCGGGATGTGCCTCATGCAGAGCCTTCAGACCCTGGGGAGCAGCGACCAGGCCGATGAACTTGATGTGCTTGGCACCGCGCTTTTTGATCTGGGCGATGGCGTCGCAGGAGCTGCCGCCGGTTGCCAGCATCGGGTCCAGAACAAAGACCTCGCGCTCGTTGATGTCGCTGGGCAGCTTGCAGTAGTACTCGACAGGCTCAAGGGTCTCCTCGTTGCGGTACATGCCAATGTGGCCGACCTTGGCGGCGGGGATCAGGTTCAGCATACCGTCGACCATGCCCAGACCGGCGCGCAGGATGGGCACCAGCGCCAGCTTACAGCCAGCACCTTGGTGCGGGCCAGGGCCACGGGGGTCTCGACCTCGACTTCCTCGGTGGGCAGGTCGCGGGTAGCCTCGTAGCACAGCAGCATGGCGATCTCGCTTACCAGATCGCGGAATTCCTTGGTGCCGGTGTTGCGGTCCCGCAGCAGGCTGATTTTGTGCTGGATCAGGGGATGGTCAACAATTTCAACAACGCTCATGGTGGTATCTCCTTGTACAAATATTTATTCCAGCCTGCCCGTGCAGGCAATGTCAACGAAAGTTACAGGTTTTCCAGCGCCATCATTTTGTCGATGCGCTTCTGGTGGCGGCCGCCCTCAAACTCGGCGTTCAGGAAAGCATCCACGATCTGGCAGGCCAGGCCCGCGCCGACCACGCGGCCGCCCAGGCACAGGGCGTTGGCGTTGTTGTGGCGGCGGGTAAACTCGGCGCTGAAGGTATCGCTGCAGCAGCAGGCGCGGATGCCCTTGATCTTGTTGGCACACATCGACATGCCCACGCCGGTGCCGCAGCACAGGATGACCAGCGCGCAGCTGCCGTCCAGTACGGCCTTGCAGCCCTTGGCGGCGTAGTCCGGGTAGTCCACGCTGGCGGTGGAGTCGGTGCCAAAATCGGTGGCGGCAACGCCCAGCTCGGCCAGGTGTGCCTTGATGGCTTCTTTCAGTTCATAGCCGCCGTGGTCGGCAGCCAGTGCGATCGGTTTGTCAAACTTCATTGGTTTATACGGTCCCCTCTGCTTGTTGTTTTTCGCGTTCGGCGCGCTCGCGCTCGGCCTGGCTCAGCCGGTGGTAATCCGGCAGCAGGGCAGCAGGCGGCACACAGGCCCCGGCTTCCCACATGGCCTTGGCGGCCAGCGCCACCCCGGCACCCCGCAGCACTTGCAGGGCGGGCGGGCAGGCTGCGACCCCGCAGACCTGCTTATAACTATTGTAACACAAAGTTGCGCCATCGCCAACAAAAAACAGCGGTTTTTTGCAATCCTGTACAAATTTTTCTAAACTTGCCACAGGGGCGGCGGTGTCCTCGGTCAAACGGGTGTGGGTGGCAAGGTCAAACGCGCCCCAGTACACCTGCCCGCGGCGGGCATCCTGCGCACCGATGACGGTGCCCTCGCCCGCCAAGCCATACGCCAGCGCGGCCATGGTGGAAACGCCCGCGCAGGGGATCTGGCGCGGCAGGGCCAGCCCCTTGATGACCGAAAGCCCGATGCGCAGCCCGGTAAAGCTGCCGGGGCCGTTGGTCACGCCCAGCAGGTCGATGTCCTCCATCGTAAGCCCGCAGGTGCGCAGCGCGGTGTCGATCATCGGCAGCAGGGTCTCGCTGTGGGTCATGCCGTTGTTGCACTGTGTCTCGTACAGCAGGGTATCGTCGCGCAGAATGGCTACGGCGGCGGATTTGCCCGCAGTATCTACAGCCAGGATATTCATGGTATCACCTATACGATATGTAATAAATTATAAAAAATCAACTAACGGTAATCTTGCGCGCCGTCTCGTCCACCCGCTCGATGTGGATATGGATGGGCTGCTCCTGCTCAAGCAGGTCGGCGCAGTTCTCGCTCCACTCACAGGCCACGACGGCACCCATATCGAGGTAGTCGTAGAACCCGGCGGCGGCAAGGTCGTTTTCGGTGTGGATGCGGTACAAATCAAAGTGCGCCAGCGGGCGCGGGCCGCGGTAGTAGTTGACGATGGCAAACGTCGGGCTGGAAACCGGGTCGGTGCAGCCGAGTCCTTCGGCCAGGCCCTGGCAGAACGCGGTCTTGCCTGCGCCCAGCCCGCCGGTAAACGCAATCAGCGCCCCGCCCGGCAGCGTTTTGGCAAACTCCCGCCCGGCAGCCACGGTCTCCTCGCGGGAATGGGTGATGATCTCCATAGGAAAACTCCTTTTAAGGGCGCACGGCATTGCATAAACCCCGTGCCCTGATTCGTACACTATTATAATACGAAATGCGCGATTTGTAAAATTTAATTGCAAAGTTGGCATATTGCCGCAGGATGCGGTATAATATGCGGTAGAAATGGTATGGGCCGGTGTCCGCACCGGCCACGGGCGGATATGGAATCCGCCCCTACATGCCACATGCCTTGCAACCGTAGGGGCGCATTCTATATGCGCCCGTGCAACCGTACGGGGTAAATCCCAAAATCCACAGGAAAGGAGGCCATACCCATGCTTGCACTGCTGCGACGGTATCTGCGCCGGGTCGATGGCGTATATCTGGCGCTGTGCGCGGCGTGCTCGGTGTTCAGCGTTGTGGTGCTGGTCTCCATCGGGCAGACGCAGCTCGGCTCCAACAACAAAGCATCGGTGCAGCTCATTGCCAGCCTGCTGGGCATCATGCTGGCTGTCATCTTTTCCACGGTGGATTACCGTGCGCTGGCGCGCGCCTGGCCGCTGCATGCTACGGTGGCGTGGGGGCTGGTGCTGCCGACGCTGTTTTTGCACAACTTCCGGGCGGGGGTCGTAACCATCGGGTACGATGCAGGCGGCACGTCCAACTACAGCTGGTACCGGGTGGGCGGCATGACCTTCCAGCCTGCCGAGCTGGCGAAGATCAGCTTTATTTTAACGCTGGCACTGCATTTAAGCCATGTGCGCGGCAGGGTGAACCAGCCCAAAAACCTGCTGCTGCTCTTACTGCACATCGGTATCCCGGCGGCGCTCATCCATATCCAGGGTGATGACGGTACAGCGCTGGTTTTCCTCGGCATTGGTGTGTTTATGCTGTACGCGGGCGGGCTGGCCCACTGGCTGGTGGGCGGTGCGCTGGCGGCTGGCGCAGTGGGCGGCGCTGTGCTGTTAAAGCTGCGCCCCGGCATTTTAAAGGGCTACCAGTTCAAGCGCATTTTGGCCGTGCTCACGCCCGACGACCCGAACCTTGCGGATGTGGTCTACCAGCAGAACAAAGGTGCCATGGCCATCGGCACCGGCGGGCTGACCGGCAAGGGGCTGTTCACGCCCGAGCATGTCTTTGTGCCCAATGCGTGGAACGATTTTGTGTTTGCCTACCTCGCCAATGTGCTGGGCTTTGTGGGCGCGGCGTTGGCGCTGGCGCTGCTGCTGGGCATCTGCGTGCGCACCCTGACGGCGGCGCTGCAAAGCCGCGATGCACTGGGCCGCAATATCTGCGTGGGCATTTTTGCGGCGCTGTTTTTGCAGACCGTCATCAACCTGGGCATGAACCTGCAGGTGCTGCCTGTGATTGGCGTGACGCTGCCGTTTTTCTCGGCTGGCGGGTCGAGCGTGGTCATGATGTACCTCTGCGTCGGCCTGGTGCTGAGCGTGGGGCTCCGGAACCGGCGCAGCCGCGTGGATGCGGTTTCGATTTTGTAAGGTTATGCTTCGCCGCTTTTGCCGGGCTCGCCCATGCACAGGCTGGGGATCAGGCAGAGCGACGCCAGCCCCACAAGGATGAACACGGTGCGGGACAGCCACGAAAGCGACCCGCCCAGCAGCCAGCCCACGGCATTGAACCCCCAGATGCCATAGATGCCCCAGTTGATGCCGCCGATAATGGCAAGCAGCAGCAAAATTTTTTTGAATACGGACATAAAAATCCCTCCCTGTACGCCAGTATGGCGCAATGGGGAGGGATTTATTCATGGGTGTAGAGCAAAGCCTCCCTTGTGTAAAGGGAGGTGCCCCGTAGGGGCGGAGGGAT
>ERZ827117.2556-NODE-2556-length-10106-cov-8.640235_pt1 | contig 10106 bp, 7 predicted proteins | sample MGYA00519920_ERZ827117 | MGnify/ENA primary metagenome ERZ827117 (study PRJEB31778, sample SAMEA3449260) | human gut metagenome | biome: human gut; feature: human-associated habitat; material: faeces | place: United Kingdom | collected 2010/2012 ...
AGCTGTTTACATGGGCGGATGTGTACGACACCGCCAACCACGATGAACGCCGCGCTATCTTGCAGCAGTTCATTACGGAGATTCGTGTCCGAAAAGACTATGAGATCTCGATCACCCTGAACGCCAGCTTCAACCAAGTGGAACAGCTCAAGGCTGTGTCAACCTACGATGGTGCGGAAATTTTTGAAGAAATTTCCGAGAAGGGGGCATAAAAGCGATGCACTTGCCCGCAGAACTCTGCAAAATGCAAAGAAAGAAGCGTGGAACCGATGGATTTTCAAAAAGTACATGGATGACCCCGCCCGGTTCGCATCCGACTTCAGGGTTCGGAGCCCGGCACGGTCCGCCAAAGTTTTTTGGGCATAAAAAACGCCGCATCGTACAAAACGATGCGGCAAATTGGTGGACCTAGAGGGATTCGAACCCTTGACCTCTCGGATGCGAACCGAACGCTCTCCCAGCTGAGCTATAGGCCCATATTTGTTTTTCAGAACGAGAACAGTGTAACTCTTTTAGAAGGATTTGTCAAGGACTTTTCACCCGGGCGGCCTGCGGGGAATGGCCGGCTGAATCGGACGCGCCGTTTCTTAAAAAACGACAGGTCCTTTAGTAAAAATAACAGTGGCTCTCAGAGAAAAAGCGTGCTACAATAATGCTGAGACTTTCGTACATGAAAAGTCTATCACCCAAAGTCAGGAGGACAACGGTTATGGAATTTACTAAGGTCGTTGCAGAGCGTTATTCCTGCAAGAATTTCAGCACACGTAAGGTAGAAGCCGAGAAGCTGACGGAGATCCTGGAAGCGGGGCGGCTGGCCCCGACCGCCAAGAATTTTCAGGAGCAGCGCATTTATGTGCTGCAGTCGGAAGAAAGCTTGGCAAAGCTCGACAAGGTGACGCCCTGCCGCTATGGCGCGCCTACTTGCCTCGTCGTGGCCTTCGATAAAAACAGCGTCTTTACTTATCCCGGCGGAAAGCGGGACTCCGGCGTGGAGGATGCCGCCATCGTGGCGACCCACCTGATGCTGGCCGCCGCCAACGCAGGTGTGGACAGCTGCTGGCTCAACTTCTTTGACCCGGATGAGCTGGCCAAGGAGCTGGGCCTGCCGGAAAATGAAGAGGTCCTGATGATCCTCGACCTCGGCTATGCCGCAGAAGGCGCAGGGCCGCTGGCAAACCACGGCTCGAGAAAGCCCTTGTCCGCGACGGTCGCATACCTGTAATACCAAAAAACACCCGGAGGATGCTTCCGGGTGTTTTTGCGTTATTGTCCGACGATACGCCAGTGTTCGGGCCTGTTGTGGTCGGTGGTCACGCCGTCGTCGGTATACATCCGGTAGGGCGCAGGCTGGCCGTCGGGCGCGAAGCGCCAGAAGGTGAGGGCCGTATCGTTCAGCTGGGCGGTGTTGGCGGCGGGCTGTGCCACCTCCCGGATGTCGGCCTCCGTCTTGTAGCCGAAGCGGCTCTGGGCCAGACCAAACGCCCACTTGGGCGGGATATAGCTGGGGCCGATGAGCTGCCGGAATTTCTTTGCGACCTCTGCCGCTGTAGGGGCTGTGATGAGGTAGAGCGCATAGTTCGGCTCTGCCGTGGCGAAGCGGAGGGTGTCGTGGCGGGTATAGCCGATACAACAAAACCGGCATTTTCGGCAGAACAGGCGGCCCAGGGCTTGTTTGGGCAGGGGAAAATGGTATATAATAAGTATATTCTAGGAATAAAAGGGAGAACCATCATGTATCAAAAAGGAATCAAGCGGCTGCTGGCCGTGGTACTGTCGGCCTGCGGGCTGCTGGTGCTGTCGCCGCTGCTGCTTTTGCTCTGCCTTGCCATCAAGTTGGACTCGCCGGGGCCGGTGTTCTTCAAGCAGAAGCGGGTGGGCATCCATAAGAGCTATTTCAACATCCTGAAATTCCGCACCATGCGCATCGACACCCCCCACGACATGCCCACCCATCTGCTCCACGACCCGGAGCAGTATATCACCCGGGTGGGCCGTTTCCTGCGCAAGACCAGCCTGGACGAGCTGCCCCAGCTGTGGAATATCCTTGTGGGCGATATGGCAGTCATCGGTCCGCGCCCGGCCCTCTGGAACCAGTACGACCTGTTGGCCGAACGGGACAAGTACGGCGCAAACGACGTCCGCCCCGGCCTGACCGGCTGGGCGCAGATCCATGGCCGCGACGAGCTGGAGATCACGGAGAAAGCGAAGCTCGACGGCTGGTATGTGGAGCATATGAGCTTCTGGCTGGACATCAAATGCTTCTTCGGCACCATCAAGGCTGTGGCCGACCACGACGGCGTGGTGGAGGGCGGCACCGGGACGCTGCACGAAGAAGAGAAAAATGACCATAAATAAGGGAAACATAACATGCTGAATGAACTGTATCACTTCGCGACTCCATGGGCAAAGGCAACGAAACGCCAGATCAACGTGAACCGGATGCTTGGAGTGGCGGCGAATGCTCTTTACCCGATATATTGTGCATGGAGTCCGCTCCCGAAGCAGAGAACAACGCAGGGCGAAAGGATGGTGGTATCGCTGACCACCTTCCCGCTCCGAATCGGGAAAGTCCATCTGACGATCCAGAGCATCCTGCGGCAGAGCCGTCCGGCGGATCGTATCCTGCTCTGGCTGTCCAAGGAGGAATTTCCGGAGGAAGCACAGCTCCCGGCAAACCTGCTCCGCCTGAAAGAAAAGGGACTGGACATCCGCTCCTTTAAAAAGGTGTTCTACACCGCGCAGGAATTTGAAAATGATGTGATCGTTACGGCGGATGATGATGCGCTCTACCCGGAAAACTGGCTGGAAGGGCTGTGGGATATCCACGAAAAGTATCCGGGCTGCGTGTGCTGTTACCGCGCGCATGAGATCACGTTTGAAGGCGGAAGGGTGGCGCCTTATCAGGAGTGGTACGGCTTGTCGCCAGACAAAAAAGGACCTTCGGAAGCACTTTTCCCGGTGGGCGTTGGAGGGGTGTTGTATCCTGCAGGCTATTTCAGCGGCATCGAGTTCGACAGCGGGAAGATTATGAAGCTGTGCCCGACGGCGGACGATATGTGGCTCAAGATCGTGGGAGCGCAGAAAAGGATCTCGGCAGTGAAGGTGAGCACCAACTCGAAGGAGTGGTTCACCATCCGGAACAGCCAGCGCCAGTGCCTGATGTCGGTCAACACCGCCGGAAGGATGCGGAACGATGAAGCACTTCAGAACCTGATGGAATATTATCACGTTACAGCGGAGATGCTGGGCGGCACATCAACAGAGCAGAAAGGCAAAGGATAAAAGATGGCGGACAGAACAGATGTGAAGATCAGCGTGATCGTACCGGTCTACAATGTAGAAAAAGAACTTCCCCGCTGCATCGAGAGCCTCCTGACACAGACGTATTCGAATTTTGAGCTGCTCCTGATAAACGATGGCTCATCGGATGGCAGCCCTGAGATCATGGAGAGATATGCGGAGAAGGACCCGCGTATCCGCACCCTGCATAAGAAAAATGGCGGGGTGTCCTCAGCACGCAACAGGGGGCTGGAACAGGCAAAAGGCGAATATGTGTGCTTTGTGGATGCGGACGATGCTGTGGCTTCGTGTTATCTGGAATGGCTTTGCCGGGCAATACAAGAAAGCAGGCTTCCTCTTGCAATTTGCAAACAGGTGGATTTTGAGGAGAAAGAGACGGATCCATTCTGTGACCTTCCGACAGAAATGCCTGCGCTGAAAACACATAAAATTGAAAATTATACATTTTGGGATGAAAATGTGTGTACCCGGTGCGTTCGAGGAATGATGAGAGCGGATTTGGTTCGAGATATTCGATATGACGAACAGATTGCTATCGGAGAAGATGCTCTATTTATGGTGCAGGCCTTGCTGCGGACGAAGGGGTACGTTTGTGTGCCCTGTGCACTTTATGCCTATTACATCCGGCCGGATTCAGCGATTCATCAGAGCGACTTTTCACCAAAACAATACAGCGAAATAACTACTTGGGAAAAAATTTGTGCCTTGGTGGAAAGACAGCCGGGCAGTATGAGCCGTACAGCGGAAGAGCGGTTCGTGGTGGCCTGCGCCCATGTATATTACCGGATGGCGGGCAGCGACCATGCCGATCCGGAGCTGCAAGCCAAGATCGTGCGGATGGCGCGAGAGCACTGGCGGGCGGCCTTGCGAGTCCCGAGCAGCAAGAAGCGTGAAAAGAGCAAGCTCTGGATGCTGATCTGCTGCCCGGCGGCGGGACGCTGGATGTGGAGGCTGGGAAAAAAGCTGAAACAGGGATGAGCCGGAGCATCTTGAGAAACGAAGTGGTTTTGTCTTGATTTATGTCGGAAATGTTATATAATAAAACAGTATACAAGACACAGAAGGAGGATTTCCATGGAACGCACCTATATCAATGAGGTACAAAAGGAAATTGGCAGCACGGTCAAGGTGCAGGGCTTTATCGAGAACCTGCGCAACAGCAAATATATGGCCTTCATCGTGCTGAAGGATATTACCGGCAAACTTCAGATCACCGTCGAGAAGGAGGACCACCCTGAGCTGGTGGACACCATCGACAAGCTGACCCCGGACTCTGTCATCACCGTCACCGGCAAGGTGATGGAGAACGACTACGTCAAGATGGGCGGCATCGAGATGATCCCCGAGGCCATCGAGATCGAGAGCATCGCCGACGCGCTGCCCATCGTCCGCAAGGAGATCGCCGCCACCAAGAAGAAGAAGGCTGTGGAGCGTTCCAGCATCGACCAGCGCATCGACTACCGCTGGATCGACCTGCGCACCGACGAGAACCAGCTGATGTTCAAGGCACAGAGCTGCTTCGTCAACGCCATGCGTCAGTTCCTGCTCGAGCGCAGCTTCATCGAGATCCACACCCCGAAGCTCATCGCTGCTGCCAGCGAGAGCGGCTCTGAGGTGTTCAAGGTGGACTACTTTGACCGCAACGCCTATCTGGCCCAGAGCCCTCAGTTCTATAAGCAGATGGCCATGGCCGCCGGCTTCGAGCGCATCTTTGAGACCGGCCCCGTCTTCCGCGCAGAGAAGAGCTACACCAACAAGCACTCCACCGAGTTCTCCGGCTTCGACCTTGAGTTCAGCTACATCACCTCTTACAAGGACGTCATGAAGATGGAGGAAGAGCTTCTGACTGCCGGTCTGAAGGCCGTCAAGGAGCAGTACGGTGAGCAGATCAAGGAGCTGTTTGGTCTGGAAGTCGTCGTCCCCACCACGCCGTTCCCTGTGGTCAAGCTGGCCGACCTGTACAAGGCTCTGGAAGAGGAGTTCGGTTACACTGTTGATGAGAGCGAGAAGGGCGACCTGACCACCGAGGCCGAGCGCCTGAGCTACGACTGGGTCAAGAAGCACTACGGCCACGAGTTCCTGTTCATCACCGACTACTCCGCCGAGAAGCGTGCTTTCTACCACATGCGCGACGAGAACGGCGTGCCGCAGGGCTACGACCTCATCTGGCGCGGCGTGGAGATCACCACCGGCGCACAGCGTGAGCATCGCTACGACGTGCTGAAGAAGCAGGCAGAGGAGAAGGGCCTGGCCGATGACGTCAAGTTCTATCTGGAGTTTTTCCAGTATGGCTGCCCCCCGCACGGCGGCTTCGGTCTGGGCATCGACCGTCTGACCATGCTGCTCTGCGGCCAGTCTATCAAGGACGCCGAGTTCCTGTTCCGCGGCCCCAACCGTCTGACTCCGTAAGGAATGAAACCTCTCCGTCAATGCTTCGCATTGCCACCTCTCCTATCGAGGAGAGGCCTTGGCATTTCGCAAAGCTTTGTCTCTTTGCCAGAGGCTCCCCTCGGTAGGGGCAACAACGACGACCGCCGCCAGTGGCGGAAACAGGGAGTCGTTGTTGGGGCAGCGGCCAGCAAGACGCGCGCAATGCGCAGCGGATGCTGGGTGCCGCAACCCGGCCTTGTCGAGCGATAGCGAGACTGAGAGGTTATGACCTATAACAAAAGCCAGCGCACATTTCTCGTACGCTGGCTTTTCTGCATTTTACAGCTTACTGGATGCCGGTGACCTTGTAGTCCTGTGCCTCGACGGCGTTCTTGAGCACGTCGTCGGCGACCTCGGCGTTCAGAGTGACGATGGCGGTGCCGGCCTCGTGGCTCACGACAGCCTCGTCCACCTCGGGCAGGGCTTCCAGAGCCTTCTTCACGCGGGCTTCGCAGTGGCCGCACATCATGCCTTCCACTTTCAGGGTCTTCTTCATGGTATTATCCTCCGTTTTGACTTCGGGCGCTTCGGCGTCCGATTTTTTGTTATTTTCAGCCGCAGACTGCACCGGGGCAGCAGCGGGAGAAGCGGTTTTGTGGTCGTGCCTGGTGCTGTGCAAATCGAACAGGTTCAGTCGCAGGGCGTTGCTCACGACGCAGAAGCTGGACAGGCTCATGGCAGCAGCACCGAACATGGGATTCAGCGTCAGGCCGAAGGGGATGAACAGACCAGCCGCCAGCGGGATGCCGATGATATTGTAGATGAACGCCCAGAACAGGTTCTCGTGGATGTTCCGCAGGGTGGCGCGGCTGAGGCGGATGGCCGCAGGCACGTCCGAGAGCTTCGAGTTCATCAGCACGACGTCGGCGGCGTCAATGGCCACGTCGGTGCCTGCGCCGATGGCAATGCCGGTGTCGGCACGGGTGAGGGCGGGAGCGTCGTTGATGCCGTCACCCACCATGGCCACCTTGCCGCTGGCCTGTAGCTGGCGGATGACGGTCTCCTTGCCGTCGGGCAGGACGCCCGCGATGACCTCGTCCACGCCCGCCTGCCTGCCGATGGCGTCGGCGGTGCGCTGGTTGTCGCCGGTGAGCATCACGACCCGGATGCCCATGTCCTGCAGCTGACGGATGGCTTCGGGGCTGTCCTCCTTGATGGTGTCGGCCACGGCGATAACGCCCAGCAGACGGCCTGCGCCGCCGAAGAAGAGGGGAGTCTTGCCCTCAGAGGCCAGCTTTTCAGCCTGCTGTGCCAGTGCGGCGGGCAGGGTGAGCTTGGTCTGGATGAAGGCGGCATTGCCGGCATAGATGTCCATGCCATCCAGCTTGGCCGCCAGACCATTGCCCGGCAGGGCTGCGAAGTCAGTGACTTCCGGGGGAGTGATGGCCTTTGCCTCGGCGTCGGCCAGAACTGCCTTTGCCAGAGGGTGCTCGCTGCGGCTTTCCAGCGCTGCGGCCAGCGTCAGAAGCTCCGTCTCGGAGACACCCTCAGCGGGCAGCAGGTCGGTGACGCGGGGTGCGCCCTCGGTGATGGTGCCGGTCTTGTCCAGCGCCACGATCTGGGTGCGGCCTGCGGCTTCCAGCGAGGCGGCAGTCTTGAAGAGGATGCCGTTTTTTGCGCCGAGACCATTGCCGACCATAATAGCCACAGGTGTTGCAAGGCCCAGTGCGCAGGGGCAGCTGATGACCAGAACGGAGATGCCGCGTGCCAGCGCATAGCCCAGCTCATGGCCCAGCAGCAGCCAGACGATGGTGGTCACGACGGCAATGGAGATGACCGCCGGGACGAAGAAGCCCGACACGGTGTCAGCGATTTTGGCGATAGGAGCTTTGGTGGCGGCGGCATCGCTGACCATCTTGATGATCTGAGCCAGCGTGGTATCCTCGCCCACGCGGGTAGCCTCACAGCGGAGGAAGCCCGACTGATTGGTGGTGGCGGCGCTGACTTTGTCGCCGACGGCCTTGTCCACCGGGATGCTCTCGCCGGTCAGGGCGCTCTCGTTGACTGCGCTGGTGCCTTCCAGCACTACGCCGTCCACCGGGATATTCTCGCCGGGGCGGACCACAAAGACGTTGCCCTTCTGCACGTCGGCGATGGCCACGGTCACTTCCGCGCCGTCCCGCACCAGCGTGGCGGTCTTGGGGGCCAGCTTCATCAGGCTCTTGAGGGCGTCGGTGGTCTTGCCCTTGGAGCGGGCTTCCAGCATCTTGCCCACCGTGATGAGGGTCAGGATCATGGCGGCAGACTCGAAGTAGAACTCCATCATATAGTGCATGACGAGCTCGTCGTTGCCATCCACCTGGGCACGGGTCATGGCGAAGAGGGCGTAAGTGCTCCACACGAAGCTTGCCATGGAGCCGAGGGCCACCAGCGTATCCATGTTGGGTGCGCCGTGGATGAGGCCCTTGAAGCCGTTGATGAAGAACTTCTGGTTGATGACCATGACGATGCCCGCCAGCAGCAGCTGCACAAGGCCCATGGCGATGTGGTTGCCGTCGAACCAGCGGGGCAGGGGCCAGCCCCACATCATGTGGCCCATGGAGAAGTACATCAGCACCAGCAGGAAGCCCAGCGAGGCGATGAGACGGCGCTTGAGCTTCGGTGTCTCGTGGTCAGCCAGTGCATCGAGGTCGGCGCTGGCGTCCGAAGTCTTACTGGCAGAGGCATTCTTCGGGCTTGCGCCGTAGCCTGCCTCCTGCACAGCCGAGAGGATGGCGGCAGGGGAGGCTGTGCCTTCCACGCCCATGGAGTTTGTCAGAAGGCTCACCGAGCAGCTCGTGACGCCCGGCACCTTCTTCACGGCCTTTTCTACCCGAGCAGAGCAGGCCGCGCAGCTCATGCCCGTGACATTGTATTGTTCCATTGCGGATTCCTTTCCCTCTTATAGGATGCCCGGAACGGGGTCATTTCATGAGCCGGGGCAGCAGCTGCAGCAGTTCGTCCAGCTTCTGTGTCTCGCCGGCTTTCAAATCGTCGGCCACGCAGGTGCGGATGTGCTGGCCCAGCAGCTCTTTGGAAAAGCCGTTCAGTGCAGCGTTCACCGCAGCCACCTGCACCAGAATATCGGCGCAGTAGACGTCCTTGTCCAGCATCGCGCGGATGCCGCGCACCTGGCCCTCAATGCGGCTCAGCCGGTTGGCAAGGGCGCGGTACTCCTCAGGGGTACGGTCCTTGTGGCGGCAGCAGGAGGGGGCAGTGTCCTTTTCGGCAGGCTCAGTGGCGCAGCAGCAGGGCTTTTTTTCAGCATCGGTCATAGCAGATAACTCCTTTCCGGGTGTATCGGTGTGAAGAGGAAATGTACCCTGTGGGGGTAAATCTCCCGACACTCTGATTTTACCACTTGGGGGTATCTGTTTCAAGTGGGTAGGAAATGCTAACTGTGAAAACTTTGTGAAAATAAAAGCCCCGAAATGCAGAAACGGGAGCCTCCCGGTGAAGGAAAGCTCCCGTTTCTGTTTAGGATAGGAAAGAGAATGTCATAAATAAGGGAGAGGGTCACAGATTGGTGTAACCCATCAGATAGCGGTCCACCTCGGCGGCGCAGTCGCGGCCCTCCCGCAGGCCCCAGACCACGAGGCTCTGGCCCCGGCGCATATCGCCGCAGACAAAGACCTTGTCTACATTGGTGCGGAAGCCATGGTCGGCCACATTGCCCCGAGCGTTCCGCTCCACGCCGAACGCCTCGGCTACATAGTCCTCGCAGCCCACAAAACCGGCGGCGATAAAGGCCAGCTGGCAGTCGTAGGTGAACTCTTCGCCGGTGGGTACCATGCTGGTACGGCCGGTGTCGGGGTCACGCTGGGGCTTGAGATAGGAGATGACCGCGCCGGTCAGGTTGCCGGCGTCGTCCTTCAGAAACTCTTTGACGGTGGTCTGGTAGACGCGGGGGTCTTTGCCGAACTTGGCAAGACACTCAGTCTGGCCGTAGTCCACCTTCAGCACCTTGGGCCACTCGGGCCAGGGGTTATTCGCGGCCCGCTCTTTCGGGGGCTGGGGCATCATTTCCAGTGCCACGAGGTCGGTGCAGCCCTGCCGCAGGGCGGTACCCTGACAGTCGTTGCCGGTGTCGCCACCGCCGATGACGAGGACATTCCTGCCTGCCGCGTTGATGGCCCTGCCGTCGGCAAACTTGCTGTCCAGCAGACTCCTGGTCACGCTGGTGAGGTAGTCCACTGCGAGGTACACGCCCTTCGCGTCGCGGCCGGGGACGTTTAAATCGCGGGCTTTCTTGGCACCGCAGCAGAGCACGATGGCGTCATAGCTGTTCAAAATCTCAGCGGCATCCACAGCCCCGCCCACATCAATGTTGGTGCGGAACTCGACGCCCTCAGCCTGCATGATCTTGATGCGGCGCTCGATGACGGATTTGTCCAGCT
>ERZ827117.2559-NODE-2559-length-10090-cov-4.677429_pt1 | contig 10090 bp, 9 predicted proteins | sample MGYA00519920_ERZ827117 | MGnify/ENA primary metagenome ERZ827117 (study PRJEB31778, sample SAMEA3449260) | human gut metagenome | biome: human gut; feature: human-associated habitat; material: faeces | place: United Kingdom | collected 2010/2012 ...
TTGCAGCATCCAGTATTATCTGCGCTTTTGGCTTGGCATCTGCCGCACCTCGCTCACCGTATCGGCACTTAGAATTATGCGGTATTGCCATAAAGACATCTGGAAAAGTGAAAGGAACGTGGTTTGCGGCATGGCCAGCCATACAGGCAAAATTGATATGATCCGCGGCTCCATCATCAAATCGGCGGCACTGTTTGCTCTGCCGATCTGTGTGGGCAATATCTTGCAGCAGCTTTACGGCACGGTGGATACCCTTGTGGTGGGCAATTTCTGTGATTCCGCCGCGCTGGCGGCGGTGGGCACCGCCACACAGCCAATGGAAATTCTGCTGTGCGTGTTTTTGGGCATCGGCAACGGGACGTCCATCCTTGTTTCTCAGGAAATGGGCCGCCGCAATGCGGATGGGCTGCGCATGCTGGTGCGCACAGCGGTGTGGTTTTTGTATCTGTGCGCCATCCCGGTCACGATACTGGCAATGTTTGTCGGCCCGGCGCTGCTGCGGCTGATGCAGGTCCCGGCAGATGCCTTTGATTATGCGGTGCTCTACCTGCGGATCACGGCGCTGGGCACCCTGGGCAACCTTGGCTATAACATGAACGCCGGTATTCTGCGCGGGCTGGGGGACAGCCGGTCCACCTTGCTGTTGCTGCTGATCTCCTGCCTGACCAATATTGTGCTGGATGTTGCCTTTGTGGCGGTGCTGGGCATGGGTGTGGCCGGTGCGGCGCTGGCAACCACCATTGCGCTGTATCTTTCCTGGCTGACCAGCATCCTGTACGCCCGCCGCAATTACGAGGGTTTGCAATTCCCCCTGCTGCCCCATGGCTATGATAAGGCGCAGCTGGCGGCCATCCTGAAAGTGGGTGTGCCGCTGGGGCTGAATAACTCGCTGTACTCGGTGGGGCATGTGGCGGTGCAGGCTGTGTATAATATGCAGGGTTCGGTGTTTGTGGCCGGGTGCTCCATTGCAGGCCGCGTGACCGGCATTGCCGGTATTGCCATCACCTCGTTTTCTTCTGCCGCGGTGGTGTTTGCCGGGCAGAACCTGGGCGCGGGCAACTACCGCCGCTTGCAGCGGGGCGTGGTGCAGATCACCTGCGCTGCCGGTGTAGTTACATTACTGATTGGCCTGGTGGCTACTGCGTTCTGCCGCCCGCTGCTGGGGCTGTTCAGCAGCGACCCGGCGGTTCTGGATGCCGCAGTGCGCTATACCTGGTGGGTGCTGCCCTTTATCTGGACTTATGCGGTGTTCAACTGTATGATGAGCTTTGTCAACGGTACCGGCGCGGTCAAATATACCACGGTGGTCAACCTGCTTATCCTGTGGGCCGTGCGCATCCCGGCGGCGTATATCCTCCATGCGCTGGGGTACGGCACTTCCTCCATGGCCTGCGTTTCCCTCAGCTATGCCGTGGGCCTGGTGGCCATGCTCGGTTATTTTTTGACCCCGGAATGGGGCAAACTGCGCCGCAAAGCAAAGGAACTGGGGGACGCGGTGACGGCGGAAACAGAACCGACACTGTAAAATATAAAATCAATAAAAGTCTGCGGAGAACTCCCAAAATGACAGAACGAATCATCGGCAACCAAATCCGGCTGATTCCCTATTATCGGAATGATGCGGTGTCCCTGCCGTGGCATCGGGACAGGGACGTCTGGGTTCAAGAAAATAGATACGGAATGGTATCAATATCGGCTTTGAAAAGATTGTGGGGAATGGGCAGAGAAGAAGATAAAGCGGGAAGTAAATATGTCAACAGGAATCATGATTATTGGTCCGTCCGGAAGTGGAAAGACAACACTGGGGAAAGTGGTTGCTGAAAAATTGGGATATGCCATAACATAATGAGATATACGACAAGGCCCCGTTTGTGTAAACAGCAACTACCAAAAAAATAACCCGCCAGCAAGCAGCAACAGAAATACGCTGCCGCCCGCTGGCGGGTTTGTGTGTTTTACAACGCTTTACTTCAAATCAATACCGGTACACAATGCCCTGCTTGACGGCGTTGGATGCCTGCTGCCCGGCCAGGCGGCTGGCGAGGGCCAGCGCAAAGGGGATGGCCGCACCCAGCGCTTCGCCGGTGATGATGTTGCCGTCCAGCGTGATGGGCAGGCCGGTGTACTCGGCCCCGGCGGCGGTCAGTTTATCTTCCATGCCGGGGTAAACCGTTGCCTTTTTGCCCTGCAAAATGCCGAACGCCGCCAACACAGACGGTGCGGCGCAGATTGCGGCCACGACCTTGCCTGCGGCGGCAAACTCGGTACAGACCTTGCGCACCGTGGCATCGGCTTTCAGGTTGTCCACACCCGGAATGCCGCCGGGCAGGATGGCGGCATCAAAAGCGGAATAATCCAGCTCTTCGGCCAGAGCATCCGCCACAACGCTGATGCTGCGGGCAGATTTGACGATCTTTTCGCCGCCCACGGCAGCAATCGTTACTTCCACACCGGAACGGCGCAGCAGATCCACGCACAAAAGGCCCTCGCACTCTTCCAGGCCAGGCGCAAAAAAGATAACAGCTTTGCTCATACAAAACACTCCTTTACAAAATAATACAATTTGAATAATATAAAACAAATATACAAATATGACTAAAACTCTTCTGAATAATACAATCTGGAAAATACAAATAAAATATACGAATTAAAATGGGTGGAACCGCGCGACCAGCAGGCCAATGAACGGCAGGGATGCGGCCCGGCGGCGCAGCGCCGTGATAAGCCCCACCAGCGAAAGCACATCTACCAGCAGCGTCAGGCTCAACGCAACCTGCTCCAGCACCGGAACAAACCCAAGCGCGGCGCAGATGGTTGCCAGCATCAACACCATCAGCCCTTGGTTCAGGTGGAATCGTACAAATTCATCCTGCCGCCATTTAGTGCAGGCGGGAATCAAAATCAGGATGCTCAGGTAGCACAAAGCACCCATCCAGCGGGCCGTGCTGCTGACGGCGGGTTCTTCCGGCTGGGTGTGTTCCGCTTTGGCCGGTTCAGCAGGGGCAGCCGCGGGGGTGCTGCGCTTTTTCTTTTTACTCATACTTGCCGCCAAACAAAAAGTCCATGCATGCAGGCACCTGCTTGGCCCAGCAGGTTTCGCAGTGGGTGCCGTCCGGCTGCATGTAAGGGTCAACGGCAGCGCCTTTACCCAACAGCGCGCGGCATACTTCCAGCGCATTGGCGGTGTATTCGCCCAAAGCACCGGGCTTATCGCTCTCTTTTTCGCCCCAGCTCAGATAAACACGGGTGCCGGGGTGGATCGTGGCGTTGGCAATCTCCTGCCGCAGCTCCGGCATGCACAGCCGCACCGAGGGCGACAGGCATGCTGCTTTGGAAAACACTTTGTTGTAAACGGTGATGGCGTACAGGCTCATCAGGCCGCCCATGCTGCTGCCGCCAATGGCCGTGTTGGCGCGGCCAGGCAGGGTGGGGTAGCGCTTGTCCATCATCGGCTTGAACTCTTTGGTCAGCCACTCCATGTATTCATGCCCAGTGCCCGCAATGCCGCCGAACCAGTCCGACTGGTAGGGACAGTATTCTTCCAGCCGCTTGTTGCCCTCGTGGTTGCACTCCGGTGCGGCAATGATCCAGTTGGGGTGGGCGTCACAGTATTCTTTCAGCCCCCAGCAGGTGCCGTATGTGGCGGTGGAGTCAAAAAACAGGTTGTGGCCGTCAAACATATAGAGTACGGGATATTTTTTGCCGGAAGTCTGCCAGTCATCCGGCAGGTAAACAAAAGTCCGGCGGGTCAGCCCGTACGGGGTAATGCTGACATCAAACGTTTCAACCATACAAAATCCCCCAATTCCAGCAGGGCAAACGCCCGGCCAAAAGATTGGTATTATTGTACCGCAAAAACCGATCTTTGACAACCGCCCGCAATCTGCCCGCTCTTGGTGGAAAACTATTGTCATGATTTGTGTCTTGACACATGACAACTTCGGCGGTACAATGCTGAAAGATATCTGAGAGGAGCAAGAGTATGGGAAAGCTTAAGGAATTTTTGAAGCGCAAGGACGTTGTGTTCTCGGCGCATCGCTATGGCATTGATGCTATGGGCGCTATGGCTCAGGGCCTGTTTGCCAGTTTACTGATCGGCACCATCATTAAAACGCTGGGCGAGCAGATCGGCCTGCAGTTTTTGGTGGATGCCGGTACTTTCGCCCAGAGCGTGGCCGGGCCTGCCATGGCGGCTTCCATCGGTTACGCCCTGCACACCCCGCCGCTGGTGCTGTTCAGCCTGATCGCTGTGGGCAGCGCGGCCAACAGCCTGGGCGGTGCAGGCGGCCCCCTGGCCGTATACTTTATCGCCATTGTTTCGGCAGAGTGCGGCAAGCTTGTCAGCAAAGAGACCAAAGTCGATATCATCGTTACCCCGGCGGTCACCATTCTGGTGGGCACGGGTCTGAGTGTGCTGTTTGCCCCTGCCATCGGCGCGGCGGCTTCTGCGGTGGGCAGCGTGATCATGTGGGCCACTGAGCTGCAGCCCCTGCTGATGGGCATTCTGGTTTCGGTGCTGGTTGGCATTGCGCTGACTTTGCCCATTTCCAGCGCAGCCATCTGCGCGGCGCTCAACCTGACCGGTCTGGCGGGCGGCGCTGCCGTTGCGGGCTGCTGCGCCCAGATGGTCGGCTTTGCCGTGATGAGCTTTAAGGAAAACGGCGTGGGCGGTCTGGTCAGCCAGGGCATTGGCACCAGCATGCTGCAAATGCCCAACATCCTGAAAAAACCCCGCGTGTGGCTGCCGCCGATCATTGCTTCCGCCATTACCGGCCCCATTGCCACCTGCGTGTTCAAATTGCAGATGAACGGCCCGGCGGTTTCTTCCGGCATGGGCACCTGCGGCCTGGTGGGCCAGATCGGCGTGTACACCGGCTGGGTGGCCGATGTGGCATCCGGCGCAAAAGCGGGCATCACCGCCTTTGACTGGGCAGGCTTACTGCTGGTCAGCTTTGTTCTGCCCGCCGTGCTGTGCGCGGTGCTGGGCGCGCTGTTCCGCAAAAAGGGCTGGATCAAGGACGGCGACCTGAAGCTGGACTAAGCCAATGGACGTTCAGGAAGTGTGGGCGCTGCTGGAACAGCACCAGGGCGAGCAATTTTATACCGCAAAATGCCTGCCGTTTTGCTATATCATCCGTGGCGGCGGCCCTGCAAAAGATTGCGACCCGCCAGGCAGCGGGGGAGGCCATCACCGGCCCCAAAAAGATTGGCTGCTATGGTGCCAGCTACTTATACCCGATGTTTTAAATCTGGGTATCATTCCACAACCTGAAACGGGCAAAGAAATTTAAGACAATCAAAGAACTTTTTCGGCAGTGCCGGGCAGATTTCTGCCCGGCACTGGCTTTTTTACTAAAAATCGACGGATAAAATTTAATATCGAGTCTTAAAAATTGTCTTTACAAATCTCAAAGCTGTGCTATAATAAGGCTATAGAACAAGGCATAATATACTGATGCAAAAACTTTGATTCGGAATAAATCTTAAACTATGAATAAGGAGAATGTTATGAACAAGTATGCTGGTACCCAGAGCGAGAAAAACCTGATGACCGCATTTGCGGGCGAATCCGAAGCACGCAACAAGTACACCTTCTTTGCCTCCGTGGCCAAAAAGCAGGGTTTTGAGCAGATCGCAGCACTGTTTTTGAAAACGGCTGATAACGAAAAAGAACATGCCAAGCTGTGGTTCAAGGAGCTGAACGGCATCGGCGATACCGCCGACAACCTGAAAGCCGCCGCCGCGGGCGAAAATTACGAATGGACCGATATGTATGACAGCTTTGCCAAGACGGCTGAGGAAGAGGGCTTCCCCGAACTGGCTGCCCGGTTCCGCCTGGTGGGAGCCATTGAAAAGCATCACGAAGAGCGCTACCGCGCCCTGCTGCACAACATTGAAATGGCAGAAGTGTTTGCCAAGAGCGAAGTAAAAGTGTGGGAGTGCCGCAACTGCGGCCACATCGTGGTGGGCACCCAGGCCCCCGAAGTCTGCCCCACCTGCAATCACCCCCAGAGCTACTTTGAAGTCCACGCGGAAAATTATTGATGATGGAGAACCGCCCCGGAAAGCATAACCTTTCCGGGGCGGTTTTTGGTGTGGGAAAATGTATTTTATGGGGCTAAGAATGGGAAAAATAGTTGAGTGGGTGGTATCGCCCATAACGGGATTTCCCCCAAAGCCCCGGAACGCTCAAGACCGTTCCGAAACATTATGAATGATGCACGCTCTGCTGTAATGCCATGAACATTGCAAAAATTTGAAATATCTACATACCCAATGTTCCGGCGGGATCGGATGCCCCCATCCTACTGATATGATAAAGACAGATTGCCCAAGATTAAGGCTATTCCTGTCCCGCTGGATGATGCAAGTATCATCCCCTGCAAATTATTTGCAGCACTTATAAATGCGTGAACACTTCGTAGGGGGGCGCACATTGTGCGCCCGCCAACAACCTAAGGGTGATAGCGTTTCCACAAGGTATTGCACAAACCAAACATTCGCAGGCACACAATGCGCGCCTCTATGGGAATTTGCTCACCCGTAAAGAGTACATTTCCCAGGCAATCTACCGCTCATCAAACAAAAAATCTCCGCAACCCTTGCCAAACACAGCAGGTTACGGAGATTTTTTATGCTATATTGTGATTTTGTTAAATCAGTTCGCGCTGGGGGCCTGGCTCAGGTCGGTGCCAAAGTACTTCTCGCTGATCTCGGCAATGGTGCCGTCCTCGCGCAACTCATTGATAGCCTGGTTCAGAGCTTCGCGCAGGGTGGCGGTTTCATCGCCCTTGCGCACAGGGAAAGCAACCTGGGAAGCATCATTGGTCAAAGCCGCAATCTTGATGTTCGCATCGGGATGCTCTTTCAGGTAGTCAAAATAGGTTACTTCGGCGTTCAGGGTGGCATCCACACGGCCGTTCAGCAGCAGCTCAATGGTCTGGTTCAGGTCGTCCACGCCGGTGGTTTTGGCGCCATAGCTTTCGGCCAGTGTTGCATAGGTGCTGGAAATGGTGTTGGCGGTGGTCTTGCCGTTCAGATCCTCAAAGCTGTTGATGCTGTCATCATCGCTTTTTACAATAATGGCAGTGCGGATGTAGCAGTACGGGTCAGAAAAATCGTATTTCTGGGCGCGCTCTTCGGTAATTTCCACGCCGTTGGCCATGCTGTCATAGCGGCCGCCGTCCACGCCGGCCAGCAGGCCGTCCCATTCGCCCTCCACAAAGGTGGCCTTTACGCCAAGCTTTTCGGCAACCTTCTGGGCAACTTCAATGTCGAAGCCAACCAGCTGGTCGTTTTCGTCATGGTAGGTCCAGGGGGACCAGGTGCCCTCGGTGCCAAACACGATCTCGCCGCGCTGCTGAATCTGGGCCAGCAGATCGCCGGAGTTATCGGCGCTGGCAGCGGTTTCGCTGGAAGTATCCGCTGCCGGTGCAGCAGAGGACGCTGCGGAGGAACCGCAGGCGGACAGCAGGGCGGCTGCCAGTACGGCAGCGGTCAATGCTTTCAGTTTCATATGTGCTTCTCCTTGGTTATGTAAAAACTTTTATTTATCTTCCACCAGACGCAAAAAAGCGCGGGTGCGCTCCTCGCGTGGGGCGGTAAAAATCTCTTTGGCGGGACCCTGTTCCACCACAACGCCGTGCTCCATGAACACGACCTGGTTAGAAACATTGCGGGCAAAGCCCATCTCGTGGGTCACGACCAGCATTGTCATGCCATCGGCGGCCAGGTCCCGCATCACGGCCAGCACTTCCACGGTCAGCTCCGGGTCCAGCGCGCTGGTGGGCTCGTCAAAATAGATGATCTTGGGGTCGGTGGCAATGGCGCGGGCAATGGCCACGCGCTGCTGCTGCCCGCCGGAAAGCTGATTGGGGTAGCTGGCACCGCGGTTGCCCAGGCCGACCTTTTCCAGCGCTTTTTGGGCGCGGGCTTCGGCCTCATCCCTGGGCATTTTGCGGGCAACAATCAACCCTTCGGTCACGTTCTGCAGCGCGGTCTTATTCAAAAACAGGTTGTAATTCTGGAACACAAACGCTGTGTGGCGGCGGGCTTCGTACATCTCAGTGCGGCGCACATGGCCCAAATGGTAGGTCTGGCCGTCCAGCACCATAGTGCCGTCCTCGGCCTGGTCCAAAAAATTGGCGCAGCGCAGCAGCGTGGTCTTGCCGGAACCGGAAGGCCCGATCAGCGAAACGACTTCACCCTTGTGCACCGTCAGGTCCACGCCTTTCAGCACATCCAGCGTGCTGAACGATTTGCGGATTCCGGTGATTTTCAGCATCTCCTGCATGGCGGCACCTCCTCAGGAATTCTGGCTGAAGCCCTTGGCGTTCAGCTTTTTTTCGCCCCAGCGCTGGACCTGCGTCAGGATGGTAGAGAACATCAGGTAGATAAAGGCAACTTCCAGATAAAGCGGCAGCGATTCATAGGTGCGCGCCACAATGCGCTGGGTGGCCATAAACATCTCGGTTACCGTAATGTTTGCGGCAAGGGAGGTATCTTTGAGCAGGGAAATCAGCGAGTTGAACAGCGGCGGGAACGCCGTGCGCAGTGCCTGCGGCAGCACAATACGGCGCATCGTCTGCAGATAGGTCATGCCAACGCAGTACCCGGCTTCCATCTGACCAGCGGGAACAGATTCCAGCGCGGCGCGGATGGTCTCGGCGCAGTAGGCACCCTCATTGATGGCAAAGCAGGCCACAGCAGCCGGGAACGGGTCGATCAGTACGCCAAGGCTGGGCAGGCCGTAAAACACCACGAACAGCTGTACCAGCACCGGGGTGCCGCGGATGACCCAGACATAAAACCGGGCAAGTTGCCGCAGAACGGGGATTTTGGCGGTCTGCACAAGGGCAGTAATCAGCGCAATGACCAACGCAAGCGCAAAAGAAATGATCGTAAGCGGCAGGGTGACCGTAAGGCCGTTAATTAAAATATTAGGAAAAGAGTCAATCAAAATGCCGACCAGACGTGTATTCACAGCGGAGTCCTTTCCGTTTTTGCAAAACAAGATAAAAATAGACAAACTACCCATTATTATACTAGGGTATGGGAGAAAAAGCAAATTAAATCTGCTTCATAAAATAAAGCAGAGTACAAAATGGCAGGCAAAAACACAAAAGCCCGCTTGAAAAGCGGGCTTTTGTGCATAGAGGGGTGGGAAAGTATATAAAGGTCAGAAGATGGTAATGTAATAAATGGGAACTTAAAGGGGTTATACTCTGTTTTTCTCTTTCTTGTTACAAGTACATTATAACCTTGATTATTAAAATGTCAAATGCAATACTTGCAATTTTGTTTTGCTTTTATTATAATGATGCCCAGATAACTTAAAATAATTCAGCATATGCACAGAAAATGAAAGAGTTTTCGGTTTTGTAATGCCATACAAGGTTTATTTGCTTTATTTTATTTTTATTGTGCTCATTGACTAAAACTGACAGGAAGTGACTCGACATGGATGAATTAGACAGCAAAATCATCCAGCTTATGATGCGCAACGCCCGCATGCCGGTCAAGGAAATCGCCAAACAGGTCAACCTGACCAGTCCGGCGGTGTCCAGCCGTATCCACCGCATGGAGCAGGAGGGCATCATCGGCGGCTATACCGTGCGCCTGCACCACCCCGGCGAGAATAACCGAGTCCAGGCGTTGATTTCCATCCAGACGGCGGCATCGGAACGGGACCATTTCCTTAAAATGATCCAGGGCGAACCGCAGATCCTGCAGTGCTACCGCGTGACCGGCAGCTATAACTTTATCGTCAAGGTCAGCTGCCCCGGCATTGATGCACTGGAACACCTGCTGACCCACCTGCAAAAGATGGGCAACACCAACACCCAGATCATTCTTGCCACACCGCTGGACCGCAGTCTGAGCCTGGAAGGGGACGTATAAATGGAATTGCATATTTGTAAACAATGCGGTCTGGTGGCTCCCAAGGGAACTACCGTCTGCCCGCGCTGCGGCCGTGCGCTGCCCCCCACCAAAGCAGAAGCCAGCCGCCCGCGCTATACCATCCATGTGGACCCAGATATGGTTCAATACTGGGATGATGAAGACGAGGATGAATTTCCGCTGAAAGAGG
>ERZ827117.2561-NODE-2561-length-10079-cov-2.767358_pt1 | contig 10079 bp, 13 predicted proteins | sample MGYA00519920_ERZ827117 | MGnify/ENA primary metagenome ERZ827117 (study PRJEB31778, sample SAMEA3449260) | human gut metagenome | biome: human gut; feature: human-associated habitat; material: faeces | place: United Kingdom | collected 2010/2012 ...
TATATTATTAAAAGATAATATTTCATTATATGATTTAGTCTAAAATTGGGAAGTTACGATTTAATCGTTAAAGGGATATAACAACATTATCTTTTAATAGCAAAATTATTTATCTAATTGATAAAATCCAGTTAATCCAGAATATTTACTTTCTTTACCTAAACGATCTTCAATTCTGATTAATTGATTATATTTAGCAATACGATCTGTTCTTGATGCAGAACCAGTTTTAATTTGTCCAGCATTTGTAGCTACAGCAATATCAGCAATTGTTGTATCTTCTGTTTCACCAGATCTATGAGAAACAACAGCAGTATAGTTTGCTTTTTGAGCCATTTGAATAGCTTCTAATGTTTCAGTTAAAGTACCAATTTGGTTAACTTTAATTAAGATAGAGTTTGCAGTTTTCTTAGCAATACCTTCTTGTAAACGTTTTGTATTTGTTACAAAGAAGTCATCCCCTACTAATTGTACTTTTTTACCTAATTTTTCAGTTAAATATTTCCATCCTTCCCAGTCATCTTGATCAAGACCATCTTCGATAGAAATAATTGGATATTTTTCAACAAGTTCACCGTAGAAGTCAACTAACTCTTTTGAAGTAAATGTTCTATTTCCTTCACCTGGTAAAACATATTTACCATCTTTATAGAATTCTGAACTAGCAACGTCCATTGCAAGTTTAACATCTACACCTGGTTTATAACCTGCTTTTTCAATAGCTTCAATAACTGTTTGAATAGCTTCCTCATTTGATTTTAAGTTAGGCGCAAATCCACCTTCGTCACCTACAGCCGTATTTAATCCTTTATCATGTAATACAGCTTTTAAATTATGGAATACTTCAGCACCCATACGAATTGCTTCTTTGAATGTAGGAGCTGAAACTGGCATAATCATAAATTCTTGGAAATCAATGTTGTTATCAGCATGTGCCCCACCATTGATAATATTCATCATGGGTGTAGGAATAATATGAGCATTTGCTCCACCAATATAACGATATAATGGCATACCTAATGAATCAGCGGCACATTTAGCAACCGCAAGAGAAACACCTAAGATAGCATTTGCTCCAAGTTTACCTTTATTATCAGTACCATCTAAATCAATCATTGCTTGATCGATTTCTCTTTGAGCAAAAACATCATACCCTAATAATTCAGGAGCAATCACTTCGTTTACATTTTTAACAGCTTGTAAAACACCTTTACCTAAATAACGTGATTTGTCTCCATCTCTTAATTCTACTGCTTCATAAATTCCTGTAGAAGCTCCACTTGGTACGATTGCTCTACCAAAAGCTCCACATTCACTTCTAACTTCAACTTCAACAGTTGGATTTCCACGAGAGTCTAATACTTCGCGTGCTTTAATACTTTGAATTAAATCCATTTTAATACTTCCTTCTTTCATTTTTGTTTTGTTTGTGTTTGTGATTTTTGTTTGTGATCTGGTATCAATAAAAAATGATTTATTAACACGAGGTTAGCTGTAACTAACTGTCTATAAGTTAGCATATACTAACCTTGTGTGTCAACCCTTTTTGACTACTTTTTTTCAACTTCAAATACTATTTTGTTCCTTTTTTTATAAAATATTCTTTGATAGATACAAAAAAATTCCTTTTTTCATTTATTTATCTTTCTTGTTTCATTGACTTTCTTTAATCGACACTTTATAATTTGTTCAGGTGAATTCCTTCACCTGAAGGAAGAAATTTATGTAGTTTTACGTTATTTCTTTTTTAATGTTTGTGATCATTAATGTGATGAAAGGAGAAAATAAAAAATGATTTATTCACATGAAGTTGAAGAAATGTGCACTGTAAATCGTGGTGCATCACACGGATGTGCTCCTATTCCTGAAGAAGGTAAATGGGTATATTCAAAAGAAATCAAAGATATTTCTGGTTTAACACATGGTATTGGTTGGTGTGCTCCACAACAAGGTGCATGTAAACTTACTTTAAATGTATCATTGAAGAAGCATTAATTGAAACTGTTGGATGCTCAGGTATGACTCACTCTGCTGCTATGGCTAGTGAAGCATTAGTTGGTAAAACTTTATTAGAAGGTTTAAATACTGACTTAGTTTGTGACGCTATTAACACAGCTATGAGAGAATTATTCTTACAAATCGTTTATGGACGTACTCAATCAGCATTCTCTGAAGGTGGATTACCTGTAGGTGCTGGTCTTGAAGACTTAGGTAAAGGTTTAAGATCAATGGTAGGTACATCATACTCTACTAAATTAAAAGGACCTCGTTACTTAGAATTAACTGAAGGTTACATTACTCGTATCGCTTTAGATACAAATGATGAAATTATCGGTTACGAATTCGTTAACTTAGGTAGAATGATGGAAATGATTAAAGATGGAAAAGATGCTAATGAAGCTTTAGAAGCTGCTAAAGGTAACTACGGTAGATTCAACGATGCTGCTAAATACATCGATCCAAGAAAAGAATAATAGGAGGATACGAAAAAATGGCATTATTTGAAAGTTATGAAAGAAGAATTGATCAAATTAACGCTGCATTAGCTAAATATGATATCAAATCAATCGAAGAAGCAAAAGCTATTTGTGATGAAAAAGGTATCAACGTTTATGATATCGTAAAATCTACACAACCAATTTGTTTCGAAAATGCTTGTTGGGCATATACAGTTGGTGCTGCTATGGCAATTAAAAATGGTGATACTAAAGCAGAAGATGCTGCTAAAACAATCGGTGTTGGATTACAATCATTCTGTATTCCAGGATCTGTTGCTGATGATCGTAAAGTAGGTTTAGGTCATGGTAACTTAGGAGCAATGTTATTAAACGAAAATACTCAATGTTTCGCATTCTTAGCTGGACATGAATCTTTCGCTGCTGCTGAAGGTGCAATCAAAATTGCTGAAAAAGCTAACAAAGTTAGAAAAAATCCATTAAGAGTTATCTTAAATGGTTTAGGAAAAGATGCTGCTAAAATCATCTCAAGAATCAATGGTTTCACTTATGTAGAAACTCAATTCGATTATTTCACTGGAGAAGTTAAAGAAGTATCTAGAACTGCTTATAGTGATGGTCCACGTGCTAAAGTTAACTGCTATGGTGCAGATGACGTACGTGAAGGTGTTGCTATCATGCATAAAGAAGGTGTAGATGTATCTATCACAGGTAACTCTACTAACCCTACTCGTTTCCAACATCCAGTTGCTGGAACATATAAAAAAGAATGTATCGAACAAGGTAAAAAATACTTCTCAGTTGCATCTGGTGGTGGAACTGGACGTACTTTACATCCTGATAACATGGCTGCTGGTCCTGCTTCATATGGTATGACTGATACTATGGGACGTATGCATAGTGATGCTCAATTCGCTGGTTCTTCATCAGTTCCTGCTCACGTAGAAATGATGGGATTAATCGGTATGGGTAACAACCCAATGGTTGGAGCTACTGTTGCAGTTGCTGTTGCTATCGAAGAAGCTTGTAAATAATTCATTAAAAAAGTCTTGATTTTTCAAGGCTTTTTTTATTTCTATATTTTTATTTCACAAAGCATAGCACCTCCTATTCTTTATTATTTTTTGGGTTGTTTTTTATTTGCCATATTTTTGCCAACTTTTTGCCAACCCGCTAGATTTTATAGCATAAAAAAAAGAACCTACCCAAATTAATGAGTAGGTCTTTCTGTTTAGCTAATAAATAAAGTTGTTGAAACATTTTTTGAAGAATAGATAATATTACTTTTTGCTTTTTTTATTAACTAATACAATGAATGTGCATATATATTATACATCAATTTACACTTTTTTCAAATAGTCCCCACTTACCCAACCACTAGGAATACGAGCAAAACCATTTTTCCACTCTTTTACTGTGACACGAGTACCATATCTTAATGCTCCGTTTGATTTAGCATGTTCTTGTGCATTTTTAGTTAATTTGTTTTTAGGAACAATATCGTAATTAGTCCCTGCACCTTCTCTTACGTATAAGCCTGATTTAGCTGTAACTTTATATGTTCCTAAAGATTTAGAAGATTTCTTTTGATTGTAAACAGACTCTAATTTTGCTTTAGATTTTGACCCGTATTTTCCATCTACAGTTAAACCATAATCTCCTTGGAATTTTCTTAACGCTTTATCAGAGCCACTTCCGAAATCTCCATCGGCTCCATACGATCCGCAAGAATATCCACAAGCAATCAACATTGTTTGCATTGTTTTAACGTCATTACCTTTATCGCCTTTAGAAAGATATGATTTAGTTGCTGTAGAAGTATTGGAAGTAGTGGCTGTACTTCTTGCTCTACCGCTTACTACAATAACTGTATGACCTTTAGTTTTAGTTACAAGAATATCACCATTGTATAGCATTCCTTCACCAGTAACAGATTTTTTAGCTTCAAACAAGCCACTTGCTTCTAATACACTAGCTTCATTAGCTGTTGTGATATTCCCAACGTCTTTGCCAGTAGCTTGAATGATACAAGCTCTAACAAGTGAAGAACAGTCACATTCAGTAGCTGTAGCAATTTTATCTAATGAACCATATTTTTTTAATTGAGTGATAACTCCGTTTCTTTCATTTTGATCATATCCAATTTTATTATTGTCACAAGCTTGTTTCATAGCAGTAGCAAGAGCATTTGCATGAGCTACACTTTTTGGTCGAAAAATGTACCAACCTTTTTTATGTGTATAGTATGCTTGTGTTGAGACTTCTTTTCCTGTTTGATCGCCAGCCTTTCCATTTTTTAGATTACCGTTTTCATCAATTCTAGCTGAACCTACAATTAAACTCATATTTCATTACCTCCTTAATTAATTTTCTTCCACGTGTTTAATTGAATACCGAACACAACATTCATGTTCAATACAACATCCTCGATACTTTTCCCAATCCTTGCAGAAATAAGCAATGTCAGCTTGACCTAATAACTTAACGGACTCGCCTAAATACCATAATGGAGTTTTAGGCTCACCATCAAAGAACGAATCAATCACTTCAATTTCTTTATCAGGAAATAATTCTTTTACATTGCATAGCACCCTTTCTCTTTCATCTAGGATTTCTTTATCTGTTTTTCCTGCCATTGGTTGACTAATGAATAGTTTCATTTATAACATCCTCCTATTCAAAAAATACCCAGTCATCCGCTAACATATCTGTTTGTGATGGTGCCCAAGGTACAATATTTTTCTTTGCATCTAGATTATCAGTTTGTAAATTAGATGAATCTATACAAACAAAAGGATTTGTTGTTGCATCTGTTTCACATAAATGAATAAAAATTCCTTTACCATTCCAACCTTTTCTAGCAAGCTTCATTCCTCTTTTTAGATATTTGATAGCTTCATCAAAACCAAAAGTAGCTTCTCCACCTAATTCAGGACAATTTTCTTCATCAGCAATTTGCCATTGATCATCAAGAATATTAGATAACGTATAGATAACTCTTTCAGTTTCTCTAATATCCATTTCTTTTCCATCTTTTGTATGCATGATTACTGTTTTCTTTTCATCATCCCAATACCAATAACCACCCCATGAAGGGAGCTTAATTTTTGCTCCATTTTTCATTAATTCAAAAGCTCTTTTAAATTTCATTGTTTTCTCCTCCTAACTTAATACATTTATTTTCAAATTTCTTATAAGCATCTAAATAAAGTTCTTTCTTATCTCCGTTATACGTACATTCGAAGTACATTCCATCTGGAAGAGATGTTGATGCTAAAGCTTTACTATTTTGCAATGCTTTGCAACTCCAAACAGCATAGACATCAAAATCAACTTTGCCATCCGTTTTATCAAGATGCTCCTCTGTGTATTCTCTAACTATTTTTTTACATAAATCTAAAAATTCATCTGAACCCATTTGTTTTCTCCTCCTTGTAATATAAAAGAGAGCTATTCGCTCTCTTCATCATCTTTATTTAGTTGTTCTAATGCGTTTCTAATCTTATTAGGAATTGGAATTCCAATGTTTGCTACATTTTCTAATAAACTAATCCCCTCATTTGCAATATAGAAATAACATACAAGCGTTCTGAACACCCAATTTCCAGTACCTAAAATACGATCTAACATTACACCAATGATTAATACAACTAAAATCATTAGCTTTTTAACTAAACCTTTGAAACCAACTTCACTGTTTAATTGATTGCTGATAAATGCGTATAATACACCAGTAACATAATCTAAAATCATAAATACAATTAAAACTTGTAAAGCTAAATCCCAACTACCAAATAAATAAGTAAAAAAAGTAGCAATGATTGCTACTAACGTATTAAAACATTTTTCCATCTTCTTCATTTTCCTCACCTTCTACAATATCAGTATCTTCAATTGGATCCAATTCAGTTGGAACATCCTCAACTTCATACCATTCATCAATGGTTTCTAAATCTTCATCTTTTAAAACACCTTTTGAATACCATTTAAGAGCATATTGTCTTACTTGGTATTCATCAGTGTTAATTTTCATTCCTTCTAATGTTTTCATTACAAAGCCATGTAAATTAAATGCCATTATAATTCCTCCTCACTTGTGCTTGTTATAATCACTTCTGCAAGTTCCTTAAATTTGTTGTCAATGTATGTTTTCGTATCTGCAATGTATTCTAAATCAACAATTGGATAAACATCACTCGCCTCAAACATTACATTTGTCGTTGTAACATACGTTTGAAGCTCCTTGAGTTGTGATAACAACTCTGCAGGTATATCTTCTTCTGTAGGTGTTGCAAGTTGATAGTAAACTGTAATTGGGTTTTTATTGAGCCATGTTTTAAAATCATTTAAAGACGTAATCTCATTATACGAAACGTATATGTTAGTACTTGAAACATAAAAAAGATGGTTATGTGACATTACACCTTCAGTCCATAGATTTGTAAATTTAAACATATTGCTTTTACAATAGGGGTTTATATTTTCTATCGATAGAATAGAATTGCGAAATAGGTACAAATAAACACGACGGGAACCATCAGGAGGACTTAATCTTATATCTTCATCATCACTTCCATCAAAAGTTATTACTCCTATGTTTCTTACAATCTTGCCTCTGTTAAAATCAATGTAATCATATACATCACTTAGCTTATAAAGAGGGTTTTGAAGAGTGTAGTTTAAAAGCGATTGACCTTGATATGGAGTGTACAAATACAAATCATTTTCGTTCCTACAAATCATATAGGGTAAAACTAAATCATTAAAAGTTCCATATCCAGGATATACATATAACGAAAGTTTAATTTTTGCTTTTTCTTTTAATACTAATTTGAAATTATTAGTAGTGATATAGCCAATAATTACATCGTTTTTATATAATACGACTTGATAGCGTGAATTTGATGCGCCTTTTATTCCATTGATATAATATGTTCCTGCTTGCAAAGTATCAGAATATATAAATGTATACCAACTTGAAGCAGTACATTTGCCGTTTACATGAATACCATCGTTCATTAAATTAAATGTAATTCCATAACCAGTTCTAGGATAACTACCATGTGGTTTTAGTAAATTCTTTCCGCTCATTACTCCACTTAACTCATTAACCGCTTTAATTTCTTGTGGATATTCAGGTGAAGGAGAAGGTTTGCCACCAGTATATGGCTCATAATCATCATATGTTACGTTTAAATCTGTTGTAATCATTGGCTTAATAACCAAATTATTTAATACAACGCCTTTAGTTACAACAAAATAAATAAGTGTGTTTAACTTATCTTCAGATGGCGTGTAAGTTGCGCCATTACCAATGTCAAAAAACAATCCCCCGTTAGGCTCGATATGATATAATGTGTCAACACTACCACCTTTAGGGCATCCTACAAACTTATAAGTTATGCCTTTCTTGAAATCAAATACTCCAAGAGCTATATTTGTCCATGAGGTTGCTGTTCCATTTGCAATGATTACTTTATTGTCATTATCATATGTCAAAGTGATACCATTTACAGTTTGTGTTTGTTTGTATATTAATAATAAATTCTTACCAGTAGTTTGAATTTGTTCACTGTTTCCTCTGATAATCATATTGTTCAATCTTCTATTTGAACTATCATTGATTTGAGCATATCCATCTTCGGTAGTTACTTTTTCAATAATACCATTTGCTGTACCGTTGATTGCCAAAGCATCTTGTGAAGCTTGTTCCATGTACTGTTTTGCTAGATCACGTGCATCATTTGTTTTCTTGACATTTTCATCAATAGTGCTCAATCCTTTTTCAATTGCCTCTGCGCTGTTATTAAAAACCGACTTGATTTCGTTCATATCTTTTGCACAAATCTTGTATTCATCATTCTGCCCTTGCGTTTGAAAATCCTTTTTATCCTTATAAGTAATTTTAGGTATTTGCAATGTCGCCAAAATTAATCACCCTCTTTAATGATAGAAGATAAATTCATAAGTTCCTGCATAGTTGGATTGAACTTGCTCACTTCTTCAAGAGAAAGCTTGTCAACTTCAATATCAATATCAAGTGATAATAATTTCAAATAATCTTCATTGTTTACATCTAATGAAATATTTCCTTTATCATCTTTTTTGCCTTTTTCTTTGATAAGCAATTGTACTTGATTATTAAATAATGCATAAGCTTCATCTATCTTCTTTGTATATTTTGCTAACTCCCACTTTAAAGCAATATCACTTTGATGGTTTCCTAAACTTAAAAGAGCTGAATTAACAGCTCCTAAATCTTTATTTTTTAATGTGATCATATTTCTATTCTCCTAAAAGTTCATCTTCGATTTTACGCATTTCAGCAGTAAAGGCATCTTGTTGCTTTCTACATTCTTCAATATCAGCCTTATAAAGCTCTCTATTGATGATTGCTACATTTGTACCACCAATCATATTTCCTGCGTTATCAAAGCCTTGTGACAAGTTCATGATGATTTTACCATCTTCGTTTTTTACTTCACCTTTGTAGTTTCTAGTGTGTTTAATAACTAATTCCATTTTCTTCTAACCTTCTTTCTAACGTGTCTACTTTTGCTGATAATTCTTGAATTGCTTTTGAAAGTAACGGAGTTATCGTATTGTTACATACTTGATACATAACAGAGCCATCATCTTGTTCGATAGGAATGACATATTCATCATCTATTTGTTTAAGTTCTTGTGCGATATATCCACACTTTACATGGCCCTCTTTGTTCGTCCAATCAAAATCAACATGTCTTATTGCATTTACTCTATCTAAAGCATTAATAGAGGTATCAACTATATTTTGTTTCAACCTAGCATCTGAAAGCCATACAGAAATTCCCCATCTCGTGGAGTTAACTGTTGTAATTTCAACGTATTCTCCATTGGAACGAGGAACCCATTTTAACCAGTTTACATAATCTGACATAACACCCTGCCATACAGCATCACTTGTTGAATACATAATAGGCGAGTTTCCAGCAACCATAATAGTAGATAACGATAGCCTTCCACCATATGAGCCTAATGTAGATGCGTTACTTCCGTCTATTTCAATCCCGTATTCATCAATGGATAAGAAGCTATCTTCCTCACCTAGAACTTTAAAATGAATTCCAAGCCCTCCGCTTCCAGTATCTTGAATTCCATCAATATGAATACCTGTTTCATTAAGCTCAAGAGATTGTCCATTTTCAATATTTTTAAAACTGATTGCTGAACCAGTAATCTTTGAACCGACGATATTACCAGTAACTGTCAAGTTTCCTTCATCATCTGTATAGAAAACTTTTTCTTCTGATGCATTAGTAATATCCAAAGCACCATTTTTGATGTGTGCTCCTTTGTTATCTAAAGTGAAACTTGTTGTTGAAATAGCATCATCTTTACTTAATTGCTCATTTACAGCTAAAACAATGTTTTTAGGTTGTAAAGCAATTTCTGTATTATTGACTCTGCTTTCAACAGTTTCAATCTTTTCAATAGCTCCATTGACATTTTTCTCAATAGTTGTTGTCTTTTCTTCTTGATCAACAGCTTTCAAAGATAAAGTGTTAACAGTTGACTCTATTTCAGTATATTTTTCTACCGTTTGATTGACTGTTGCTGTTATCTTGTTCAAAGACTCTTTGT
>ERZ827117.2573-NODE-2573-length-10051-cov-2.547319_pt1 | contig 10051 bp, 10 predicted proteins | sample MGYA00519920_ERZ827117 | MGnify/ENA primary metagenome ERZ827117 (study PRJEB31778, sample SAMEA3449260) | human gut metagenome | biome: human gut; feature: human-associated habitat; material: faeces | place: United Kingdom | collected 2010/2012 ...
ATTTTTTGAAATATTTTTTATATTTCCTCTCTACACTTATTATTTTATTTATTTTTCCTACATTTAATATCTTTTTGGAATGGAAGTGACTTTTATGGCACGAAAATAAAAAAGCAGGTCATTTGAACCTACTTCATTGATTGAATGCTTTTAAAAATGCAAATATTATCATCTTGAGTATTTTTATATTGAGCATCTAAATGCTGTGCTAATTGTTTAAGAGAATTATCAAATGTTAGTTTCATATTTTTCGAAGTCAGAACTTCGATAATATTAAATTCTTGCTTTTCATAGATATTGATTGTTATTTGGGTAGCTTCTAATTTAAATAAATTAATAACTTTTATGAGGTATTCTACATATTCTCTATCTAAATAATAATCTGAATGTGAAATATTAATAGATGTATGAACATCTATTCCATTATTACTTAAATCATTAATTTTTTGATTCATAAAATAATCAAAATAAGGATTATCAGTATTAATAATGGCTTTAAATTTTCCAAAGTTACGAATATACTGATCTATCAATTCAATATTTTCATCATACTTTTTATTCTCTTCATTTATTTTAACTTGCATCAAAATATATCTTAAATTATGTTCTAATCGATAAATATCCTCAGCCATTTTAGAAAGTACTTTTTCATTTTCTTTCTTATATCTTATTTCTTCATTTTTTAAACGAATACGCGTCGATTCTTCGTTTTCTTCCAAAATTTTTCCATAGATATTAAGAATTAATATTATAGCTATAAAAATCAAAGCTGTACAAAATAAGTTTACAAGCGTATCAACATTATCAAAAACATAACTTGTAACCAAAATATATGCAACAATAAATAATATTGAAATAACTATTATTAATGTTAGCCATCTTTTAGAATTTAATTGACTTTTATAAGATGTTTTTTTCTTTAAAAAAGCAAGTACAGCTATTAAATACAATATCTTAGATAAGACAGTCATAGCAGGCATCTGAATAAATTGAGTGCCTATAAAATAATTCGCAATTCGACCAATAATCAAAGAAACAACATTACAAACAATATCTATAACTAATGATAAAAAACATATGATAATACTTTCAATTCTTATTTTTTCACCAAACATTTTTAAACAAACAATCAAAACACTTGTTACAATAATTAAAAGTGCACTACTCTCATTAATAAAAGAATTACACAATGTTATTGAGGTAAAATCAATTAAAATAAACAACCATAATTTTTCTATAAAAGAACTTGTTGAACTTACACATTTATCAACATCTACCATTTCTCATCGTATTGGTATTTTAGAAAAAATAACTATATAATTAGAAATAAAACAGGAAGACAAACCTCTTTTTCATTCAATTTAAATGCATTATAAAAGACAAGTCACTTCACCTAGCAACTTGTCTTTTAGTTAAAACCATTTCATCTTTTCACAGATATGATAAATACCATCATCAACATTGTTATCAGTGATGTAGGTTGCTTTTTCCTTTAAAGCATCACAAGCATTCCCCATAGCAACACATGTCCATAAGTCTTTATCAAACATATCTAGATCATTATAATCATCACCAAAGACGACAACGTCTTGTAAAGGAGCATAGAGAATTTCCATCATCTTTAAGATACCGCCCTTTTTATTATCAGGTTGGAACATTAGATATTCTTTTTCAAATCTTAAGGAACCAAGTTGATCTTTGTTTTTAAAAGCAGCTTCTTCTTTTTCATCTAAAGCAAGATAGATTTTATAAAAGTTATCAACTTGTTTATAATCAAATCCCTTATCAAGAATATACGTTGTCGGTTCTTTACGATAACCTACTTGTTGAATAAATAAATCATTTTCCCCATAAACCTCTTGACTATCATTAATAGCAACTAAATACCCAATTCCTTTTTCTTTAGCTTCTTCTATGATTTTTAAAGCTCCTTGTTTATCTAAAGGAATATTTTCAACCAGTTTTCCATCAAGAACAATCCCATTACCCCCATTACAAACCATATGTTCAAAATTAAACTCTAATCTAGCTTTTTCCGCTTTATAATGCGCTCTTCCCGTATTTAAACAAACAAAATGTCCTGCTTGTTTTAGCTTTTCTAAAGCAATCTTGGCACTTGGTACAATTTGATGTGTTTTTAAATCTGTAAGTGTACCATCAATATCAAAGAAAAAATATTTTTTCATACTATTTTAAATCCTTTACTCCTGTTTCTAACATTTCCATTTGTAGAATTGTTTGCCATTGTTGGATGACTTGTTCCTTACCATAAACAATACTATCATAGATACCATCATACACACGTGCATAGTCGCCGTCAACTGTTGGAACTTTTTCTTCATGATAAATGCCTTCATCATCATAATAAGTAAGAGTTCCATAATATTCAGGAAGATCTTTTCCAAAATCACTATTAGTAGGCATATGGAAAAGTTTTAAATGTTCTTCTTGTCGATCTTTACTATATTTTTCAAACATTCCTTTTTTACCATAAACGATAAAAGAAGGTCTTGATTTTACTCTAAAGTAACTTGATTTAACGGATACTTTTAATGTTCCATAATAAAGATCAAGATCAAAATAATCATTCATGCGACCTGAACCTAAAAGTTGTCTTACATCATAGTGAATATCATTTGGTTTACCAAAATATGAAATGACTTGATCTAAAGTGTGACATCCATGTCCATAAAGATAAGACATTGCTGGATCAAAATGATCTACGCTTTCAGGAATTTCAGGACGATAGTAATCAAAATGCATTTCTAATTCTAATAAATCTCCTAATTTCCCTGATTCAATCACTTTTTGTACTGTTAAAAAATCACTATCATATCTTCTATTTTGATAAGCAGAACAATAAAGTCCTTTTTCTTTCGCAAGTGCAAAGACTTCTTTAGCTTGCTGACTATTTTCCATAAAAGGCTTTTCACATAAACAATGTTTATTATGTTCAAGTGCTTTTTTAGTATATTCATAATGATAATGATGACCTGTACAAACAACCACCATATCAATTTCATCATCTAAGAAAATATCATCTTGATTTTCTGTATAGTTAATACCTTCTATTTTATCCCATACATCATGATGAATATGAGGATTATAAATCGTTTTAACTATAAACTTATCTTTTCTTTGTAAGACAAATGGTAAATGATAACGGTTGGTACTTTTACCATTTCCTATATATCCTAAAACAATTTTATTATTTATCATTATCAAACACAATCCCTTCTTGCATTCTACCTTCTTCCATTAATTTAGAAATCAATAAAGAAAGTTCTAACATTTCTTGTTGTTTTTTATAATCTTTTTCTTCCATCATTTTCATAAATGCTTTAAATTCATAAATTAAACGATGTTTCTTTTCAAAAGATTTTACTTCACTTGTCCCATCGTTATAACAGATTTCATATTCTGTCATTTGACTTAATGGACATTTAACAACGATTGCTCCTAAGTTTCCTTGAATCGTATTCATTAAAGGCGCTTTACAATCTTTAGCCCCAATACATAAAGCTTTAAAATGTTCAAAATCAAACAACATCATCCCACTTGTATCAATATTTCTTTCAATATTTGCCATATATTTATGATAAACAGGTTTACCAAATAAATCGATTAAAGCATGAATATTATAAACATTTAAATCCATTAAAGCACCACCAGCTTTATGAAAGTCAAAGGCTGGTAAAATTGTTCCTTCTTTAAAAGCATTATATCTTGATGAATATTGCGAATAGTTAAATGAAACAATTTTAATATCTCCTAATTTTTTTAAATCTTCTTTTAATGAAAGAAAAGCAGGTATGTAATGTAAATTCATAGCTTCAAAAATCATTAAATTCTTTTTATTGGCTGTTTCAATTAAATCTTCTAATTCTTTACTATTCGCTGTAATTGGTTTTTCAATAATGACATTTTTATCATTTTCTAAAGCTTTTTTTGAAAACTCATAGTGTAGATAATTAGGTAAAGCACAATAAATTGTATCAACATCACTTTGAAGTAATTCATCATAATCTGTATAAACTTTATCTAAATGATATTTTTTCATAAGTTCTAATGCTTGTGATTTTGATTTTTTTGTTGAAAAAAGATAAGTCTTTTCAACACCTAGCTCGTGATACATGGTAAGAACATCTTTAACAATCATTCCTGTTCCTAAAATTCCTAGTTTCATTATTTTGCTTCCTCTCTTATTCTTTCAATTGTTTCTTGTAATTTTTTTGAATCTTGTAATGTATGTGTTGATTGATTATGATTAATCAAAGCTTGTATTTCTAAAGTCATATCGTCTCCTTCAATTGGATATGTTTTTTGCATAACTTCATTTTCTAAATGAATTGTATATTCAACCACACGATTAAACATTGGAACATAGATTTCTCCCTTTTCTCCTTTAATTAAAGCATAACGTTCTTTATTATAATTAATTGAACCTTCTACTTTTCCTTGAACTTCGTTTTTAAAATTTAAAGTTGCTTTAAAATTCATTTCAATCTCATTTTCTTTTTCAATATGAGATTCAACACTTTCAACTGGTGCATCCACTAAAGCAAGGACAAAACCAACGACATAACTTCCTACATCATTTAAAGCCCCACCTTGTTTTGGATCAAACAAGTAAGAATCTTTTTTATCTGTCCCATCAAAACAAAAGTTTGCTTCAATTGATTTTAATTTTCCAATCAGTTTTAAATCTTCTTTTAAATGATTAAAACCATTATTAAACTTTGTTTTAAAAGCTTCTAAACAATAGCCTTGATATTCTTTAACATATTGATTAATTTCATCAATATCTTCACTTTTTAAAACAAGTGGTTTTTCACATAAAACCGCTTTATGATGTTTAATGGCTTCTATAATCCATTTTTTATGTTCATAGTGAGGTACTGCAATATAAACGGCTTCAATATCTTCATCTTTTAAAAGTTCTTCATAATCACGATAAAGTTTAACTAGAGGATGACTTTGTAAGTAACTATCGTTTTCATCTAAAGAATGTGAGGCAATGGCATGCACTCTTCCCCCACTTGTATAAGTAATACTTTTAACAAACTTACGCGCTATGTTTCCATAACCTATAATTCCAAAATTCATTTTTCTACCTCCAATAACGCTATTGCTTCTGCAATATCATTAACACAATAATGTACTTGTTTTTTTATTTCTTGAGGGGATGTTTTAAAAGTAAAGGCTGTATCTACGACTTTCAACATCGGTAAATCATTATAGGAATCCCCTATTCCTGCTATCTTTTCTAATCGGTAATGATCTTTAATGATTTTAATTCCCGTTCCTTTAGAACATCCTTTTCTTACAATATCAACAGAGTTTCTATTTTGAAAACCTTCGATTTCATGATATTTTTGATTAATTTCAAAACATGCTTTCTTAGTCGTTTTGTCATCTTTAAAAATAAGCGATATACCATAGATGATTTCATGCTCTACTTCTTTAAAAGAAGAAATGAATTTTAATTTAGGATTATAATCTTCTTTAAGGGTTGTATAAAAAACATCTGCATTTCCTGTTTGTAAGATGATTTGTGCATGTTGATGATATTCATTAAAGATTTGTTGAACGATTTCTTTTTTCATTGGAAAATATTGAATGATATTTAAATCTTTATCTAAGATTTCTGCTCCTGAAGAAAGAATATAAAAATCTAATTTTAGCTTTTCTAAATCAAACAGGGCACATCGAGGCCTTCCACTACATACTCCAAAAAGATGTTCTTTTTGATACTTTTCAATAGCCTTTCTATCTTGTTTTTTTATTTGTTGATTAAAAACAAGTGTGCCATCTATATCACTTGCAAGTGCCTTCATCTTTTATTTTCCTTAAGCAATCAACAATGACTTGATGATCTTCATCATGGACGAGCCCTGAAACAAGAATGCTTCCTCTTAATTCACCACGAATAATTAAAGGAAAACCTCCCCCACAAATAACAAGACTTTCATCTTTTTCATCTTCTTGATACGTTCCATTTTCTTCATTTTCTAAATAGATGTAATAACTACTATGTCCATATTTTTCAACTGTTTTTTGTTTACGATCAAGCCAAATGACTCCTTTTTTACCATCCATTAAATATTGAAAAACAATATCTTTATCTAAAACAATACGGATTCTAACATTTTTTAAATGATTCTTTTCAATATGATCTACAATGATTTGTCCTAATTGATAGGCATCATGATTATTGAATTCTTGAAAAGAAAGTTCTTTTTCTAATTGTAAGACTTCTTCTTTTGTCATCTCTTTCACCTCAATTTTGTTATAACATATCTTCTTTCTCTTTTTAAGAGATGCATCTCATTATGGAAATAAGGTTCAAGGTAAATGAAAAAAAGCTCAGTTAAACTGAACTTTTGGTTCACTTATTTTTAAGATGATAAATAAGCGCATGTAAATTATTTAAGATGTACATAAAGGCAAGTTGAGAATAGAAAGTTGCAATTTTATTTTGTTTTTCATAGTCAGGAATCATAATCTGATATTGACTATAAACAACAAGTGGACTTTGAAGATTAGCAGTAACCAAAGCTGTTTGAATTCCTTTTTGATTTAAGATTTTCATACATTCTAAAAGGGATGTATTTTCTCCACTATAAGAGATAAACAAAGCAAAATCTCCTGGCTGTAATTGTTTGGAAATATAGATTTCTTCCCCATATTGAGTTGCTAAGACAGGAAATAAATTAAGCTTTGCTAGTTTATTAATAAAGTTTGCTGCTGTTATTTGGCTATCGCCATAACCATAAATAAAAACTCTTTTCTTTTGTACCATCAATGTTGCTATTTTATTTAAGGTCTCAATAGATAAATGATGATAGACTTGTTGAATACTTTCTTGATAAAGAGAAAACATGTTTTGAATGATTTGTTCACTTGTTTCATTGACTTGAAATGGGATTGTATAGTCTACTTGACTGACCATATATTTATTAGCTTCAAGTTCCTGTAATAAAGCCAATTTAAATTGTCGATACCCTTGATAGCCTACTTTATGACATAAACGAATAATCGTGGCATTTGAAGTATAGCTCTTTTTTGCTAGATCATTGATTGAAAGTAAAGTTAAATCTTCTAAATGATCTAATAAATAATCAATGACTTGTTGTTCTGATTCAGTATAATGATTTTCTTTAAGTTGTTGTAATATTTTCATTATTCTTTCATTAAAATATCAAGCGCTTCTTCCACACTATCAACTACATCATCAACAATCGATGTTAAACTTTCTGGTGATGTTGGAAAAGTAAAAGAATGATCCACGGTTTCTAACATAGGAATGTCATTATACGAATCCCCAATTCCGGCAACTTCCTCTAAATGCATTAATTCTTTTAATTTTAAAATTCCTAAACCTTTAGAACATCCTTTTTCAGTAATATCAATATATTCTTTATTTTGATGTGCTGTTAATTCAGGAAAATGTTCTTCAATATCAAGACATACTTTTCTCGCGTTTTCATCCGTTTTCGCATTCATGGATAAACCATAAATATCTCCTTCTACTTCATCTAAAGAAGTAATAACTTGTCTAACCATTGAACCTAAGTCTTCTTTTAAAAATGTATAAATTTGCATATTAGCTTGAATAAAAATATCATAATTTTTTTGATAACGATCATAAAATTCATGTAATAAATGTTTAGAAATCGTACTTTTATAAATAACTTCTCTTTCTTTATTGAGTACAAGTGCTCCTGTACATAAAATATAGAAATCAAAATCAATATAAGGCTTACAAAATTCGTAAATACCTTTAAAAGGTCTTCCACTACATAAACCAAATAAGTTGCCTACTTTTTGAAATTCCTTGATTTTCTTTAAATCCCCTTCTTTAAACTTTTCATTAAATAATAATGTTCCATCATAATCACTTGCTAGTACTTTCATAATAATCCTCCAATGCCTTTATTGTAGTTGATTTTGTAAAAAAAGAAAATGATTTTCATCGATTTTCTTTTTTAGAAACATCTTCTTATTTTAATATTTCTTTTATTCCCTCTAAATTTTCCACAAAATAAATACCTTCTTGTTTTTCCTTAGATGATAAATCAAAAGCAATCATCTTATTTAAAAGTTTCTTTAAATCATCATAATATTCATTTAAATTATAAAGCATACAAGGTGTTTTTAAATGTTTCAATGAGACTTTAGACATAACTTCTGTAATCTCTTCTAACGTTCCTGTTCCTCCTGGAAAAGCAATAAACGCATCTCCTAATTCAATCATCTTTGCCTTTCTTTCACTCATATCTTGCGTCACAATTAATTGAGTTATTTCAGGATAATCAAAACCAGCATCAATGAAAAACTGTGGTTCAACTCCTATGACTTTTCCTTTTGCCTTTAATACACTTTCAGCCAATTCTCCCATTAAGCCACATTTAGAACCTCCATAAACAAGTGTATGTCCATTTTCACCAATCCACTTACCAAGTTCTCTTGATGCTAAAATAAGGTTTTGATCATTTCCATTACTTGCCCCTAAATAAACTGTTATATTCATGTATACCTCCAAAATTTATAAATCTTTTTTATCCTTTTGGCTTATTATATCATTTTCTGTATAAAAAATGCGTTTTTGTTTCATAATAAAGCAGGTGATTTTATGAATGAATCTTATTGGCAAAAGACAAGTCAACATCCTTGTTTTAAACAATTAAATAAAGATATAAAAACCGATATTCTTATTATTGGTGGTGGTCTATCCGGCATTTCATGCGCTTATCAATTAAAAGAAACAAATAAACAAATAACTGTTGTTGAAAAGGATCTTTTAGGTTGTCATACCAGTGGATGTACAACGGCTAAAATTACTCTTTTACAAGATCTTATTTATCAAAAACTTGTTAAACATTATAATATTGAAACAGCTTATCTATACTATCAAAGTCAAAAAGAAGCAATAAAAGGTATTAAAGATTTAATTGAAAAAGAAAAAATTGATTGTTGTTTAAAAGAATGTACGATGTCTTTATATACTGATAATTTAAAAAATGTTGAAAAACTTGAAAAAGAACAACATTATTTACAATTCTTTGGTGAAACTGTTTTTGACAATCAAAAACATTTAAAAACAATCAGTTTGCATCATCAATATATCTTTCATCCTTTAAAATATCTCTATCATCTTGTGAAATGTTGTCAAAAGAAAAATGTTCAATTTTATGAACATAGTCGTGTTGATAAAATTATAAAAAGAAAAAACGATTTTCTTGTCTATGTACAAGGACATCGTATTATCTGCCAAGATCTCATTCATGCCTCGCGTTATCCTTTTATAAAAAAAGGTTTCTACTTTTTAAAAATGTTTCAATCTTTAGAAAGTATTGATTTAAAACAAAGAACAGGAAATCAATGTACCCTCTCTATCGATCTTACAGAAAGTTATCGTCCTTTAAAGAATCATGCTTTAGTTATTAATTCTAAGAGTAAAGATTGGTTTGCACAAGATACGATTCCCTTAAGAGGTATTCCTTACATGGGGCGTTATAAAGAACATGAATATTTTATTTATGGTTTTCAAAAATGGGGTATGACAAATTCTTTTTTAGCATCTAAAATCATTAAAGATCTTTATTTAAATAACGATAATGCCTATCTCTCCTTATTTTCATGTCATTATTATTCTTTAAGTTATTCTAAAATATATTTGAAACAAATGCTTCATCATCTTTATCTTGGTTATGTCAAATTTCATTTTCATACCAAGAAAAATTTACAAAGAGGTCAAGGAGGATTAATGAAAATCAATCATAAACTCTATGCTGTTTATTTAGATAAGCAAGGTATTTATCATTATTTTTCTCCCTACTGTCCTCATTTAAAAGGTCTACTTTCTTTTGATGAAAAACATCAAATATGGCATTGTCCCTGTCATCAATCTATTTTTGATTGTTATGGAAAACTTATTGAAGGACCTTGTTTAAAAGATATGAATAAACAAAAATGATACCCATTTCATTCCTTCTATTATATAATAATATATGGGAGGAAGTTTATGAAAACATATTTAACATTAGAT
>ERZ827117.2579-NODE-2579-length-10026-cov-2.876843_pt1 | contig 10026 bp, 10 predicted proteins | sample MGYA00519920_ERZ827117 | MGnify/ENA primary metagenome ERZ827117 (study PRJEB31778, sample SAMEA3449260) | human gut metagenome | biome: human gut; feature: human-associated habitat; material: faeces | place: United Kingdom | collected 2010/2012 ...
TGCATTTTGATCTTATCTTATTCTCTGAAATAAATTTGTGATCTTTCCAGTAATCCCCTTTCCCTGGTTTACAAGATTTCTTTGTTTCGTAATTTCTTTCTGCTTGTCTTTGATTTCTTGATCTAATCTTTTAACAGTAAGAGATGCATCTTTTGAAAATTGAATTTCTTTATTCAATTGTTCCAATGCGTTTTCATAGGCTTCTGTTCCTTCTAATTTTGCAATCCTGTTTTTCTTTGCAGTAAATTTTTGATTCGCAACCTTTCTCTCTTTGGCACGTTCTTCTGTCAGAAGCTTCTTTTCCATTGTTAATTGATTTAAATATTCAACTTCTTTTTTCTGATTGTCTAATACGCTTTGAAAATTTTCCACAGGAATGTGATACTTTTCTCCAAAATTGATCAACTTTCTTTTGCTTTTTTTTATAATGTTATCATTATGCAAAAGAATCGTTCCAAGAGGACCACTCATACAAGCACTAGTTGCAATAACATTTTCATGTCCATCTGTTCCTGGCCCAAAAAATCGCATTAAGATATCATCATTCATCACAGGATATGTTTCTTTTTCCAAATGATGATTGGATTCTGTGACTGCTTTTGCAATCTGATGATACCCTTTTAGATTTTTGGCATGCAAGACTAAATGGCTTCTTCGGAATGGTAATTTACTATTATGATAATAAGCTTCCACGCCTGGGATCGCTTTCATTCCATATCCTTTACAGCAATCTAAAAATTCTTCCAAAGAAGCCATATTCCCATGTTCAGTGATCGCCATTGCTTCAGCTCCATATTCTGCAGCTTTTTTCACCATATCTCCAACAAGTGCAGCGGAATCAAATTTACTAACATCTGTGTGAAAATGATTCACTATTTTTAACATATTCTTCTCCTTTCGTCATGTTAACTGTTACAAAGTAAATATGATTTTTTTGACAGAAAATAAAATCAGACTTCAATTTTCTGTCCAGCTGCAAATAAAGCTTTCGAAAGGAGCATTTCTAGTTCCTGATGAACACCTCTAACCCCTGTTCCGTTTTTATATGCATCATAACACGCATTTTGAAGCGTCTCTTTTGTTATCGTTAAATTCTTTCCTTGTTCGTAAAATAAACTATGATACTCCTGCCACATATCCTTCTTTGCAATCACAATATTGTAAAGAGACTTTGGGGATAGTTTATTTAACTGAATGATTGCACGAAATCTAGCTAATAATTCAGAGATCATTCCATCATTCTTTAATTCTTGAAATACGCTGATGGATTCCATCTGGCCCTTTGTTTCTGTAAATCCTAACGGGATTTTACTGCATTCTCTGTTCTTTATTAATTCTGGAAAAGCACCAAGGCAGATAAATAGCATATGAGAGGTATCAATGTACTCTACCTGTCCATCTCGTTTTGTAACGGGGACCTTTCTACCTTCAACGAATTTTAATAATGATTTTTGCATCAAGAAATTTAATCCATTTTCTGTATCAATCTCAATGATCTTGTCAAATTCATCTAAGAATATGATCGCTCGTTCTGTTTTTTCTTTATTTGAATCAGAAATATCATACGCATGTTGAACCATTTCTGAAAGATCATTTCCTTTGTATCCAGCTGGCGTATAAGCAGAAATATCTTCAATTAAAACTGGATAATCTTTTCCGCAATATTTTTCCACCTGCCTTGCAACCTCTGTCTTTCCAGATCCGGTTGGGCCAACAATAAGTGCATTTGTTCGGATCAACTCTTTTTGTTGAATATGTTTATAAATTGTTAATGCAATCTGCTGCATTGCATGATTCTGTTCAATGACGGAATCGGATAACATCTGATAAATACGATCCAACGTATATTTCGGATCATTTATAATATTTTTTGTTTTGTGTCGATCACTTTCTATTTTTACGATCTGATAACATGTCGGGCATACTTGTATTTTTTCTCCTTCTAGAGATAACGTGAACATTGCTTTGTTTTTATGACATAATGGGCAGGTCTTTTCATTCGTGTAAATTCTATTCGTCATTTTTTCTCCTTTCTAACTCCATATGAAGTGTTTCTAAATCATAAAAGCATCTTGGATCTAATTTTGTTTTTTCTCTGATCTCATCAAACATATGATAGATCTGATACCGATGCAGATGGTGTTTTGCTGCCACTTTACTGATATTCATGTCACAATTCATGAAGTCTATTAAAATATCCTGTTCCTGATGTGTTAAATAAGTTTCATGCAATTTCTGGAACCTTTGATCCATATTTTTCGACAAAAATTCTAGATACTGTATGATTTCTACGATCTCATTTGCAGATAACTGATAAGTATATTTTTGTACAGAGTGTTTTACATCTCCAAATTCCCATTGAATTCCTTGATCATGATATAAATGGATCACATCCTTTCTTAATTGATGCTGTAGATGCTTAATCTGAGCACAAGAGCATTCATTGATTTTTAGTTTTTTATTCTGAATTATTATGTTTTTTATGATCATATTTCTATTGTTTCCTTTTAAAATTTCTTCTTTATACAAATATGATTTTTTATTCTGATTTTCTTTTTCACATATAAAATTTTCTCATATCGCATATTTGAATTGAGAAAATAAAAATCCGGATGCTCCACGAAAGGAGAATCCTTATGGATATATTCGATAAATTCGCTGAAATGGTAGTAAAGTTCGTTAGAAAATATGTTGTAAAGTTCGTAGTTAACAAGCTCTTAGACTGGATTTGGAAGAAGATCAAGCCAAAGCTATTAAAAGCTGCTAGAAAATTATGTCAGATATTAAAAGACAGACTACAGAAGGTAAAAAAGAAATGGTTAGAACTCAGGCAAAAGAAAAGAGCCAATGTCCACGAAACATTGACTCTGATCTTCATAAATGAATACCGACATGATAATCATTCATGTGAAGTTATGATTATGATCACAGTCACTCAAAAATACATGATCATAATCGTTGTGACCAGTTTAAAATAAGCTGATCATCAAGTAAAATAACAATTAAATCAGCATCCGGACGATTCTCACTTAAGGAATCGTTCGGATTTTTACTTCATATTAAATATGATAGATTTCCTGAAAGATATTTTTCACATATAAGATTCTCACGCTTCAAAGGAAGACCGCATTCATCCCCGCCCAACTTTCATTATGGACTGAGTATTCTGTTTAGATCAATAAATTATTTTGTTTTACCACAAGCACACTGATATCCTGTGATGATTTTTTCATCATAGGCTTTTTTATCAACTTTCCATTCTTGTTTTGTCGATGCCTCGTGATGAACTATAGTTGGGACTAATCGATTAGAATAATTATGTCCATCGCACTTTTCATCCCATCCACCAGCAGCAATATACATAGCATATGGTGGAACATCTTTTACATCCTTAGGATTGACTCCCATTTCTTTATAAATGGCAAGATCATCACTATAACGTGGCCATCCATTTTCTTCTGTCCATCCCCAATCTCGTTTCATATCTTCTAGAGAATCTTCTTTGACGGCATTTTTCTTATTATTTTTCTGCTCTGTTGTGTTCTTTGTAGTTTCTGAGTTGACTTACCTTCTGTTGTTGCAGAAACCTGTTTATCAGTGTTATTATTTAGTGTATCTGCATAAATAGTATATGCTGAAACGCATCCTACTGCCGTTAACATTAATGCTCCAGCGATTAATAATTTTTTAATTCTCATAACATATTCTCCTTTTAATCTATCAATCCATGAACGATGTCACTACATAGAAGGCGATCGCCATTAATACAAGTGCAACAATTACCACTACACCGACTGGTATTACAATACTTGTTATCATCCAAAACACAAGTGCAAAGACTCCGACAGATATAAGTGTTGCAAGAAACTAGATAATGGTCAGTACGATCATCGACAAGAAAAATTTTAAGATTTTCTTTATGATATTCAATCACCTACCTTATGGCATTTCGTTATAAATTTTGCTAACGTCATCCAATAACTCTTTTGGCAAATATCTTTCTAAAAGCTCATTTGAGTTATCAAGTGTCTTCTTGTAGAAATCTTCTGCAATACCACCGCTAATAGCAGCAATCGTGTCTGTGTCACATGGCAAAGATAATACATTTCTTAAGAATGATTCATAATCTTCGCTTTCCAAGAAACATCTGATTGCCACAGGCACACTATCCTGAACTGTCGCAGACCAAACATAATTCTTTCTATAATCATCAAGTGGTCGATCAACGCCATATGTATACCGACTAGATGGATAATGTTTTAATACATAGTCATATATCACATCTTTAGATCTATTATTTAATGCCATTAAAGAACAATTAGTAACAACAGATACGCCCTTGTAAGATTCTATACTGTTATGTGTTTTTTCACATGTTTTTTGTGCGATCCCAATATAGTCGTTATATTCTGCAAGCATTGGAAATGCATCTCGAAAATACATCGTAATTGGCGAAATTCTCATGGCGCACCCATTGCCAAAACTTTCGTTTACACGGTTTCCACCATCAAATAACCAGTCTTCGAACATTTCTCCATATCCTACGCCAGAATATTTCTTACCATATTCTAAGTAGAACTCCCAAGGTTCTTTATTGGTTTCATTTAGCAACCACATACCTGTTGCAATACTTAGAACTGTATCATCTGTGTATTTACATTTATCTGTAAACAATTCACAGTTCTTCCAATCTAAATTGTGAGGTCTGCGGAACTCATATTGAGAACCGCAAATATCCCCTAAAATTGCTCCAATTAAAGCCATTTAATCACCTCTTTCTATTTAAACATCCATTCTACGATTGTAAGAATTACTGCGATAATCCATTTTGTTTTCACTGGAACAATTAGCGGATTTACCACAACAAAATGTTGCAACCAAATAATTAAATTCACGATTGCAAAGTTGACAGCAATTACACCCATTAATCCTAAGATTGTACCTAAGATTGTTCCTGCATGATATTTGTCTTCAACAAATAGTGAAGTTCGCATACAGCTTTTTCTTTTTATAAGACTTCACTGTATATTTCGTTCCTGCTTTTATTTTTGGAACCTTGACTTTAAATTTTCCCTTTTTATTGGCTTTGACTTTATATGTCTTTTTGCCAACTTTGACTTTTACTACATTTTTCTTTTTGGTCTTTCCTTTGATCACGGCCGCATTTTCATAAACTCTATTCACAGAGAGCTTCTTTGTTGCTGCGCTGACATTCACATTTCCAGTTAATAATAGTTTAAGACAAAAATAGAGGAATTGCAATTTTGTCATTCCTACTACAAATATGATTGATTTATTTTTTTTATTTTTTCACATATAAGATTTCGGATTCTTTTTGAAAGTTATCCGATATTATATAAAAGAATAAAAAAAAGAAGAGTCAGCTATAAAACCAACTCTTCTTCGAATCTATACGTTTTTAATTACACATTCTGTTTTCTTCTACGATAGAAGAGATATCCTCCTACCATAGCACATGCACTGATGCCTGCAAACAACATCATCTGTGTGTAATCTCCTGTTTTTGGAGTTCCACTTTCTGATGATCCTGATCCACCTGATCTTTCAGATGTCTGATGAGGAGTTGCTTTGGAAGAAACTTTTACTGTCTGTTTCTTATCATTGATATCCTCATGTCTTCCGATCAGTGTATTGGTATCTACATCATATATTTTCTCAAATGCTACCAGAGATTTACCATCTAATGCACTGGCATCGAATTTAAATACGACTTTTACTTCTCCATTCGCCCCTTTAGCGACAAATTTTGTAGAAGCCATAACTTTCTTACCATTGATCTTTAATGGTTTCTTTGTTGCTTTATTATATAATGTACCCTGTACTTCATAAGTCTTACCAGGTACAAGATTTGTGTATTTCACAACGTCTACAACAGTAACTTTCTTAGAAGGTTTCACGTTGTGAGAACCATCTTTTTTGTTTGTTGCTGTTGTGTGCAATTTTGGAGCATGTACGGACTGATCTTCATCATTAATGTCTTCATGAGTTCCAATTAAAGCACCTGTTTTTACATCATACATCTGTTCATAAGCAACAAATGTGTGTCCATCCAGATCACTTGCATCAAATGTGAATGTAACATCAACAGATCCTTCACTTGTTTCTGGTGTGAATTTTGCAGAAGCTGTTACTTCTTTTTCATTGTTCATAACTGGTTTCTTTGTGTTCTTGTCATATAAAACACCCTTTACTTCCAGTTCTTCTCCTGGAGTAACATTTTTATAAGATACAGTATCAACAATTGTGACATTTTTCTTTGCTTCTACAATATGATCTGCATTTTCTTTGTTTAATGCAGTTGTATGGAGTTCTGGGAAGTTGACTGTCTGATCATTGTCATTGATATCTTCATGGCTTCCGATCAGAGATTTTGTCTCTACATCATATGCTTTTTCATAAGCAACAAGAGTTTTTCCTGCCAAAGATGATGCATCAAACTTGAATGTTACCTGAGCAGTTCCATTTGCTTCTGATGGAGTAAATTTCGCTGTAGCAGTGATTTCTTTTCCATCAACTTTTGCAACTTCTCCTGTTTCTTTATCATGAAGAACACCCTGAACTTCGATTTCTCTTCCAGGTTCCACATTTTCATATTTTACTGTATCGATCAGTGTTGTTTCTTTTCCTGCATTGACAGCTTTGTTATTGCTTTCTCCAGTTAAAGTGGTTCCAATTTTTGGAATTACAACGGTCTGATTATTGTCATCAATGTCTTTATGGTCAGCGATCAACGCCCCCGTTTCAACATCGAAAACTTCTTCATAAGCAACAAGAGTCTTTCCTGCAAGAGCTGATCCATCAAATGTGAATTCAACTTCAGCTGTTCCAGATTCTGTTTCTGCAGTAAATTTACCTGTTGCAGTTACCTGTTCTCCATTAACAGTGAATGGTTCTTTCGTTTCTTTGTCATAAAGAATACCTTTTACTTCATATTCACGACCTTTTTCAAGTCCCTGATATTTTACAGTATCCACTAATGTGATCTTCTGATCAGCATTTACGACATGGATCTGATTATCTTTTCCAACAAGAGTTGTACCGATCTTTGGAATAGAAACAGTCTGTCCTTCATCATTGAGATCTGCATGAGATCCAATTCTGTTTTCTCCCTCATAGAGATCTTCAAATACAACTGTTGTTGTACCTGCAAGATTACTTCCATCGAATTCGAATTCAAGTTCTACTGTTTCACTATTAGAAGTTGCTGTAAATTTCTTTTCAGCACTTACTTCTTTTCCATCAATTCCTAAAGGATTTCCTGTGTTCTTGTCGATCACTTTTCCCTTTAATGTATACTCTCTTCCTTCGACAATGTTTTCAACTTTGACTGTATCAACCAGAGTTACCTTCTTGCCTGCATAAGACATATGAGTTCCATTTGTCTTATCAGATGCTGTTGTGGACACTTTAGGGATCAGAGTTGTCTGATCTTCATCTTCGATGTCCTGATGAACTGCATACTCTTTGCCTTTATAAGTAAGAGATTCAAATGCAACGATTGGTTTTCCTGCAAGTTTAACTCCTGAAAATTCAAAGATAACATCTACAGTTCCGTTCTTAGATTCTGCTGTAAATTTTACACTGGATGTGATCTCTTTACCTTCATCATCTAATGCAGGCTTTCCTGTTTCTTTGTCCATTAATTTACCATTGATCGTATATGTTTTTCCAACGATCAGGTTTTTGTAGGATACAGTATCTTTAATTTTCATGTTTGTGGATGCTTCTACAAGATTAGATCCTGTATTTGCATCGCTTGCTTTTGTCCCAATGCTGACAAAACTGATCGTCTGACCTTCATCATTGATATCCTGATGAGTTGCGATCGTTGCCCCGTCAGATTCTCTTGTTAAGACTTCAAAGACAACAACATCTTCTCCGCCAAGATCACTTGCATTGAAGTTTAATTCAACATCAACGCTTCCTGCTTTTGTTGTATTTGTAAATACTTTTGTTCCAGTCACTGCTTTTCCATCTTTATCAAGAACAACAGCACCTGTTTTCTTGTTCATTAATGTAGCAGTTAATCTGTATTTATCAGGAGCTACATGTTCGTAATTTACAGTATCAATGATCGTAACATCATCTGTTGCAGATGCAATGTTATTATCTGTTTCTTCATTCTTTGCTTTTGTACCGATCTTTGGTTCGGATTCATCTGTGATGGTTCCACCCTGAATTGTTTTACCATCTTTTGTGATATAGAATTCAAATTTTACAAGCTGTAATCCTTTGTTGGAATCACTTCTTAATTCTTCGACTTCATATTTACCATAAGGGAAAGCACCTTTTTGGTCATCGACATTAGCCATACTTCCGTCTTCCCCTTGACCGAACCATGTACCGGCATTGTGATCAAAATCAGAAGCTTTTAAAACCGTGTCTTTTTTATAATCCTTTAACAGTTTGTCATTCGCATTTGTATTTTTGGAATGATCAACAGCTGTAGAATCATATTCTCCATTTTTGTCAGTTACAACAACATGGGATTCTCCAGTTGCTGCATTTGTGATCTTAAATGCTGCATTGACACTTTTTTGTTCATCAGATTTCTTGTTGAATACATAGTTTCCTCGAATGATCTGGTTTTTGAAGTTCAATCCTTCTACCATATTTGCGGTATAAGTTGTTCCATCTTCTCCATGGCATTCAACGGTATGTTCATTACCATCGCTCATTATATATCCCTGGCTTGTTGCGATCTCTTTCACACCATAAGTACCGTAAGGTAAGCTGCGATCTTCTGTCTGAGCAGTGTATTTCTTTTCTTTGTCATTCCATGTTGTAGAGATTTTTGTAACCTCTTCTCCTGGATTGATTGTTTTACCATCATATTTGATCGCATTTGCACTGCGGTTAATGATAGAGAACTGTGTTCCCTCTAAAGTCGCTGCATCTTCAGCTAACTTATGATCTTTACCACCGATTGCTTCACTCTTATTCAATTCTGCATCGTTTTTTGTTACCTGAATGGCATACATCTTTGTCGGATCACTAACTGTGAAATCAGAAACAAGTTTACTTGGCTGCTCTCCATCTTTTCCACTGACTTTTGTGAAATATGTTCTGTCATTTAAGACCTGCCCATTCACAGATACAGTAGAATCATTGATCTTGTATCCATCTGGAGCTTTTGTTTCTTCAATGGTGATTGTTCCGTAAGGAACGCATGTCCCACCACTTGAATTTTTATAAAACTCATCCCCTGATACTTTATATCGATCGTCAAATTGAAGCACAAAATTACCATTAGCTGCCTTTTTAGTTTCTAAAACCCAAGTTCTAGTTGCAGTACTTGGAAGTTCAGATTTGCTGTTGTAATATTTATTGTAATATTTTACTGTGAATTGCGCCCCAGAAAGGTTTGCATCGCCCTGAATCACTTCTCCAGTCTCCTTATCAACCTTTTTGACTTCAAAGTTAATTGGGTCATTGTCAGGCTGATCGGATACAGTCACAATTGCTGGATCATCATCATCGTTGTCTGTTGTTACTTTCACAGAATGAACGATATCATCTTTTAAGTATCCCTGAGGAACTTTCGTTTATCACAATAGGTAAGATCTTGATCTTCCCTTTTTGTTTTTTAAAACGTATATAAATACAAATTATTTTGTTTTACCACAAGCACACTGATATCCTGTAATAACTTTTTCATCATAGGCTTTTTTATCTATTTTCCATTCTTGTTTTGTAGATGCCTCGTGATGAATTTTAACCGTGACAGGTCTTGATGAATAGTTATGTCCATCACATTCCCCATTCCATCCCTGTGTTCCCATATACATACTAAATGGCGGAGCAAATTTATCTACTTCAAGATTTTCATTAGTAAACACCAATGAATCGTATCCTGGTTTTGGGTATCCATTTTCTTCTGTCCAGCCCCAATCTCTTTTCATATCTTCTATTGTGAAGAATTTATTTGGAGTTACTGGATATGTTTTATTTTTAACGCTATCCAGATAATCTTGTGTAAGATCTCGGCCATCTTTTAAACAAATA
>ERZ827117.2583-NODE-2583-length-10010-cov-3.944550_pt1 | contig 10010 bp, 9 predicted proteins | sample MGYA00519920_ERZ827117 | MGnify/ENA primary metagenome ERZ827117 (study PRJEB31778, sample SAMEA3449260) | human gut metagenome | biome: human gut; feature: human-associated habitat; material: faeces | place: United Kingdom | collected 2010/2012 ...
CGTCCAGCAGGTCGGTCAGGGTGATGGCCTTGCCGGTGCGCTTGCTCATACGCACGGGCTTGCCGTCGCGCATCAGGTTGACCATCTGCATCAGCACGATATCCAGGCGGCTGCCGTCCAAGCCGATGGCATCCATTGCGCCTTTCATACGGGCCACGTGGCCATGGTGGTCAGCGCCCCAGACGTCGATGGCCTTGTCAAAGCCGCGCACGGCCAGCTTATTATAATGGTAGGCGATATCGGCGGCAAAGTAGGTGGGGATGCCGTTGGCGCGGACGAGGACCTCGTCCTTGGCCTCTTCCTCGCTGCCGTCGTCGGCCTTTTTCTTGTTGACAACGCCGTACTTGGCGGCGTACTGGGCGCTGCGGTACATGATGGCGCCGTCCTCGGCCTTGTAGCAGGCACCGATCTCGAGCAGCTTGTCCACGACCGCCTGCACGGCGCCAGATTTGTGCAGGTCGCTCTCGTGGAACCAGACATCATAGTCGATGCGGTATTTGCCGAGATCGCGCTGCAAACCGGCGATGTTTTTGGGCAGGGCATCAGCGATGATGGCCTTTTTCAGCTCGTCGAAGTCGGCGTTGACATAGCTGTCACCATGGACCTCGGCAAACTCCCTGGCGCGCTGGATGATGTCCGCGCCCTGATAGCATTCTTCGGGCAGGGGGTATGCTTCCTCGCCCTTGTAGAGCTGTAAGTAGCGGACGGCCAGGCTCTTGCCGAACTTTTCGATCTGGTTGCCCGCGTCGTTGATGTAGAACTCGCGTGTGACATCGTAACCGGCCCAGTCCAGGCAGGCGGCCAGGCCGTCGCCCAAAGCACCGCCGCGGGCGTTGCCCATGTGCATGGGGCCGGTGGGGTTGGCAGAAACGAACTCGACGTTATACTTTTTGCCAGCACCGGCGTCGGTACGGCCGTACTCGGAGTTGGCGCAGGCAGCGCGGACAACGCTGGTGAACCAGTCCTGGCCCAAGAACAGGTTGATAAAGCCGGGACCTGCGATCTCGACGCCCGCAAACAGCGTGCCGTTCAGATCCAGCTTGGCGGTGATGGCTTCGGCGATCTGGCGAGGTGCCTTATGGAAAGCACGCGCACCGGCCATGGCGATATTGGATGCCACATCGCCGTTTTTGACATCCGCCGGGATCTCAACGATGAAATCGGGCAGGTCGGCGGCGGGCAGGGCACCGTCAGCCACGGCGGCCTTGGCGGCATCGGTCAGCAGGGCGCGGGCTTCGGTCAGCGCGGCCTGGCGGGGGTTGTAGTTTTTATAGTCCATGGGTGGCCTCCTGTGGGGTTTTTGCATTTATTGTTCAGCGTTTTCGGCGTTCTGGGGCAGGGCTTCTACCGTGATATCCACGAGATTGCGGCTGATGAAATTCTCCGCGCCGGAATCCAGCGTGTAGCTGAATTTCAGCTTACCGCCATCCTCGGTGAGCTCATGCTCGATGATATCCGCGGCGACACCCAGGCTGACGGCACCGTAGCCCGTCTCGTAATGACAGAGATGGCGGGTGCCTTTTTCGATGATGAGCTGGCTGGGCACCTTGCCGTAGCGCAGCATCGAGACTTTGCGGGCATCGTCGGCCACCTTGACGGTGGTCGTGCAGCCCTCGTAGCCGGTGGCTTCGGTTTCTTTGTAGACGATATAATAGGCACCCTCTTTGTGGACGAGGGAACCGCGGGTCATCAGCTCAACGGTGTCGCTGTCGCCGCGCTGCTCCATGGTGCCTTTGATGGTGATGAGAAAATTTTCCTGCATGGTTTTTCCTTAGTAAGTTTCGATTGCAATTTTTTCAACAGGGCCGCCGGCAAACTCGCCGAGGAAACGGTGTTCCAGCTCGTCGAAGTTATCCGGCGTATCGCTGACATAGTAGTGGGCGTTACCGCCCTCGCTGCGGCCGTTCAGCAGGCCGAGATCCGCCAGCGCAGCCGCAGCCGCCTGGGCCGTGACCTTGCCGGAGTCGATGAGGGTGACGTTATCGCCCATGAAATCACCGATCATCTTTTTCAGCAGCGGATAGTGGGTGCAGCCCAGAATCAGCGTATCGACCCCGGCATCCTTGACCGACTGCAAATACTCGGCAATGATAAGCTTGGTGACGGGGTTGCCGTCGTCCACATAGCCGTTTTCGACCAGCGGCACGAACATCGGGCAGGCGCGGGCGACGATCTCCACTTCCGGGACCATGTCTTTGATGACCGCCGCATACGACCCGCTGCGCACCGTGGCCGCTGTGCCGATGATGCCGACTTTGCCGTTGCGGGTGGCATCCACCGCCGCGCGCGCCGTGGCACCGACCACGCCGGTAAACGGCACGGGCAGGCGGGCGGCTTCCTCGGGCGGGTAGGTGGAGGACACCGTGCCGCAGGCGGCAATAATGAACTTTACATCGTGGGAAAGCAGAAAGCGGATATCCTGCCGGGCATACTGGCGGATGATCTCCCGCCCGCGGGAGCCGTAGGGCACGCGGCCGGTATCGCCAAAATACACGATATCCTCGCCGGGCAGCACGCGGCGCAGCTGGCGCACGGCGGTCAGGCCGCCCAGGCCGCTGTCAAATACTCCAATAGGGCGGGTGTCCATCAATAAGCCCCCTTCCGGCGGTGCAGGGCCAGCTGCAGCAGGCGGTCCACCAGCTGGGCGTAGCTGAGGCCCTCATGCTCCATCAGCTTGGGATACATGCTGATGGACGTAAAGCCCGGCAGGGTGTTCAGCTCATTGCAGAGCACACGGCCGGTGCCGCGCTCGACAAAGAAATCGCAGCGGGACAGCCCGGCGCAGCCCAGGGCCAGGTAGGCACGGCGGGCTTCCGTGCGGACTTCGTCGAGTTTTTCCTCGCTCAGATGCGCGGGGATGACGGTCTGCGAAACACCGTTTTTGTACTTATCATCGTAGGTATAGAACTCGGCACCGGCCAGGATCTCACCCGGGCGGGTCGTGGAGACCGTGGCAGGGTCGTCGGGGTTGCCGATGGCGGCACACTCGACCTCCTGGCCGTCGATGAACTCCTCAAAGACGACCTTGTCGTCCTCTTTCAGAGCCGTTTCAATGGCCTGCTCCAGCACGGCGCGGTCGGTCGCTTTGGTGATGCCCACGCTCGACCCTGCGTTGGCGGGCTTGACGAAGATGGGATAGCCCAGGCGCTGCTCGATGCTGTCCAGCAGAACTTTATGGTCGCCTTCCAGCTCGGCGCGGATGGCGCTGGCCCACTTGCAGTGGGGCACACCGGCGGCATCCATAATGGTGTTAGCAACGGCTTTGTCCATGCAGACGGCGCTGCCCAGCACGCCGCAACCCACGTAGGGGATGCGGGCCAGCTCAAACAAGCCCTGAATGGTGCCGTCCTCGCCATTTTTGCCGTGCATGACGGGGGCGCAGATATCAATGCGGACCAGCTCGGCCCTGCCGTCCTTCAGCAGCCAGATGCCGTGGTCGTTGCGGTCGGGGCTCAACACGCAGGGGGTGCAGTCAGCGCCCTGCTCCCAGCTGCCGTCGGCCATAGCTTCGGGCGTGGGGTGGCAGGCCAGCCAGCGGCCCTGCTTGGTGATGCCTACCGGGAAAACCTCGTATTGCTCGGCGCAGGGGTGCTGTGCCAGGGCGCGCAGCCAGGTCGAGGCCGAAACGCAGCTGACCTCGTGCTCACTGGACACGCCGCCAAAAAACAACGCCACGCGCAGTTTTGCAGTTTGATTCATGATGGAAAGACTCCCTCAACAGTTATATACAGACACACTACAAGTCTTCAGCTTACTATCATACCATATTATGCAGGGCATTGCCATAGAATTTGCAAAAACTTTTTGGAAAAATGGCGCAGAAAAATAAAAAGGCTCCCCGAGGGGAGCCTTTTGCGTTGCCGCAAGGTGTAGGGGCGAACAGTGTGCGCCCCTACATCTCTACTTCGGCTAGTTTGTAGGGGCCGATGCTTGCATCGGCCCGCGGGCGGATATGGAATCCGCCCCTACGGATAACGGGGAAATTCGCGTTTTCCTATTACTTTTTCTGCTTCCTCGTTTCAATCAGATGCCGCACCGCCAATACGGGGTGATGAAAGATCATCCTCGGGCCGCTCCAGCGCATGACCTGGCGGATAGCTTCGCGCATTTGGGGCTTGTAGCAGTGCGTTTTGCAGGCACTGCAAAAGGTTTTCGTTTCCATATGCGGGCAATGGTCGACCCGGGCGTCGGCGTAATTGCGCAGGGCTTCGCAGTCGGGGCACAGGGTGTGGCCGCGCGTGCCGTGGTGGCGATGGCAGTACAGCTCGATCATCAGGCCCACGACCTGTTTTTCCTGTTCGCGCTTCTGGGCGGGCGTCGTGGTCGGCATCAGCTCATCCTCCCGTTTTCCACAGAATAGGTGCGGTCCGCGATGCGCATGGTGGACGCACGGTGGCTGACCAGCACGACCGTTTTGTCCCTGCGTTCTTCGGCCAGGCTCTTTAAAATCACCGCTTCGTTCAGGCTGTCTAGGTTGCTTGTCGGCTCGTCCAGCAAAATATACGTTGCATCGTGCAGGAAAGCCCGTGCCACGCCCAAGCGCTGCCGCTCGCCGCCCGAAAGCGTGCTGCCCAGCTCGCCCACCGGCGTGTCGTAGCCCTGCGGCAGCGTCATGATAAAGTCGTGGATGGACGCCTTTTTGCAGGCTTCGACGACCTGCTCATGCGTGGCGTTCCGGTTGGCAATGCGCAGATTTTCCTCGATGCTGTCATGGAACAGCACGGTGTCCTGTTCCACAAAGCTTTCGGCATCGCGCAGGCTGGCCGTGTTGATGGCCTTGATATTCACGCCGGAAAGCTCGACTTTGCCCAGGTCGGTATCCCAAAAGCGCATCATCAGTTTGAGCAGCGTCGACTTGCCGCTGCCGCTGCGGCCCGTGATGCCGATAACGGCATTTTGCGGCACATCCAGCGATACATCGTCCAGAATCACATCGCTGCCATAGCCGAACGTCACACGGCGGCAGGCGGCACCGGTAAAGGCGATGTCCTCGCCGTCGGTCACTTCACGCACGGTGGGCTGCTCGTCCAGCACATCCAGCACGCGGTTGCCCGCCGCAAAGGTGTTTTGCAGCCCGGTGCCCAGGTTGGCCAGTGCAATGACCGGGCCGAAGCTGCTCATCAGCGCCACAACGGCGATCAGCGCACCGTCAAAACCGATAACCCCGCTCTGCGCAAGGCTCGCCGCCAGCGCCAGCATCCCGGCATCCAGCAGCAAAATGATGCCGCCGGTCACGGCCTGGGCCGTGCCGCCTGCGCGCTTTAAACGTCGTTCCTGCGCCGAAAGCTCATCGGTGCGAGCGTTGATCTGCGCCAGGCGGTGGGGGCCGTCGCCATATTGCAGGCTTTCGCGCACGCCGCGCAGGCTGTCCAGCACAAAACCGTTCAGCGCACCAAACGACGCGCGGAACTCCTCGCCGCTGCGGCGGGCAGACCTGGCCGCCGCCACCGGCACCAGCAGGCCAATGACGAGGTAAGCCCCCAGCGCATACAGCCCCAGCAGCCAGTGATACCCCGCCAGAAACACCGCCATGATGGCGCTGACGATGATGGCGATGCAGATGGGCGAGATGGTGTGCGCGTAGAACACCTCCAGTAGCTCGATATCCGCTGTCAGCACGGCGATCAGGTCGCCGCGGTCGCGGCCCTCCAGCTTGGCGGGGGCCAGCCGGCGCAGCGCACCAAACACTTTATCGCGGATGAGTGCCAGCAGTTTAAAGGCAATAAAATGGTTGCAGCCCTGCTCGGCATAGTGCAGCACGCCGCGCGCGATGGCCAGCACCGGCAGCAGCAGGCAGACCGTACCAAGGCTGACGGGCATGCCGGGCAGCACACTGTCCAGCAGCGCATACGCGCCCAGCACCGTAATGAAAATAGCGCAGAGGAAGCCCGCCACGCCCAGCAGCACGGCAGCGGCCATCACGGGGGCCAGCGGTTTTACCAGGCCGACCAGGCGGCCCATCACAGCCAGATTGCTGCGGGTCTTGTTGTGCATATCAGGCATGGGGCGCGGTCTCCTTTCCGTAATTTTCCAGCTCCTGCTGCCGGGTCCACAGGCGGGCGTAGGTGCCGCCCGCAGCCAGCAGGGCTTCGTGGGTACCCTGCCCGGCCAGCGTGCCGCGGTCCAGCACGTAAATGTTATCTGCCGCCGTGACGTTTGCCAGGCGGTGAGAAATCAGGATGACGGTCTTTTTGCCCGCCAGCGCCTGGATCTGCGCCATGATGTCATTTTCGCTTTCTACATCGATATTTGACGTGGCTTCATCAAAGATATAGACCGGGCTGTCATGCAGCAGGGCGCGGGCCAGCGCCAGACGCTGCCGCTGACCGCCCGAAAGATTGCTGCCGCCCTCGTTAAGCTGGGTATCCAGCCCGTTTTCGCTGCGCAGAAAGTCCGCCAGCCGCACCTGCTCCAGCACGGCCCACAGGGCGGCATCGTCCGCCGTGGGCGCGGCCATGCGCAGGTTGTCGGCCACCGTGCCTTTGAACAGATGGCTGCCCAGGCTGACCAGCGTCACGTTTTGCAGCAGGGCGGATTCCTTGACCGTCGACAGTTCCTGTCCGCCGATGGTCACACTGCCGGTATAGCCCGCGGCACGGCCCGTCAGCACGGCGGCGATGGTGGATTTGCCGCAGCCGCTTTCGCCCACCAGTGCGGTAAAGCTGCCGCGCGGGAATTCGAGATCAAGGCCGTGCAGCGTTTCTTTTTCCTCGGTGTAGCCAAAATGCAGGTCACGGCAGCGGATGGCGCAGTCGGCGTCCGGCTCGGCGGTCTTGCCGGTCGCTTCGGGCAGGTCCAGCAGCTTGAAAATTTTGTCGCTCGCGGCCATACCGTTCATCGCCACGTGGAAGTAGGACCCCAGCGCGCGCATCGGCAAAAAGAAATCCGCCGAGAGCAGCAGAATGCAAAGCGCCCCGGCCAGGCTGACACGCCCTGCGGCCAGCTCCCGCGCCGCGATGCCGATGCCGAGTGCCGCGCCGCCGTAAGCGATGATGTCCATCACGATGATGGAGTTGAGCTGCATAGTCAGCACCTTCATCGTGACCTTGCGGAAGTGCTCGGCCTCGCGGTTCATCGCCTGGTGGCGGGCCTCGTCGGCCCGGTAAATTTTCAGCGTGGTCAGCCCTTGCAGGTTTTCCAGAAAGCTGTCGCCCAGTGCAGCGTACTGGCCCCAGTATCTGCCCAACAGCCGCTTGGCAAATTTCTGCACAGCCACGATGGAAACCGGGATCAGCGGCACGCAGATCATCAAAATGACCGCCGCTTTCAGGCTGACGGGGGCCAGCACGAGAAACAGCGTGACGGGTGCGAGCATCGCATAGAAAAACTGCGGCAGGTACGCGCCGAAATAAGTCTCGAGCTGCTCGACCCCCTCGCCCGCCAGCTGCAAGACCTCGGCAGTGGGCACCGCCTGGGTGTAGCTGCCGCCCAAGCGCAGCAGTTTTTCATAAATCGCGCTGCGCAGCGTCTTTTTCACGGTGCGGCTGGCGTTGTAGCTGGCATCGGCCGCACCGCGCGTGCAGGCCGCACGCACCAGCAGCGCCGCCGCCATGACGGCAAGCGTCAGCGGCAGGTTGGGCGCACCGGCCATGCAGTCACCGATGGTCAGCTGGTCGTACAGCGCGCCCAGGTAGCGGCTTACGGCAAAGATCATGGCGATGCTGGCGGTCAGGGCCAGCCATTGCAGCGCCACATTTTTGGCGATATACCGTTTTGAATCCCCCATCATGCCGATGAGGCGTTTGTCGATCATCATAACAAAATTCCTTTACATAGCAAAATACCGCCACCGCTGCCGGTGACGGCACAGGCACGAGGTTGTATTGTCTCAGGTTTTGCTGGTGGTGCGCAGCGGCAGGTAGCCTGCATCACGGATGGCCTGGCGGATGGCATCCTCGTCAGCTTCGTCTTTGGTCAGGACGGTGACGTTCCGGGCGGCAAGGTCCACAGCAGCCCAGGTGCCGGGCAGCACATTCAGCGCGTTTTCCACATGGCGCTGGCAGTTCTGGCAGGTCATGCCGTCCACGCCCAGTACCAGCGTGTGGGGGTAGTGGGCCTTGTTGCGGTCCTCGACCTTAACCTTTTTCACGGCGGCGTCGCGCTCTCCGCAGCAGCCACCGCCGCGGGTCAGGTGATGCACAAAGCTGTAGATGCCATAGCCGACCAGGGCCAGCAAAATCAGTACAATAATAACGTTTGCCATATCGTTCACTCCTCTAAGTTAGTATTTGCTAATTTCCAGTTTAGAATACACTAACCGAGGTCGTTTGTCAAGCAGGCACTTTTGGGATACCACCCTCTCCCCCGCCTCGGCAACAGCAAAACCGGCGCGCTGCTGCCACAGTGCGCCGGTTTTGCATGAGATCAATGTTCAGGAGAAAGGCAATGGTTGGAAATTTAAGCAGAGCCGCCCGATCAAGCGTTGGCCAGGGCAGTGCCCAGGGCGCTGCAGGCGTCGGAAGCATCGCCGTCGGGTGCGCCGTTGGCCATGACAGGGTCAGCAACCAGGCGGGCACCGGCAGCCTGCGCATCCTCAGCCCAGGTGCGGATCCACTCGCCGTCGCCCCAGCCGTAGCTGCCGAACAGGCCGACCGGCTTGCCGGACAGGGAGCCGCGCAGATCCTGGTACAGCGGCTCAAACTCGCTCTCTTCGAGCTGCTCAGCGCCCATGGCGGGGCAGCCCAGGGCGAAAGCGTCATAGTTGGCGGCGTCAGCCACGTTAAACTCGGCGCTGGTCATTTTGTCCACAGTGGCCCCTGCGGCCTGTGCAGCGTTTGCCACCAGGTCAGCCATAGCCTCGGTATTGCCGGTGCCGCTCCAATAAACTACTGCGATTTTGCTCATAATCGTTTCTTCCTTTCGTTGGTGCAATATGTCCACGATTCAGGCCGCTACGGTAAGCTGCCGGATCGGGGTGCCGTTGTGATAGCAGCGGGCGTAGATACGCTCGCACTTTTTATAGCGGTCAAAGGCTTTTTGGGCAGCGGCGGGGTCGGTGTAGACCTTCCAGTAGCCGCAGGCCGTAAAGTTTTTGCCGCGATTTAGAATGAAGCCGATGACATCTGCCAGCGGGTAGCCCAAGAACACGCCGATTTCGTGGGGGAAGTCCTCCTCGCAGCAAAGCCGCTGGGAGAGCTGCTCGAGCATAGACTCGGCATTGCCGGGGGTGTAGCCCTCGCTTTGTAAAAAGTCCTGCACATCGCCACGCTGCAGGATGGCGGCCACCTGGGCGGGGCGATAGACATAGACCAGCACCGCGCCGGTAACAGGGCAGGCCTTCAGCACCCGGACCGTGACGCCGCGGGATGCCAGCAGCGTATGCCACGCCGCTGCCATGGCGGTGCCGTTTTGGCCGGGTGCCGGCTGGTAACGGAAGAGGCTGGCGGGTTTGAGGCCTGCCAGCGTGGGCGCGCAGATCGTGGCAAGGTCGCAGGCGAAGCTGCGGGGGCTGACCGTGACGTGAGTGGGGGCAGGCATAGGCTCGGCTCCTTTAAAGCTCATTAGTTAGTTTTTGCTAACCGCAACCCCCATAAAACCGCACAGCACGGGGAGAGAGCCGCACTGTGCGGGCTATGGTTGCAGGAGATTCATTGTAAGGGGGGTCGTAGGTTAGTTTTAACTAACGATGATACTATACCATGCCGGTGGGGATTTGTCAACTGGTTTTATATGGATTTTTTGATTTATTTTTGTTGCCGTCCCGCAAGGGTGTTACCCTTGTACGCACCGTTCGTTGGGAGGGATCTTGGCCTTTCCGGGCAGTTTTGTTGTTGCGCAAGATTGCACGGGGCGTCGGGGACGCCGCCCCCTACAAATGAACAAACAGATTGCGATTATTGTAAGGTGTTTTGGAGGGGGCAAGTTCCCTCCCTACAGTACCAATGGAAAAAGGAGCGTAGGGGCGAACAGTGTTCGCCCGTGCAATTTAGCGGTAACGTCAGACCCCGCGTGCTCGCCCCTACGGCCACCGTACATTGGCTCCCCTCGAGGGGAGCTCCCACCGACAGGCG
>ERZ827117.2584-NODE-2584-length-10010-cov-2.316223_pt1 | contig 10010 bp, 8 predicted proteins | sample MGYA00519920_ERZ827117 | MGnify/ENA primary metagenome ERZ827117 (study PRJEB31778, sample SAMEA3449260) | human gut metagenome | biome: human gut; feature: human-associated habitat; material: faeces | place: United Kingdom | collected 2010/2012 ...
CAGGCAGGATAATGTACTTAAGTCCACCGGGCGCAAACAGGCTGAAATCCATCCCCAAGAACGGTGCGGTTGCACCCCGTCCCGAGGAGGGGAACCAGTGCAGCTTCAGAGAGAAGATGTAGATCAGCATGATGCCGATGAAGAAGGAGGGCAGGGAAATGCCCAGAATGGAGCCTCCCATCACCAACGTGCTGGATTTTCGTTTGGGGAAAGCGCCCGCATATACGCCCAGTGGGATAGAGATACCGAGCGCCAGCACAGCGGATACAAAAACCAGCTCCAGCGTAGCAGGCACCCGCTGGGCGATCAGAGAGAGTGCGTCCACTTTATAGATATAGGACTTGCCGAAATCTCCCTTGAACGCATTGGTAATAAACGATACGTACTGCTCCAGGATCGGTCTGTTGAGCCCCAGTTCTTCTCGAACCTGCTCTCGAACCTCAGGCGGAGCCTTGGGCGAGACCAGCATATTGACGGGATCGCCAATGAAGTTGGCCAGAACAAATACCAGAATGGACACGATGAAAAGTGTAACTACCATTTGCGCCAGCCGCTTCAGGAAATACTTGAACATGGTAATACCTCATTTACGGGCTTACACCCTTTTGGCGGGAGGCAGAAGGGAATATCCCCTTCTGCCTCCTCCCATTGACTGTTCTTATGTGCGCTTAGAAGGTGAAGTCCCAAGCCAGAATATGGTCATCGCAACTGGGGGTGTACTGAATGCCAGCGCGCACACCGAAGATATTCTCCTTGAAGAACAGGGGAATGTAGGCGGCCTCGTCACGGGCGATCTGATCTACCTGCTCCACCAGCGCTGCGCGCTTGGCCTGATCGGTCTCAACAGATGCCTGATCCAGCAGCGCATCCACCTCGGCATTGCTGTAATGGCCCCGGTTGCCTTCGCCCATGCCGGGCTTGCCGTCGTAGGTATAGAGCATATCGTTGAAGATGACCATGCCCTCGCCGGAGCTGTCGCCCCAGCCCGCCATGAAGAAGGAGGACTGGAGGTTCTCTGCGTCTGTCTTCTCATAGAAGGAGGCGCGAGGCAGCAGGTTTACCTCAGCCTTGATGCCCACCTTCTCCAGATAGCTGGCAATGGCCTGAGACACCTGATCGGCGTTCACGTCACTGTCGCTGCGGGCGTCGATGCGGAGATAGAAGCCATCGGGATAGCCGGCCTCCGCCAAAAGCTGCTTGGCAAGCTCGGGATCGTAGGCGGGACGCTCTGCGTCGGCATTATATCCCACACAGATGCTGGGCATATAGGAGTTAGCCACGGTGGCGTAGCCGTTCATGACGGTATCGATGATCGTCTGAATGTCGATGGCGTGGTAGATAGCCTGACGAACCTTCACGTTGAGAAGCGGGTTGGGATCGTCGGTGCCGGCAGAGCCATGCTCATTGAGCAGATCAAAGCCCATGTAGCTGCAGGACAGGCTGGGATTGGTAATGACCTGAACGTTGGAGGCGTCCTTCAGACGGTCCACGTCCATCACGGGGATGTTGGAGATAAAGTCCACCTCGCCGTTGATGAGAGCGGTGGTGCGGGTGGCTGCATTGGCGATCACGCGGAACTCCACGGTCTCTGCATCAGGCAGCTCGCCCCAATACTCGTCGTTGCGGACCAGCTTGATATAGGATTCCTTCACGTGCTCCTCCAGGCGATAGCGCCCGGTGCCCACGGGATTGGCGGCAATCTCTTCACTGGTGAGGCCCTCACAGGTCTCCTTGTCAAGCATCATGATATGGACCAGGCTGCCGGCAAACACGGGATAGGGGATCTTGGTCACCAGCTGCACGGTATAATCATCCACCTTCTTGACTTCCTGAAGACGCATGAGGTACACGCCCATCTCCAGAGTAGGATCGTTGAGGATGCGCTCAAAGCTGAAGACCACGTCGTCGGCATTGAAGTCGTTTCCGTTGGAGAACTTCACGCCCTGGCGAAGCTTGAACTCCCACGTCACGCCGTCATCCAGAACTTTCCAGCTCTCTGCCAGACCGGGCTTCTTGCTCAGGTCCGCATCATAGTCCACCAGAGGATCGTACAGGTGAGACGCCATCTGCATCTCGGCGCTGCTGTCCTTTACTGCGGGGTCCAGCGAGACAACATCATTCAGCACTGCGATGGTCAGGCTCTTTTTGCCGTCATCAGCGGGGTCACTCTGCTGCGATTTGTCTGCCCCACAGCCAGTCAAGGCCACCGAGAGACACAGAGCTACGGACAGGAACATTGCGATCGTTCTTTTTTTCATAGCTGTTTCTCCTTTAAAAAAATTTCTTATCTCACAAGGTGCGTCGTTTACAGGTATTACTGAAGCGACAGACCGTTGATCGCCTTTTCCATCTGCTCCAGAGCCTTTGTCAGGGTACACCGGGGGCAGGCCACATTCATGCGCAGAAAAGCCTCTCCCTGCTTACCGAATTCATAGCCGGCGCAGAACGCCACCTTGGCCTCATTGATCATGAAATGTTCCAGCGCCATGCCCCGATAGGGCAGCTGGGAGCAGTCCAGCCAGACCAGATACGTACCCTCGGAGGGGATCATACGGATCTGAGGAATGCGCTCCCGCAGGAACTGATCCAGATACGCCTTGTTGTCGGAGACGTAGGCGATGGCCTGATCCAGCCACTCCTCGCCGTCGTTGTAGGCGGCTATGAGGGCGGCCATGCCGAAAATGTTGTCCAGCCGCGTCTGGGCAATGGACATCTCCTCGTTGAACTTGCACCGCAGGTCGTCGTCCGCCAGCACCAGGGTGGCCATACCCAGTCCGCCCAGATTGAAGCCCTTGTTGGAGGAGTAGCAGACCATGGAATGGCGCAGCACCTCCTCGCCCAGCAGACCAAAGGTGGTGTGGGGATGCTCCGGCGGCACGAAGTCGCAGTGGATCTCGTCCACCAGCATGAAGATGTTGTGCCGCAGACAGATCTCCGCCACGCCCTCCAGCTCCTGACGGGTCCATACCCGGCCGGTGGGGTTGTGGGGGCTGGAGAGCACCAGTACCTTCACGCCGGAGGCAGCCTTGGCCTCCATATCGGCGAAGTCGAAGGTGTAGCGCCCATCCTTCCAGACCAGCGGCGTCTCTACCAGCTTCCGGCCGCCCCGGGTGACCATGTCAAACAGCGGGTCGTAGTTGGGCATGGGGACCATGACCCTGTCGCCGGGCTTGGTGAGGATGCGCAGCATCACGTTCAAGGCGTAGATCACGCCGGGAGGCGCAAAGGCCAAATGCTCATAGTTGACCTCAAAGCCATGGCGCTTTTTCAGCCAGCCCATCACTGCGTCATAATAGGGCTGCTGGCGCATACCGTAGCCGTAAACCGGATGGGCGGCGCGCTTCTGTACAGCCTCCACAACGCAGGGGGCGCAGGCGAAATCCATGTCCGCCACCCACATGGGGATCACATCATCCCGGCCGAAATAGTCCATATCGCAGTCCCACTTAAAGGAGAAGGTATTTCTGCGATTGATGGGGGTATCAAAATCGTATCTCATACAGCGCCACCAACCAGTGCAACGGCAGTCCACGGAATGATGGACCCTGCCGCCGCCAGCAGCGCATAGTTTGCAGCTTCCATTACAAATGCCTCCTTAAAAATATAACGTGCGGGGGGGATGGCATTGAGCCTCCCTTCTGATAACTTTGTTATGTTGCTGATTATAATTTATCACACTTCCTTTGTCAATCTTGAATAACTTGAATAAGTGCCAAGAAAGTTGATAATTTTTTGTCTAAATTGCTGCCTCGAAGGCTGTTTCCGCCTTGGTCTGCAAAAAAAATATTACATCCTCCCCCCGCTTTCCAGCATATTAGGGTTGATTTATCCATTCATTTTCGATATACTGACTTTCAGCAGCACTATGTGACAGTTTTTTATCAGGCAAGAATGATTGTTGAGAAAGTAGGGATACAGTGAGCAACTACGCCTGTCTTGAGCGATACATTCCTCTGGTGGAATTTATGGGGAAGATCTGCGGAAAGAGTTATGAGATCATCCTCCATGACGTTTCCACGCCGGAGCGCTCGGTGATTGCCGCCTGCAACGAGCATCTCAGCGGCCGCCGCATAGGCGACCCCATGACGGAGTTGGCCAAGGAACTGCTGCGAACCGGAGTCTATCAGGAGCACGACTATGTGGCCAACTACGAGGGCCGCACCCGGGGCGGTAAGCGTTTCGTCTCTTCCACCTATTTCATTAAGGAAAAGGGGCATCTGGTGGGGCTGATCTGCGTGAACCACGATGTGGAAGATATTCTGGTGCTCTCGGAGCATCTTTCCAACCTGCTCCATTCCTTTTCTCTTCCGCAAGAGGAGGAGAGCTCCGCCTATACCGAAAACCTGGATGATTCCATCCCGGAGCTGTCCAGCAATCTGATCCACTCCACCATCCTCGGCTATGGTATCCCCTCCGATGCCATGCATACCGCCGACAAGCTGGAGATACTCCGCTCTCTGGAAGCGCAGGGCGTATTCCATACCAAGGGTTCCATCGGACAGGTCGCCAGGGAACTGCACATCTCCGAACCCACGGTCTACCGCTACCTGCGGCGTATCCGCAGCGAAGCAACATGATCTTCCGCCGTGGCGCTTCACCTGCGACGTCTCGATGCGTAAAGCGGCCGGCCAGGAACATCTGATTTAACAGCAGCTATTGGTGGATCCCTGATACTTCCCGATCCCTATGGCTCTGCATTTATTACGATTACGCTTCTGATAAAGGAGGACTCAAGCATGAAATTTTACATTCTTTGTGACATTGAGGGCGTGGCTTCTTTGACCTGCTGGGACGAGGCACGTTCCGCCAACGCCTGCTATGCGCCTATGGCGCGGGAAATGGCGTTGGAGGCTGCCGCTGCGGCCCGCGGCCTTTTCTCCGGTGGAGCCGACGAGGTCGTCATAGAGGATATGCACGGAGACGGCTGCAACATTGACTGCGCCCTGCTCCCCAGAGATGCCCGTCTCCTTCGGGGGATCACCCACGATATTGTGGGCCTTACCGGTATTTTTGACGAGAGCTATGACGGTATGCTGATGGTCGGCTTTCACGACGCCGCCTCCGCCCCCGGAAATCCCACGTCCCACACCATGGTAAGCTCCCGCATTTTCCGCCTTACGGTCAATGGCGCACTGTGGGGAGAATTCGAGATGTACGCCCATGCCGCCGCTTACCGGGGCGTTCCCACCCTATTCGCCAGCGGCGACGAGGGGATGTGTGCGGCTGCGGCGAACACCGTACCCGGCCTGCTGACCGTACCAACCAAATCCGGCCACGGCTACGGCGTTCTGACAAAGACCCCGGAGCTTGTCTGCGAGGAGATCGAGGGCATGATGGCCGAGGCTGTGGCGGCGGCAAAAACAGCCGCACCTCCGGTACTTCCCGATCACTTCCATGTGGAGGTCACCTATATACACCATTATGACGCCTATGGATGCTCCCACTATCCCGGCGCCAGCCTCATCTCTCCCACCACCGTGGCCTTTGATGCCGATGATTACGGTGATGTGCTGCGCTTTTTCTACTTTGTGATTTAAGAAACGGAGGTATATGCTATGGCTGTTATTGCCTATCAATACCGCGGTGATCTGGTGGATCAGATCCACCGGGGACATATCGCGGTAACGGATCACACAGGCAAGATCCTTTGGAAGCTCGGTGATCCGGAGCGTCTTACGTTTGCCCGCTCCTCCGCCAAGCCCCTTCAGGCGATCCCCGTGGCAGAAAGCGGTGCGCTGGAGCATTATGGCATTACCCCGCAGGAACTGGCCGTCATCTGTTCCTCCCACAACGGAGAGCCCTTTCATGTAAAGGCCGTGGAGAGCATCCTGCACAAGGCAGGTCTCTCCCCCGATCAGCTGTGCTGCGGGTCGGAATACCCCATGTATGTCCCCGCCGAGGACGCCTTGAAGATCGCCGGCATCCCCCGGGCGCCCATCTACTGCGACTGCTCCGGAAAGCACGCCGGTATGCTCATCACCGCCCGCCATTTAGGGGAGTCTTTGGAAGGCTATACTGCTTTGGAGCACCCCGTCCAGCAGCGTATCCTCTCGGTGTTCGCTGAAATGTGCGGCGTAGAGACCTCCGATGTCCAGTTGGCCGTGGACGGCTGCGGCGTTCCGGTCCATGCGCTGCCCCTTTACCGGCTGGCACAGGGCTACGCCCGCATGTCCCTCCCCACGCTTTTCGCCCCCACCCGGGCCGCTACCCTCCGGCGCATCACATCCGCCATGACAGCACATCCGGAAATGGTGGCGGGAACCGGTCGCATCTGCACCCAGCTGATGGCCGCCTTCGGCGACCGAATCTTCTGTAAATCAGGCGCCAGCGCATTCTATGCCGTGGGCATCAAGGATAAGGGAATCGGCATTGCCCTCAAAATGGAGGACGGCGCCTCCTCCATCGTCCCGTATGCCATCCTCTCGGTTCTCACCCAGCTCGGCGTCATCACGCCGGAGGAAGCCTGTTCTCTGCCCCGCTACCACGACAAAAACCTTTACAACAACCACCACGCCGTCGTGGGCCGCACCGAGCTGGCCTTTCAACTGGAGCAGGTCTGCTAACGGCACGGGCTGCACGCAAAACAGAGCGCATCTGTCCTCTTGCCAGAAAGCAGCATAAACAAAACCACCCGCTTATATGCTCTGCCGTAAGTTTGGCGTGGATGTGAAGAACTTCGCCATTGACCGAATCCCGGAGGAACTGGCGGGCAAGTCCCCAAAGGAAATTCGTGCGGAGCTTTCCAAGACCCGTTCTGCGATGAGCGAGATCGGCTCTCGTGTGTCGGAGGAAATCTACCGTCGCCGAGCAGACCAAAGCAAAGATCAGGAAAGATGAGGTGTGAGCGATGAAAGAGGAACGCTATCACATCGCCTTGGACGATTATGAACACGGCGTAGTGATTTGAGCTTTGAACGATACCAAAACCGAACTGATGAATGAGGGTAAATCCACCGATGCCGTGGACGATGTTATCATCAAGGTCGGGTATGCCCAAAGAAAAAGTTCAAGGTAATCGAGCGAAAGGAAAGCTCCGGTCGTGAATCGAGATAACGACAGACAGACCTCCATCATTCTCGCCGTACTCGGCATCCTGCCGATTGTGTGGCTCGGACTTCTCATTGCACCATCCGTTAAGGGTGGCTTGCCGGAGATACTGCCGAGCTTGATGAATGTGATGAGCGACCCATTTCATATAGAGCTTTGCGAGGACAGCGTAAAAGCTGTCCTCGTTTTGCTTCTCTGCTATGGAATGGGCATCGGGATCTACTTCTCTACACGCAGGAACTACCGACGCCGTGAGGAACACGGCAGCGCAAAATGGGGCAATGCCAAAGCCGTGGACAAGAAATACCGGCAGAACCCACCGTCCGAAAACAAGCTGATGACGCAGGCAGTCCGTATCGGACTCAACGGCAAGAAACACCGCCGCAATCTGAACACCCTTGTCTGCGGCGGTTCCGGTGCCGGTAAGACCCGTTTTTACTGCAAACCGAATCTGATGCAGGCGAACACCAGCTTCGTGATTCTTGACCCGAACGGAAAAGAAGTTTTAGGATATATATTGCAAGCAGTCCATTGAATATGGCTGCGAATAAAAGACGGAAAGGAGGTCAGAAAGTGCCTAAAATCAGGGATTTTGATAGAGTTACAGCCCTCTATGAAAGGCTGTCCAAGGATGATGAGCAGCAGGGCGAATCGAACTCAATACTGAATCAAAAGAGATTTCTCGAAGATTTTGCTCGCAAAAGCGGTATGACGAACATCAAGCATTTTACCGATGACGGTTACACAGGGCGTAACTTCAACCGTCCCGGATTTCAGGCAATGCTTGCAGAAGCCGAAGCCGGAAAAATCGGCACGATTATCGTCAAGGATATGAGCCGTTTCGGCAGAAACTATCTTGAAGTTGGCTTTTATACCGAGATTCTGTTCCCCAAGAAGCAGATACGCTTTATCGCAATCAATAACAGCGTGGACAGCGACAAACCACAGGATAACGACTTTACCCCGTTCCTCAACATAATGAACGAGTGGTATGCCAAGGACAGCAGCAACAAGATAAAGTCCATCTTTCTGTCCCGTATGAATGATGGCAAACGCTGCTCCGGCAGCATTCCCTACGGCTATAATCGACTGCCCGAAGATAAACAGACCTTAGTGGTCGATCCTGTTGCTTCTCAGGTGGTAAAACAGATGTTTGCCGACTTCATTCGCGCTGCCGCCTGCAGGAGCGGCCAGATGCTGAACCTGCACGACATCGCCGGAGATGTGGGCGTCAGTGACGATACCGCAAAGCGCTGGATGAAGGAGCTTGAAAAATCGGGGATCTTGTTCTTTCTGCACCCCTTCTCCAACAACCTTTTGAAGCGGACGATCAAAACGCCGAAGATGTATTTCTTCGATACAGGTCTGGTCAGCTATCTGACTCGGTACTCAAGCCCCGAAATTCTGATGAACGGTGCGATAAACGGAGCCATCTTAGAAAACTATGTTGTGTCGGAAATTATAAAAACCTACAGCAACAGTGCGCAGGACTGCCTGCTGCATTATTACCGGGGCAAGAACAGCAATGAGATCGATCTGATTATGGAGAGCGACGGTCAGCTGCACCCCATCGAGATCAAAAAAGCATCAACCTGCCCACACAAATTACGGGTGCTTTCAAGCTGTTGGATAAGGCCTCTGTGCCGAGGGGCACAGGCGCGATTCTCTGCCTTCGGGAGACATTGAGCGCAATCGACAGCAGCACATACATTGTCCCCGTGTGGATGATCTGATCTCGTTCCAAAAATAAATACACCCGAAGGAAAATCAACGGATCGGACATCCGGCTAGACGCCGGGGACAATGTGGTCATTGAGAACCACCACCAGCCCATCATTGGCTGCCGCACCTTCGCCACCACCCGGGCCTTCCGGGAAAAGCGCTCCCGAAGCAACTACCGGGGTGTGAAAAAGTATGGCAATGTGTATTCAGGCTTTTTGGACGGAAATCTCCACCGACCGGCTGAATACGGTATTGGATGACCTTCTGGAAGAGCTGAAAATCATCAAGCGCCAGCGCATCCGGGAGATCATGAAGCACCCCGAACAAGAGACGCTGATCCAGTCCTCCCAAAACCGTGAGGACAAGGTTTTCCGTGTCCGTGTTATCAGTAACGGCGATCCGCCGCAGGACCTGCGTAGTGGGTTCGTTCTATTTGCACCACATTTTGGTGTTTACGCAGAATCTGGGATAGTTATGACAGCAACAAAAGCCGAAGTACAATTTAGTACTTCGGCTTTTGTTATATTATATAGGAATAGTGCGCTTTTCGCCGTTAGGCTTCTTCGCACATGGCACGCAGCAGCGCTGTCAAAAACTCCCAGAAGGGCTGCAGCGTATCCAAATCTAGATGCTCACGGGGCGTATGTGCGCCGCGTCCCCAAGGTGCCAGTGCCACAATGTCCATATCGGGGATTGCGCCTGCAATCTCGCCGGTCTCAGCACAGCTGTTCAACTTTTCGATTTTCAACTCCTGTCCCGTCAAGCGATTGTACACTTGGCAGCACAATTGCTGCAGCGGTGAATCCTTCCGGAAGGGCCATCCGGCATAGCTGTCCTGCACCACCAACGATGCGCCCGTCAGCTCTGCAAGAATCCGCAGCCGATCCACCAGTTCCCACTTATAGGCATCGATAGGCGAACGGATCATCTGCTCATACTCCACCACGCCGTTCTCACAGGTCACACGAACCGTATTGACAGAATTCAGGATCACATCACGATCACAGCTGTCATATTTCATCACGCCATAGGGAAGCAGATACATCAACTCTGCACAACGGCGGCCGGATGCCTCATCCATAGCCTGATCTGCCTCATGGCCCAACGGCTCCAGAGTCAGAGAAAGCTCCGGATCTGTGTTTGCATATTCCTCACGCAGCGCCGCAAGCAGGTCCTCCAGCACCTTCCGCGCATCAGGCTCCTGCTCCGGCTTTAGAACGATCTCTGCCTGCATATGCGGC
>ERZ827117.2590-NODE-2590-length-9989-cov-2.732837_pt1 | contig 9989 bp, 7 predicted proteins | sample MGYA00519920_ERZ827117 | MGnify/ENA primary metagenome ERZ827117 (study PRJEB31778, sample SAMEA3449260) | human gut metagenome | biome: human gut; feature: human-associated habitat; material: faeces | place: United Kingdom | collected 2010/2012 ...
ACCGTGACCAGTCCCAATAGTTTATAAAAAAAAGTACCGATAAGTCCGAGGACAACACCGCAGACAACCGAACAGGCAAGCCATTTGATAAAAGTCGTCACCGCAAACATCAGGCGGTGCAGGACAACCTTTATTTCATCTGTGTTAAAGTTTGTTTTCATGGTTTTGTCACGACCTTTTTACTCATATTGCTGTTGTGATAAGCCGCGTCCATGGTGACATCCTTCGTAAACCATGACGGCGGGATATAAGCATTGGCTTCCTCAATGGATTCAAATTCAACTTCGGCGAGTGTCAGTCCCGAAAACACACCTTCAAATAAATCCAATTCAATCGTTTTCCCTGTTCCGTCCGGGATTTCATAGCGTTTTTTGGTGATAATATTGCCGTCTGCCTTGGCAAGCAGATGTTCATAGGACTCCGCTGTCAGCGGCAGGTTGTATTCTTCGCGTGTCATCATCCCACTGCCTTTGTAGGTCAGATAATAGGAATCGTTATCTTTTCTGACCCGTACAACAGGATGGGTTGAAAGGTAGCCCTGTTCAATGACACGGCAGTGATAGTCCTTTAAATTTGCCGGTACTTCCGATACCAGATATTTGCGTTCAATTTCCATAATATTCTCCATTCCGCAGGCATTTTAATGCCGGAGAAATCGCGAACGGAATTAATTAATTCCGTTCTGCGATAAAAAGCGGATTTGTGACGCCTGCGGCACAAATCGCTGTGTGAAAAATCTTAGATTTAAGGATTTTTCACACTATTCCTCATTCCTATTCCGACAGTTCTTCCCACTTTTCATACAGCGTGTCAAGTTCTTCGGAAAGCTTCGTGCTTTCCTTGTGCAGTTCCAAAAGACGTGCCGTATCGGTACAGACCTCCGGAAGTGCGGATTCTTCCTCAATTGCTTTTAAGCGGTCTTCAATGACGGTAATCCGTTCTTCGGTTTTTTTCAGCTCATTTTTTTTCTTCTTTAACAGTGCCTGTTCTTCCTTAGAATGTTTCCAGTCCGCTTTTGCAGATTCCTTCTGGGCGTTTTTCTGTGCGGCAGAAACGGCGGAAGAAGAATCAGCCGGTTTGCCGGCAAGCGCGGCGGCTGTCAGGGCATCTTTCTTTTCAATATAATAATCGTAGTTGCCGATGTAATTGACGGTTGTCTGTCCGACCAGCTCAATAATACGTGTTGCCGTAGTATTGATAAAATAACGGTCGTGCGATACATATAAAACCGTACCGGTATACGAATTTAACGCATTTTCAAGAATTTCCTTTGAAACCATGTCCAAATGGTTGGTTGGTTCATCTAAGATTAAAAAGTTTGCGTTGGATAACATCAGTTTTGCCAGTGAAACACGTCCGCGTTCTCCACCGCTTAAATCACGGATATACTTAAACACATCGTCATTCGTAAACAAAAATGCCGCAAGGGTGTTGCGGATTTGTGTATTGTTTAAATCCGGGTAGGCATCCTGCAATTCGTCAAACAAGGTTTTGTCCGGGTCTAATACGTGGTGCTCCTGGTCGTAGTAGCCAATCGTTACTTTAGAGCCGAGCTTGATTTCACCGGAGTCGGCAGGCAGAATATCGTTGATAATTTTTAAAATCGTTGTTTTTCCCGTACCGTTATTGCCAATCAGGGCAACCCGTTCCCCGCGCTTAATGTCAAAGCTGATGTCAGTAAAAAGTGTATTGTCGTCAAATGCTTTGCTTAAATGCGAAACGCTTAAAACATCATTGCCGCTGATAACGGACGGATTCAGCTCGATATTCATTTTGTCGTTTATTTCTGCCGGTTTGTCGACAACTTCCAGCTTGTCCAGCATTTTTTCACGGCTTTCGGCACGTTTAATGGACTTTTCACGGTTAAACTGCTTTAATTTTGTGATAACCTCCTGCTGATGCTTGATTTCCCGCTGCTGGTTTAAATATTCCTTTAACTGCATATTGCGCAGAATCTTTTTCTTGTCGGCATAAGCGGTATAATTGCCGGAAAATACCGTCACATGTGTATTTTCAATTTCAATAATTTTTGTGACAATTCTGTCAAGGAAGTAACGGTCATGCGCAACGATGATGACACTGCCGTTATATCCAAGCAGATAATTTTCAAGCCAGCGGATAGACTCCATATCTAAGTGGTTAGTCGGCTCGTCCAGTAAAATAATATCCGGCTTGGAAAGCAGAAGCTTACCAAGCGCAACGCGCGTCTTCTGACCGCCGGAGAGGGTATTGACAGGCAGGGAGAAATCATCTTCTGTAAATCCGAGACCCTTTAACACACCGACAATCTCACTTTGGTACGCATAGCCGTTTTCCAGTTCAAACTGGTGGTTCATTTTGGTGTACTGGTCTAACAGTGTATCTAACTGTTCACCTGTGGCATTTTTCATCTGTTGTTCGGTTTCGCGGATTTTTTCTTCCAGTGCGATAATGTCTTTTTTTACGGAAAGCAGTTCGTCATAAATTGTACCGTCAGAAGAAAGATTCTGATGCTGTGCAAGATACCCTAAAGTCTTATCTTTAGAAATCGTGACCGTTCCGTCATCTGCGGGAAGCCTGCCCATAATGATTTTTAAAAGAGTGGATTTACCGGCGCCGTTTGGCCCGACAATCGCCGCTTTTTCCCGTTCTTCTATATGAAAAGAGCAGTCGGAAAGAATCGTATCCGTTCCGAAAGTCTTTGTGATGTTGTTGCATGATAAAATCATAATGCAAAGATTCCTTTCGTATCGTAAAGTCTTTTATCATTCATTATACATGAAAAGACAGGGGTTGTCATGTAAAAATATTTTGACTTTGCACGCGTTCTTAGTATATACTTATAAAGTTGCACATTCATTAAGTAGAAACAGATAGAGGATTATAGATGAAATTTGAAGAATTAAATATCGATGAGAGAATATTAAGAGCAGTGGAAGACATGGGATTTGAGGAAGCATCACCGATTCAGGCAAATGCGATTCCTGCGGTGCTTGAAGGCAGGGACGTTGTCGGACAGGCACAGACCGGTACCGGTAAAACTGCCGCATACAGCATTCCGATGTTACAGAAAATCGACCCGGATTTAAAAAAGGTGCAGGCAATCGTACTCTGCCCGACCAGAGAACTTGCTGTGCAGGTATCTGAAGAAATCAGAAAGCTTGCCAAGTACATGAGCGACATTAAGGTACTTCCGGTTTACGGCGGACAGGAAATTGTCAAGCAGATTAAGTCATTAAAAGCAGGCGTGCAGATTGTAGTCGGTACACCGGGACGTGTAATGGACCATATGAGAAGAAAGACCGTAAAGTTTGACCACGTTTCCATGGTTATCTTAGATGAAGCCGATGAAATGTTAGACATGGGCTTCCGTGAAGATATGGAAACGATTCTTACCGATACACCAAAAGACCGTCAGACCGTGCTTTTCTCCGCAACGATGCCGAAAGCCATTATGGATATTGCAAAACGTTTCCAGAATGATGCACAGGTCATTAAAGTTGTCAGAAAAGAACTGACGGTAGAAAATATTGAACAGTATTATTACGAAGTTCGTCCGAAGAACAAATGTGAAGTGCTTTGCAGACTGATTGACATTTATAATCCGAGATTATCTGTCGTATTCTGTAATACAAAGCGCCAGGTAGACGAACTCATTTCCGATTTAAAGGGCAGAGGATACTTTGCCGACGGAATCCACGGCGATATGAAGCAGGCACAGCGTGACCGTGTGATGGCAGATTTCAGAAACGGAAAGACTGAGATTTTAATTGCAACAGATGTTGCGGCAAGAGGCATTGATGTGGATGACGTGGATATTGTATTCAACTACGATTTACCGCAGGACGAAGAATACTATGTACACAGAATCGGAAGAACAGGCCGTGCGGGCAGAGAAGGTCTGGCACTGACATTTATATCAGGAAAAGAAGTTTATAAGTTAAAGGATATCGAGCATTACTGTAAAACAAAGATTAAGGCAAAGCCGATTCCTTCATTAGATGATGTAAAGAATACAAAGCTGGAAGTGCTTTTTGAAAAAATTAAGGAAACCATTGCAGAAGGCGGAATTTCTGATATGATAGAAATGGTTGAAAATCATGTCAATGATGAAGATTATACTTCAATGGATATGGCGGCGGCGCTTTTAAAAATGGTTATTGGCGATTCGCTTGACAGAGATGATGATGTGGAAGAAGTCCATTTTGATATGTATGAGGACGATAACCGCATGGTACGTCTGTTTATCAATGTGGGTAAGAAAGATAAAATCAAGCCAGCCAATATTTTAGGTGCGATTGCGGGCGAGAGCGGTATGCCGGGTAAATTAGTCGGTGCGATTGACATGCTTGACAATTATACCTTTGTAGAAGTCCCTGCAAAACATGCCGATAAAGTATTAAAGCCAATGCAAAGATTAAGGGCAGAAGCATTAATATCGAAAAGGCACAGGGCCGCAGAAAGAAGAAGGGAAGACGCAAGTAAATCATGAATGCGGCAGAGATTGAAGAACTGCTTACAAAGCTGGTGCAGATTCCGGCGCCGACAGGCAGGGAACAGAAAAGGGCAGAATACATTACAGACTGGTTAAAGGAATTGGGATACCACCCGTTTACAGATGCGGCAGGCAATGTCATTGTGGAAATGAAGGTGCAGGAGGGCGGTTATACCGTACTTATGGCACACATGGATACCGTGTTTGAAGATGTAGACATTTCTGTAGTAAAAAATGCAAACATCCTGAGTGCGCCCGGAATTGGCGATGATACGTGCAATGCCGCCTTTTTAATGGCGGTAATGAAGACACTTATCGGGCAAAAATGTAGACCTTTAAAGAATCTGCTGTTCGTTTTCGACACCGGTGAAGAAGGACTTGGCAACTGCCGCGGAACACGACAGCTCATGCAGGATTATAAGGATAAGGTAGATGAGGTTATTTCATTTGATTTAGGCAGTGATGCGGTTTGTGTCAAAGCGGTCGGCTCAAAACGCTACCGTGTGACAGTGACGGCGCCGGGCCGTCATTCATTTCACGCATTCGGACAAAAAGGTGCGATTGAAACGGCGGCAGAAATTATTCATGAAATTTACCGCATAAAGCCCTGCGAAGGCACGCAGACAACGTATAATGTCGGAATGATAGAAGGCGGTACCTCGGTCAATACGATTGCACAAAAGTGTACATTTCTTGCAGAAGTGCGCTCCGATGATGCACAGGCACTGCAAAAGATTGACGGACAGCTCTGCAATATTTTTGATTTTTTTAATAATGCAGAGGGGTTTGCTAAAGTGCAGATATCGTATGAACTGACCGGTTTCCGTCCGACAGGAAACGGTGTACCCGAAGCGGCACAAAAGGCACTTGCGGATACGGCAGCAGAAGTCATCTGCCGGTATACGGGTCGAGAGCCGGTACGGCGCAGTGGTTCAACGGACTGCAATATCCCGCTGTCCATGGGAATCCCGGCGGTCAGTTTCGGCGGCTACAGAGGCGGCGGTGCGCATACAAGACAGGAGTGGGTCGATGCCGGCTCATTTGAAGAGGGCTATAACATCATATTAGCATTTATAGGAAAATATTTTATATGGAAAGACTGATACAATTAGACAATCTGAACAGGCAGGAAGCTCTGCGGTATCTTGGAAGTGGCGGGCAGACTCCGGATGATGCGTTTATGGCATTGATGAAAGACTGTGAAAAAACGGTGCTTGCACAGGCAAGACCGCGTTATGTCTACCGCATTTTTGACATCAGGGAATGTGAGGAGGGCGTGTGTGCGGAAGGCACGGATTTTATACTGCGCGGCAATTCTATAAAAAAACATTTAAAGGGCTGTGAAAAGGCAGCATTTTTTGCGGCAACCATATCGGACGGAATCGACAGACAGTTACGGATTGCACAGGTATCCGACATTACGAAAGCATTTGTAATGGACAGCCTTGCAAGTGTGGCAGTCGAGCAGGTATGTGATAAATTCGAGCAGATTTTAAAAGAACAGACACAAGGGTATTATCAGACGTTCCGGTTCGGGCTGGGCTACGGCGATCTGCCGATTGAACAGCAAAAAGATTTTGTGGCACTGCTCAATGCTCCAAAGCAGATTGGATTAAGTTTCATTTATGCTGATTCCGACAAAGTCCGTGACGGCCGTTATCGGGCTGTCAAAAGAACCGGTAAAAGGTGTGGCAAGAGGCTGTCAGACCTGTAATATGAGAGAAAAATGTCAGTACAGAATAAAGGGTGGTCATTGTAATGGATAAAAATTTTAGGGAACTCTTGAAAAAAGAATACGTTGTATTTGACGGCGCAATGGGAACAATGCTTCAGGCGGCAGGCATGAAAATGGGCGAAACACCGGAAGTATTAAGTATTACCCAGCCACAGCTTTTAGTCGGGATTCATGAAAAGTATCTGCGTGCGGGTGCAGATGTCATCTATGCCAACACATTCGGTGCAAACCGTTATAAGCTGGAAGAATGCGGAAAAAGTGTTGATGAGATTGTAAAGGCATCCATTAAAAATGCAAAGCAGGCATGTGAAAACGTCAATCCGCAGGCACTTGTCGCTTTAGATGTTGGTCCGATTGGACAGCTTTTAGAGCCGACCGGTACACTTTCTTTTGAAGAAGCTTATGATATGTACCGTGAAATCGTCGAAGCGGGCAGCGCGGCAGGCGCAGACCTTGTCGTTTTTGAAACCATGACCGATTTGCTTGAATGTAAAGCGGCGGTACTTGCGGCAAAAGAACATTCGGATTTACCGGTAGCGGTTACAATGACTTTTGAAATCAATCAGAGAACGTTCACAGGCTGTTGTATTGAATCCATGGCACTGACCCTTAGCGGACTGGGTGTAGATGCGCTGGGTGTCAACTGTTCGTTAGGACCGGCAGAATTAGAGCCGGTCGTTGCAAAGCTTTCCGAGTGGACAAACCTGCCGATTATCGTGAAACCGAATGCGGGACTTCCCGACCCTGTTACCAATGAATACAATGTATCGCCGGAAGAATTTGCACAGATGATGAAGAACCTGCGCAAATACGGCATTAAAGTATTCGGCGGCTGCTGTGGTACAACACCGGATTTTATCCGCTGTGTATCCGAAATGCTGCATACGGACGGCAATGCAGGTTTCTGGCATGAAAAGGAAATTCCGGCAGCAGTCTGCTCACCTACAAAGGCAGTGACAATTACGGAACCGCGTATCATCGGGGAACGTATCAATCCGACAGGTAAGAAGCTGTTTAAGGAAGCCCTGCTGCGCGGCGATATGGACTACATTTTAAATCAGGCATTGGAGCAGATTGGTGCGGGTGCGGATATTCTCGATGTTAATGTCGGACTGCCGGGAATTGATGAAAAAGAAATGATGATTTCTGCCGTAAAGTCTATTCAGGCAATTGTTGATGTACCGTTACAGGTGGATTCCACGATTCCGGAAGTATTAGATGCGGCACTCCGTGTATACAACGGAAAGCCGATTGTCAATTCGGTCAACGGCGAGGAAAAGTCCTTAAAGGCAGTGCTTCCGCTTGTAAAAAAATACGGTGCGGCAGTTGTCGGTCTTACACTGGATGAGAATGGAATCCCGCCAAAGGCAGAAGACCGTTTTAAGATTGCACAGCGTATTTTAGAGCGTGCGCAGGCAATCGGTATTCCAAAGGAAAATGTCTATATTGACTGTCTGACACTGACGGCTTCCGCAGAGCAGGAAGGCGTTATGGAAACGTTAAATGCAGTTTACCGTGTGAAACATGAGTTAGGCTTAAAAACCGTACTGGGCGTGTCAAACATTTCCTTCGGTCTTCCAAACAGAGTGTTAGTCAACCACATTTTCTTAACCATGGCGCTGCAAAACGGCTTAGACCTTCCAATTATCAATCCGAATATTCCGGAAATGACGGGGGCGGTCAGAGCTTACAAACTGCTTGCCAATATTGATAAAAATTCAGTGGATTATATTAAAGCCTATGCCAATATGCCAAAGGTTGAAAAAATCAATCCGGCGGCAAAACCGGCAGCGGGAAGCACAGGTGCGGCAGGCAGTGCGGCACCGGCGGGTGCACAGACGGCAGCTGTACCGGCAGGTGACTGTAAAGAGCAGTTATTCCATGCGGTTTATGCAGGCTTAAAAAATGAGGGTGCGAACCTCACAAGAGAACTGTTAAAAGACAATGACTCCATGGTAATTGTCAATGAAGTGCTGATTCCGGCACTGGATAAAATCGGAGAGGACTTTGAAAAGGGAACGCTGTTCCTGCCGCAGCTGATTATGGCAGCTTCCGTTGCACAGGCGGCGTTTGAAGTCATTCGTGAACATATGGTGCAGAGTAACGCCGCACCGGTCAGCAAAGGCAAAATCGTCATTGCAACCGTCAAAGGTGATATTCACGACATCGGTAAAAATATTGTAAAGGTTCTGCTTGAAAATTACGGCTATGACGTGATTGACCTCGGAAAAGACGTGGAATATCAGGCGGTCGTTGATGCAGTCCGTGAAAATGATGTCAAGCTGGTCGGACTTTCTGCTCTGATGACAACGACACTCGTTTCCATGAAAAAGACGATTGAACTGCTTCATGAAAATGAGCTGGATTGCAAAATTATGGTAGGCGGTGCGGTTCTGACACCGGAATATGCCAAAGAAATTCATGCCGACTTTTATGCAAAGGATGCCAAGGAATCCGTAGATATTGCAAAAAGAGTGCTGGGGTGATATAATAAAAAGTATTATAATAATCACGGATTGTTTCGTGCTGCGCACTCTCACAATCCGGCCCGCTATTCGCATATCGTGGGATTTCATCCCACTTTTATGCTCATAGCGGGCGGGTCCCAAGGTCGTTCACCCACATATGAGCAAGCTCATGTGGGTTCAGACCTTTTGACCCTGGTATCCGAAGATACATTGAAAAGAAAGCATGGTGACATGAGTATGGAAGAAACAAAAAAGATATCAGCTGCGGTAATCAGACGTCTGCCACGATATTACAGATATCTGGGCGAACTGAATGAGAGCGGAGTACAGAGAATATCTTCAAAGGAATTAAGTGCAAAGATGAAAGTAACCGCTTCACAGATTCGTCAGGATTTAAACAATTTTGGCGGCTTTGGACAGCAGGGTTACGGTTATAATGTGAAGTATCTTTATGATGAAATTGCCAAAATTTTAGGAATTGACCGCCCGCATAATATGATTATTATCGGTGCGGGTAACTTAGGTCAGGCAATTGTCAATTATGAGGACTTTGAAAAACGTGGATTTGTGATTAAAGGAGTCTTTGATAACAATCCGGAGATGGAAGGAAAGACAATCCGTGGAATCCCAGTGATGATGATGGATGCCGTTTCTGATTTTATTAAGAGAAATGAAATCGAGATTGTAGCACTGACGATTCCAAAAAAAGCAGCAAAAGAAGTCGGTAAGCTGGTAGCAGATGCCGGAATTAAGGCAATCTGGAATTTTGCCCATACAGATTTGAATCTTCCGGATGAAGTCATTGTTGAAAATGTACATTTATCAGAAAGCCTGATGCGCCTTTCGTATACCATTGCAAATGAAGGACGGTAGAAAAAGATTTACAAAGGGGGAATAGCGGATGGCACAGCTTACATATAAGGCAATGAAGGATAATGCGGCTTTGAAAAATCTGCCGATTTTAACGCTTGACCAACGGTGGTACAGACTTGTGCCGGAATCTGTAAAAACGGATGAAATCCGTTACTGGGAAAAACGTGTCAATGAACTGCTCAAAAAACAGGGGCAGGTCAACGAAGACCTGATTCAGGTAAAAAAGATTAGGAAAGGATTGTTCCGGGGCATTGTTAATCATATGAACCAGAATGACGAAGATCCGAAAAAGCAGAAAATTATGGATGAAAGCCAGCGGCTGATTTATGAAGCAAGAGATAAAATCTCCCAGCTAGAAGATGAATCGGACGAAGTGCCTAAAAAACTTCGCATAGCAAACATGCATCTTTTTTATGAAACAGTCAAAATGTGTTATGAA
>ERZ827117.2594-NODE-2594-length-9976-cov-4.559016_pt1 | contig 9976 bp, 7 predicted proteins | sample MGYA00519920_ERZ827117 | MGnify/ENA primary metagenome ERZ827117 (study PRJEB31778, sample SAMEA3449260) | human gut metagenome | biome: human gut; feature: human-associated habitat; material: faeces | place: United Kingdom | collected 2010/2012 ...
GCAGACGCGGGGACAGGCTGGAGAACGGGTCCTGGAAGATGATCTGCATCTTGGTACGCAGGTTACGCAACTCCCTGCCGGTCATATCGTACACTTCTTTGCCGTTGAACAGTACCTGACCGCCGGTTTTTTCGCCGGCAAGGCGCAGGATTGTACGGCCGGTGGTGGATTTGCCGCAGCCGGATTCGCCGACCAGACCCATGGTATGGCCGCGCTTGAGGTTGAAGGTAACGCCATCGACAGCCTTGACATGACCCACGGTCTGGGACATCAGGCCGCCCTTGATGGGGAAGTATTTTTTAAGCTGGTTGACCATCAGAATATACTGATCATCATAGGTGACGGGGGTATAGTCCAGCTTTTTTGCGTTTTCTGCCTGTGCCATCGTCACTCACCCGCCTTTCGATTATTTTCATAGTAGCGGTAGCAGCTGACCTTGTGGGGGACAGGCTGATCTCGCAGGGGTATTCACCATCGCAGCAGGGCAGAGCCATCTCGCAGCGATCCTTAAAGTAACAGTAGTTGGGCATATTGACCGGGTTGGGCACCTTGCCGGGGATGGAGTACAGTCGGTCCACCTTTTTGCCCACGATCGGTTTGGAAGCCATCAGGCCGATGGTATAGGGATGCGCCGGGTTTGCGAAAATCTCCTGAGCGGTGCCCTTTTCCACCACGCGGCCTGCGTACATGACAACAACGTAATCTGCCATCTCGGCAATTACGCCCAGGTCATGGGTGATCAGCATGATGGAGGAGTTAATGCGATCCTTCAGGCTGCGCAGCAGGTCCAGGATCTGGGCCTGAATCGTCACGTCCAGTGCGGTGGTGGGTTCGTCGGCGATGATAACCTTGGGGTTGCAGGCCAATGCCATGGCGATCATGACACGCTGGCGCATACCGCCGGACAACTCATGCGGGTACATCTCATATACACCCTGGCTGTTGGCGATGCCAACCATCTCCAGCATTTCAACGGTGCGCTTTTTGATGTCCTCTTTGCTCTTGCCTTCGCCGTCATGCAGAGCAATGACTTCATCGATCTGAGCACCGATGCGGAACACCGGGTTCAGGCTGGTCATCGGCTCCTGAAAGATCATCGAAATATAGTTGCCGCGCAGGTGCTGCATGACCGTGCCGGGAGTTTTGGCAACATCATAGGCTTTGCCATTACCCAGGTTCAGGCGGATCTCGCCCTGAACGATCTGGCCCTGGGGGCGCTGCAGCAGCTGCATCAGCGAAAGGCTGGTAACGGATTTACCGCAGCCGGATTCGCCCACAACGCCCACGGTTTTGCCCACGGGAACTTCAAACGAAACACCGTCCACGCTTTTTACCACGCCGGTATCGGTAAAGAAATAGGTGTGCAGGTTATCAAACTCAACAGCGTTTTCCGGGTTTTTCATCTGGGTCAGATACTCAGATTCCGGCACATTCTTGCGCTTGCGCTGTTTTTCGTACTGGTCCGTAATGCGGCGGTTTTCTTTGGAGATACGCCGCGACTCCTTGGCGGAAAGGTAACCGTCCTGTTGTTTAGCCATCGTGTGTGTCTCCTTTCATCAGCGTTTCATCTTGGGGTCAAAGGCATCGCGCAGGCCATCGCCCACAAAGTTGAAGCCCAGAACCGTGATCAGCAGGCAGATGCCGGCCGGGACCCAGATGAACAGATAGTTGGTCATAACATAAGCGTTGTTGACATCGTTGATGATGTTGCCCCAGGATGCAAACGGGTACTTAACGCCCAGACCCAGGAAAGACAGGGTGGCTTCCGTCAGGATGGTAGAGCCAAGGCTCATGGTGCAGGTAACAATCAGCTGCGGGATAACGTTGGGGATCAGGTGGCGGAAGATGCGGTGCCATGCGCTGATACCGCAGGCTTCGGCTGCCGTCATGAACTCCTGCTCGCGCAGGGAGAGGATCTGGCCGCGGACCAGGCGGGCAATGCCGGGCCAGCCCAGGAAGCCGAGGATCAGCATCAGGTACATCATACGGGTCCAGGAGTCAATGCGCATGGCGTCCATGGCAGCGCCCAGAATGATGATGATGGGCATGGAGGGCAGGCAGTAGAACACGTCCACGATACGCATGATGAGGTTATCCACCCAGCCGCCGAAGTAGCCGGAGATACCGCCCATGACAATACCGATGGAGCCTTCGATCGCAACAACGATGAAGCCGATGATCAGGGAGACGCGGCCGCCGTACATCAGGCGGGTCAGCATATCCATGCCGTTGGTATCGGTGCCCAGCCAGTGCTCCTTGTTGGGGCTTGCGTAACGGTCAAACACATAGGTTTCCGTCATCTGCTTCACGCTCCAAACGCCGGTGCTGGCATCGTACACGATGTCATACTCGGCTTCGTTGCCATCGGCATCGGTGTAGGTGAACTCGGTAACATTATTATCAATGGCTTCTTCCAGGCGGTCGCGGAAGTCACGGCTGATGACCACGCTGGCATCGGCAGCGGAAACAACAAAGCGGCCAATATAGGCAACTTCGCTGCCGCTCTGGGTGATATTGCCGTCAGCGTCCAGTTCATAATCCTGGCCATCGGCGGTAAAGGCGGTCTCCCCTGCTGCCTGGGCAGTCAGGGCGGCCAGCTTGGCATCAAAGCTCAGCTCGGCCACGCCGTCCGCTGCGGTGACCATATCCTTAGCGGCATAAGCCAGCACAGTGCGGCCCTGGCGGAAGACGTACAGGTCCTCGCTCAGGGTTTCCACTTCGTAATCGTTATCTTTATAGGTGAAGGCCTCTTCACCCTTCTTGATGGCCTCGCTGCCCTTGCTCTGGGCAATGGAACCGAACTCCTGGCCATCGGCAACAACAAAGCGCAGTTTATCGTTGCGGGTCACACCCACATACTCTTTGGACATCTGGGTGTAGGTGTAGAACTGCTGGTCCTGGCCGTAAGGGCTGACCACGCCGCCGATGAAGGAAAAGACGAACATGGCAAGCAGCATCGTCAGGCCCACAACGGCCAGACGGTTGCGGAAGAACCGCTTGGCAACCAGCGCGCCGGGCGAAAGCACCTTAACGCGGCGGTCGTCGTTCAGGGAGTACTGCTCCTTTTTGGGGGTGTTGTTCTGGGTATTCTCACTCATGGGTGCAGTCTCCTTTCTTTAAGAAATGCGCACGCGCGGGTCAACCACTGCGTACATGATATCAGTCAGCAGGTTGCTGACCAGGGTAAGCACCGCCATAAAGGACAGGTAGAACATGGTGAACGGGATATCGCCCGCAACCATGGACTGGTAAGAGATGTAGCCGATGCCGGGGATGGAGAACAGGGTCTCCGTGATCAAGGCACCGCTGAACAGGCCGGGCAGGGAGCCACCGATGATGGTAACCAGCGGGATCAGGGTGTTGCGGAATGCGTGCTTATAGATGACCACATGCTCCGAAAGGCCCTTGGCGCGGGCGGTACGGATATAGTCGGCGTTCAGCACTTCCAGCATGTTGGTACGGGTGTAACGCATGGTAGAGCCGATGGAAACAATGACCAGCGTAACGATGGGCAGCACCAGGTGGTTGGCGCGGTCACAGAACTGGCCCCACGAGCTGAGCTGGGCATAATCACGCCCAACCAGGCCGTACAGGTCAAACCAGCCAAGCTTGACAGAGAAGAGCAGCTTGAGCAGCGTGGCAAAGAAGAAGCTGGGCAGAGAGATGCCCACCAGAGCCACAGCGGTGATGACGTAATCGGTACGGGAATACTGTTTGGTAGCAGCCAGGATGCCCAGGGGCACAGCGATGATCATGGACACCACAAAGGAGATGCCGCCCATGACAACAGACAGACCAATAACTTCCTGGAATTTTTGAACAACAGGGACGTTCCACTTCCAGCTGTCACCGAACTGACCGCGCACTGCGCTGGACAGCCAGGTCATGAAGCCGGGCAGGATGCCCTTATCCAGACCATAGGCTGCGTTGAGCTGATCCAGCCATTCCTGATACGGTTTTGCGCCCGGTGCCTGGGACAGCTGCATGGCCATGTTCTCGGCAAAAGAGCTGGGCAGGCTGCGCATCATCACATAGATGATGAAGGTAACGCAAAACAGGATCACAACAGAAAGCAGGATACGCTTGATGACGTAGTTTCGCACTTGAAAAATCGTTCCTTCCTTCGCGGGCAGGGAGGCCGCGTTTTTTAATGGCTGCGCCGCATGGCCCCAAAATACACATGAGCCGGGGCCTTGTAGCTTCGCCTATGGTGTACCTAAAAAGTCGAAAATTTAGCCTGTTTCTACAAACACGACTGAATTTTGCGTTAAAAAGCCTTGGAATCCACAAAGGATTCCTGCAGCTTTTTGCCTTAAATTCGCCTCATGTTTGCGAAACATCCGTCATTTTCTTTGTTTTCAGATACACCTCATTACTTTGATACCGAATATGGGCATCCCCCTCCCTCGGACAGAGGGAACTGTCCGGGGGAATGGGACGGCCACATTTGGGCTGCAAATGCTGCCGCCGTTTGTGCTGACAGCAAGCAACCGCTCCCAGAACCAGTGCGGCACCAAGAGCGGCTGCTCACCATAAATTCAACAACAGGCTGCGCTGAAATTACTTCAGAGCGATCTTATTGATTTCAGACTGGTAAGTCCAGTACGGGGTCATATCGGTGGGGATGGTAGCAGTGTCGATACGCTCGCTGGAGAAGATGGTAGCTTCGCTGCGCTGGTAAACCGGCAGTTCAACGCCCCAATCCAGGATGATCTCCATAGCTTCCTTGTACATGGCCTTACGGGCATCCTGATCGGTGGTCTGGCGGGCAGCCTCGATCAGCTCGTCCAGGTCAGCATCGTTGATCTGGTAGTAGTTGGTGGAACCCTTGCTGTCGTACAGCTGATACATATCGGGGTCGTTGGTGGACTGCCATGCAGCAACCCAGCCTTCGGCAACGCCAGACTGATAAGAGCTGTACAGGTCAGAAGCGTTTGCCAGGTCGTTGACGGTCAGGGTGAAGCCGATGGTCTTGAGGGCAGCGGCTGCATTGGTCAGAACCTGGAAAGAGGGGTGGTCGCCGTTGCCGGAAGCGCCGATGTTGACGGTGTATTCCATCTTGGCGCCAGCCGGAGCTGCGGTGACCTGGCCGTTTTCAACGGTGTAGCCGGCTGCTTCGAAGTAGCCGAGGGCGGCCTGCAGAGCAGCAGCATACTTAGTGTCGCCGCTCATATCGCTGGTGTAGATCTCGTTGCCGTCAACGTCGGTAGAGTAAGCGATCTTGTAGCCGTCGTCGGTAACGGAAGGTGCTGCCCAGGAGGTGTTGGAGATGGGGTAGTTGATAACGCTTGCGGTATCGCCGTAGTAAGAGTTGATGCCCTCATCACGGTAAGCGGCAATCACGGTCATGATAGCCTTGCGCAGGTTCTTGGATTCTTCAGAAGCGGGATCATTGCCGACCTTAACGTTGTTGGCGCTCAGGGCAATGTAGCCATAGCCGCGGAAGTCCATCAGACGGGTGGTGATGACGGAGCCGTCGAGATCAGCATTACCACCATTGATGGTAGCGATCTGGTTGGCAGCTTCCAGAGAGTAAGAAGGATCGGAGATGTCGATGGTGCCGGCCTGAACACCGGTGATCTTATCGGCTTCCTGGGTTTCCTTCATGTTGACGTGCTTGGCAGCGGGCTCGCCTTCATAGTAGCTGGGGTTGGCATCCAGGTAGATGACGCCATCGCTGTACTTGTTGAAGGTGTAAGCGCCAGCGCCCATGGGGCTGCTGGTGACGGAACGAACCTTGCTCAGGTCGCCCTTCTTGAAACCGTAGGAGTGGTTGTCGTAATCATACAGGCTGCGGTCGCCGTAGTAATCCAGGGAGGCGATAGGCATCTGCAGCTGATAGATCATGGAGTTGGACAGTTCGGTGGTGGTGATGGTCATGCTGTAATCGCCGGTCTTGACAATGCCGGAAACGGTGTCAACATCAGCGCCGGTGGCAACACCGGTGGTGGAGTAAGCATAAACGTCAGCCGGGATCAGGTCAGACAGAGCAGAACCTGCGCTCTCAGCTTCCATGCCGGAGAAGCTCCAGTCATAGTTTTCTGCAATGGCCAGGAAGAAATCCTTGGCGGTTGCATCGGCAGCCAGACCGTCATAGCCCCAGGCTGCAGCAGCGGTAGCAACATCGTTGCTGTCGGCAGCATAGCCGGCAGACACGCAGTAATCAACGATCTCCTGTGCAAATGCAGCGCCGCCATCGTTGACAGCATCCCAGAAAGCCTTCTGCTGCTCAGCGGTGAACAGGCTGTTGTCGGTGTTGTCCTCGCCTGCCTCGCCGATCAGCTTGGACAGGGTAGTCATGCTGCTGCGGTAATCATCCAGGCCGGCAATGGGCATGGAGTACAGGGTGACGGAACCGTCATAGGTCGGGTCCAGATAAACGTACATGGTGAAGATGACGTCGTCGATGGTGATGGGGGTGCCGTCAGAGAAGACCAGGTCATCGCGCATGTTGACGGCATAGGTAACAGTGCCGTCAGCATTTTCGGTCACTTCGCAGTCAGCGGGGCCATAGTAGGTGTAATCGGTGCCGTTGTACTCGCGGGTTTCGCCCTCGATGCCCTTCAGAACCATTTCGCCCTTACGGTCAGCGCCCAGCAGGGCAATGTTGGTCAGGTCGATAACGTGCTGGTCAGCGGAAGAAGCGGCGAAGAACGGGCTGAACTTGCCCTCAAAGCCGGTATCTGCCAGAACCAGGGTGCCATCGTTGCTGCCGGTATCGGTAGCAGCGGCTTCGCTGGTAGCCTCGCTGGAAGCAACAGACTCAGCGCTGCTGGAAGCGGAAGAACCGCAGCCAGCCAGCAGGCCCGCAGCCATTGCAACAGCCATGGCCAGTGCAAGCACTTGCTTGGTGTTTTTCATGTTTGTATAACCTCCCAAATCATTTTGGTAATGGCGGCAATTTTAACACTACCAAAAGGAGTGTTAAATAAGAAAGGCTTAAGCCTTTCCGCATTTGCGGTGTTCCCTCACCGCAAACAAATGTCACCAATAACTATATTATAATATCGTAATTTTCAATTTCTGTCAACCAAAAAACGCCGTTTTGGCAACATCTAAATAAAAGTCAGCAGGATAACCATAACAGCACGCTGAATTTTGTAAAATTCTTCCGCGTCGCACTTTAGCGGGCTAAATTCTGCGTTATGGTGCAAGGTCTTTTACTCTTCGCGCCCGGAGTCGGATTCTTCGGTATAAACCGCCGCCCGGATGGTGTGCCCTGCGGCAAAAGCAGCCGCAGCAGCCGCAGCGGCCAGCGCTGCAAATAATACTGCATACCAGATAGCGCCTTGTCCGCCGTTCAAGAACACATCCATACACTCCCCTACTGCAGCCAGCGCTGCGAACACCCCGGTCAACAGGCAGCGCAGCGGCAGTTTGGCTACCGTTTCTTCATACACATAGTTGCGCAGGCGTGCCCCGCCGCGGCTCATGCGGGCCAGCGCCCACACCGCGCTGATGCCAGCCACCAGCGCCCCGGCATACGGCAGCAGTACATAAAACTGCTGCATGGCCCCCGGCGCGGGCACCATGCCCGCCGCCGCCAGCGCCGCCAGTGCCCCGCCGCACAGCGCCCACAGCAGGCCCCGCAGTTTGGCATACGGCATGCTGCCGGTATAGCGGCGGTAGCTGCCCTGGTACAGGTAGCTGCCGTTGACATCCCTGCGGAAGTCATTCAGGTATTCCCGCCCACGGCGGGTTTTCTTTTGCTGCATTATTCGATCCCCGTCAGGTCATAGCTGTCCAGCCACTGCTTGGCCGTTTCGCACACGCCGCGCAGGCAGCTTTCCTCAAAGGGGCTGTCCAGACCGGCGTTTTTCAGCAGCTCAGTAAACACGCGGCTGCCGCCCTGGCGGGTGTATGCCATGTAGTGCTTCCACGCGTTGGCGCGGTCCTTTTGCAGCATGGCCCAGAACTGCAGGCTGACGGTCTGTGCCAGGCAGTAGTCAATATAATAGAAGGGGCTTTCGTAAATATGCTTCTGGCGCTGCCAGCCCTCACCCTCGCTGTAGAACGGGATCTCGCCATCCAGCTTCATCCACGGCATATAAATGCCCAGCAGTTCTTTCCAGGCGGCGTGGCGCTCGGCAGGGGTCAGGTCCGGCTTTTCGTACACGATATGCTGGAAATGGTCCACCATGGTGCCATACGGGATAAAGGTCAGCGCACCGGCCAGGTGGCTGTACAGGAACTTGCGGGTATCCTTGCCAAAGAAGCCCTCCGCCCACGGCCAGGCAAAGAATTCCATCGACATGGAGTGGACTTCGCATCCTTCCATGCTGGGCCACACGGTGGAATACGGCACGCGGTCACGGTTGGTGTATGCGGCAAAGGCATGACCCGCTTCATGCGTGACCACCTCAACGTCATGCTGGGTGCCGTTGAAGTTGGCAAAAAGGAACGGTACCTGATAATCCCACAGGCTGGTGCAGTAGCCGCCCGCCGCCTTGCCGGGGGTGGAAAGCACGTCCAGCAGCTCATTGTCCAGCATGGTGTTAAAGAAGATGCCGGTTTCGGGCGAAAGTTCCTCATAGAATTTTTTACCCTGGGCCAGAATGGCATCGGCATCGCCGCAGGGGGCGGGGTTGCCGGAACGGAACATCAGGGCATTATCGGCAAAGCTCATGGGGTACTGTTTGCCCAGGCGCTTGGCCTGCTCACGGTAGATGCTGTCCGCCAGCGGCACCAGGTACTTGACCACGGCGGCACGGAACTTTTCTACATCCGCTTTGGTATAGCAGTTGCGGCCCATGCGGTAGTAGCCCAGGGTGGTGTAACCCTCGTACCCCAGCTTTTTGCCCATCTTATCCCGCAGGTGGGTCAGCTTGTCATAAATATCATCCAGCTGTTTCTGGTTGTCCTTATACCACTGGCCCTCGGCTTTCCAGGCGGCCAGGCGGCGGGCATCGTCCGGGTCATTCTTGAACGGGCTCAGCTGGGACAGGGTGTACACCCCGCCCTCAAACGGGATCTGTGCGCTGGCCAGCAGCTTGCCATACTGCTGGGTCAGCTCGTTTTCCTGCTGCAGTTCCTCCATGATATCGGGAGAGAACGCCTTGCGCTCAATTTCGGCGTTCACAAACATCAGGTCGCCGTATTCTTCGGCAAAGTCTTTGCGGTAGGGGCTTGCCAGCATGGCGGCGGTCCAGGAATCCTGCCACTGCTGGATCTGCGGCATGGCGCTGTTGGCAAATTCCATCTCTTCATCATAGAACTTATCCCGCGTATCAATGGTATGGCGCACACTGGCCAGGGTAAACAGGGTATCCACATGCTTGTTCAACACCTGCTCCTCCAAAAAAGCGGCGCGGGCAGCGGCATAGTCGGGGGCGTTCTGCAAACGCTCGGTCAATGCGGCAAACTGTTCTTTCAGGGCGCTCATGTCCGGGCGCTCATAGGGCATTTCGGAAAATTTCATGGGTTCGTTCTCTCCTTATTCTACAGTTTTGTTCGTGACTTAGGGACATTATACCATGGCGCAAAAAATAAGACCAGCCCGAAAAAGGCTGGCCTTCCATGATTCTGTATGATTTTACATGCTATTCATAAATTATCGCGCGCAGCGCCGGGGTGCTCTCCCCTGCCCCTTTGCCGTCAGCGCAGGGGTTGGCCCGCCTGCCATTCTGCCCGCCGGGCCTGGTAAGCATCCAGGCGGCGGGCCGCAAGGGCATTTTTGCAGGCGGCCGCCCGGCGCTGCGCCTGCTGTTCGGTACGGGCGGCGGCGCGCTGCTGCGCGGTATTTTGTGCAAGCATCAGTTTCATGGTTTATGCCCTCCCTTGTGTGCTTCCAGCATACCGCGGCGCGGTGTGGCACACCATACCGTATTTCTCCATTCAGGAAAATTTTTATTTTACTTTCAGGAAAGTTTTATCCGCTTGCATCCCTATGGTATAATAAAGCTGCAATATTAAGGCAACACTGCACAATTCCCGCCTTACGGCTTAAGCACCGCTTCGGCGGCTGCGGCACGGCATC
>ERZ827117.2607-NODE-2607-length-9938-cov-24.981787_pt1 | contig 9938 bp, 8 predicted proteins | sample MGYA00519920_ERZ827117 | MGnify/ENA primary metagenome ERZ827117 (study PRJEB31778, sample SAMEA3449260) | human gut metagenome | biome: human gut; feature: human-associated habitat; material: faeces | place: United Kingdom | collected 2010/2012 ...
GGTTTGAAACTCTGTAAAGAAAGGATTGCTTTCTGTTTTCGTAGCACAGGAGTACATCATACAACTTACTGCTAAAATGGTTAGTGTCTTTTTAATCATCATAAGTGTTTTTTATTAGAGTTTTCAGTTCTCATCGTTTACTGATATAGCACCAGATCGGGTAGTGGTCTGATGCTTTGATAGACCGGTCTACCGTGCAATTGTAGGCTTTCAGGTTGGGGCTGATCAAGATATTGTCTATGCGGAAATAGAACTTGTTCTGATTGTAGGAAATGCCCAATCCTTTACCGGACTGTGTGAATGCATCGTCTAGTTTTTGAGTCAGGATGCGATGTGTATACGAGATAGAACCGTCGTTGAAATCGCCGCATACGATAGTTGTCGGATATTTACATGCTGCAATGGCTTTAGCCACAGAATCAGCTTGTGAAGCCCGGATAGCCGATGCTTCCGCCAGTTTTCTGATTAATTGCCTAAGTCCGGTTTTTACTTTCTTGGCATTCGGGTCTTTAATCATATCCTCATACATCCCTCTGTCTTCTTTGGTGAGTTTGTTGGATTCCAGGTGGTTGTTGATTAATGTAAGAGTGTCGTTATTTACATTCAATACATATTTCATGGAACCGTTATAATTACTTTCATATTTGATGGGATGTATCGAGAGTATGGGGAACTTGGAGAAACAGGCAAGTTGCACATCTCCTTTCCCTTGTTGGTGGACGGATTGGTAAGGATAGGCTTTCAATGCTTTTTTAATATCCTGTTCCGTCAGGTATTTCTTGTTGGTAGCGGTGTTATATTCTTGCAGACAGATAATATCGGCGTTGCTATCTACAAGATAAGATAATACAGGGTTCTTTCCATCTTTCTTCTCCAGATTGTTGAAACTCATTACGTTATAGGATAGGATTTTGATGCTTCCTTCCGGTATGGTTTTAGTGGTGGAGTTAAAAGGAATATAAGTTCGTATCTGCGGAATACAAATCAGAAAACCGATGGCGGGCAAGAGCGCATAGCGGTAGTTGACGAATGCCCAGAAGCCGATAAAAATCAGATTAATCGTCAGGAATATCGGAAATGCAAGTCCCAAGCTGGAAGCAAGTGGGTTTATTTTCGGGTTAAGGTAAGGGCTATAAGCACTTAATATCAACGTTCCCACGAAGAGAGCGTTGACAGCAAGTATCAGATATGCGACAAATTTGCCAATATGTTCCATTCCTTTATCTTTTGCTTGCGTCGAACAAGCTTTTCTTTTCTTCAGTTGTCAGACTGTCGTAACCGGATTTTTTTAGTTTTTCCAAAATACGGTCCACTTCATCTGACTGTGCTTTTTTGTGGGCATTGTAATCATAATCCTTCTCGCGACCGGTGGCACTGTTTCCATAGTGTACCTTCATTTTCGGTTTCCGTTTCCATGTTTTCTTCTGAAACAAGGAGATGAAACCATCCAGAATCCAGTTGATCCAGGAAGTCAAATCAGTTCCTTTATTTAGGCTGGCAGCAAACCAAAGTCCAGCAAGAGCACCGCCTAGGTGGGCGATATGTCCTCCGGCATTACTTGAAGTGATGGATAATACATCGATTCCGATGACAACCAGTGCCAGGTATTTGAGACGGATAGCGCCGAAAAGAAAAAGTTGCACCCTGTAATTAGGCTCACGATAAGCCGTAGCGGCTACGATGGCTAATACGGAAGCCGACGCTCCTACCAATGTTGAGCCTACCACTTGCGAACTGAATAAAGGAAATACATTGTAGGCGATCATATACAGTAAACCTCCGCAGATACCTCCCAATACATATAGTCCTCTTAAATGTTTGGCCGAGAAAAAGTAGAGAAACAAACTTCCGAACCAATACAGCCAGAGCATATTGAATAAAATATGCAGGATGCCGGCATGCATAAACATATAAGTAAATAGCGACCACGGTTGATGAATAAATCCGATAAAGGATGCCGGTAAGGCAAATATACCGAATATATCGGGGGTATTTACCTCAAAAAGTCGTAGGAAAACGTTAATCAACGTGCCGATCAGAAAGATGCCTACGTTGATATAAATCAGTTGGATGAAAATATTTCCTCTTCTGAATGTCTCCTTTAAATCAGCTATAATATGTCCCATTGTTATTGCTTTTTTTTCTCCAATATAAAATCAGGATCAATCCGAATAACATTCCTCCCAAGTGAGCAAAGTGAGCGACATTATCTCCGGCGCTATTGGCAAGCCCTGCCCATAATTCAATTGCGGCATATCCTATCACGAAGAACTTCGCTTTGATAGGGAAAGGCAGCGGAAAGATGAACAACCGGTTGTTGGGAAACAGCATACCAAATGCCAGCAAAATGGCGTAAACGGCTCCCGAGGCACCTACGGTGGTCATCATGTTCAGATATTGCTCCATAGGGATAACGCCATATCCGATCAAATTCACTTGTGTATGTTGGCTAAGTTCTATCACATATTGAATATATTGCACTCCTTCCTGGATAAGTCCCGCACCGATACCACAGAGAATATAGTAGAAGAGAAAACGTTTGGGTCCCCAGGTTTGTTCGAGAATCGGTCCGAACATGAAAACTGCAAACATATTAAAGAAAATGTGGCTGAATCCGCCGTGCATGAACATATAAGTGATAAGCTGTGCCGGATTAAAGTCACTTGCGAGGAAAAAATGTAATCCCAGATAATTCGTTAAATCCAGTCCGTAACGTTGAGCTACGATTGTCCCGAAAAATACTAGTACATTGATAATTATCAGGTTTTTAGTTACAGTTGGCATCATTTTTATTTCTGAATATTTAGATAATAGACGCAAAAGTACGAATAAATTCTGTTTTAAAGCATGAAAAACGCTTCCTATTAGCTCTTTTTCAATAATTTGCTGCGTTTTTTTTATGTTTTTATTTGATATGTTGTTTTGTTCGGCTATATTTGTGGAATCAATCCATTGTGGGATAATCTTTTGTGTAACAAATATATTAATTAATCATTTTACGTATTATGAATAAGTCTGATCTTATTAGTGCAATGGCTGCTGAAGCTCAAATGAGCAAAGCCGATGCAAAAAAAGCACTTGATGCTTTCATCACTTCAGTTACTAATGCTATGAAAGCTGGTGACAAAGTATCTCTCGTAGGTTTTGGTACTTTCTCTGTAAGCGAAAGAGCTGAAAGAACTGGTATTAACCCTTCTACAAAGGCAACTATTACTATTCCTGCTAAGAAAGTAGCTAAATTTAAAGCTGGTGCTGAATTATCTGCAGCTGTTGAATAAGATAGATAGTTGAAAGAAATTAGGAGAGGAGACGCGATGCGTCTCCTTTTTTTGTATCTTTGCGCGCAAGAAATAACTTGATTATGAAGATAGAAGATAAACTTGTAGCGTCCGTCATCAGCGGACTGAAAGCACTCTACGGTCAGGAAGTCCCTGAAAAAATGGTGCAGATGCAAAAAACGAAGAAAGAATTTGAAGGACATTTGACACTGGTCGTGTTCCCTTTTCTGAAGATGTCGAGAAAAGGACCGGAACAGACGGCACAGGAGATCGGTGAATATCTGAAAGCCAATGAACCGGCTGTAGCTGCCTTTAATGTGATAAAAGGTTTCCTGAACCTGACTATCGCATCGGCTACCTGGATTGAACTGCTCAATGAGATTCAGGCTGACGAGCAATATGGTCTGGTAAAAGCTACCGAAACTTCTCCGTTGGTAATGATCGAGTATTCTTCTCCGAATACAAATAAACCGCTTCACTTGGGACACGTGCGTAACAACCTTTTAGGTAACGCATTGGCTAACATTGTAGCTGCCAACGGCAACAAGGTAGTAAAGACTAATATCGTAAACGACCGTGGTATCCATATCTGTAAATCCATGCTGGCATGGAAGAAATATGGAAACGGCGAAACTCCGGAAACTTCCGGAAAGAAAGGCGACCATTTGGTAGGCGATTATTATGTCTCTTTCGACAAACATTATAAAGCGGAACTGGCAGAACTGATGACTGGATTTACAGCGCAGGGAATGAGTGACGATGAGGCTAAGGCGAAAGCCGAGGCAGCATCTCCTTTGATGCAGGAAGCCCGTGAAATGTTGGTAAAGTGGGAAGCCGGCGATCCGGAAGTACGCGGATTGTGGGAAATGATGAACAACTGGGTATACGCCGGATTCGACGAAACCTATAAAAAGATGGGCGTCAGCTTCGACAAGATATATTATGAATCTAACACCTACCTCGAAGGAAAAGAGAAGGTGATGGAAGGACTGGAAAAAGGCTTTTTCTTCAAAAAAGAGGATGGTTCCGTATGGGCTGACCTGACTGCCGAAGGACTGGACCACAAATTACTCCTCCGTGGTGACGGTACTTCTGTCTATATGACACAGGATATAGGTACGGCTAAACTTCGTTTTGCTGATTATCCGATTGATAAGATGATTTATGTAGTGGGTAACGAACAGAATTATCACTTCCAGGTACTTTCTATTTTGCTTGATAAGCTTGGTTTCGAATGGGGTAAGAGTCTGGTTCACTTCTCTTACGGAATGGTGGAACTGCCGGAAGGTAAGATGAAGTCCCGTGAAGGTACTGTGGTGGACGCTGACGACTTGATGGAAGAAATGATTTCCACTGCTAAAGAAACTTCACAAGAACTCGGAAAACTGGATGGTTTGACACAGGAAGAAGCGGATGATATTGCCCGTATCGTTGGTCTGGGAGCTTTGAAATATTTCATCCTGAAAGTGGATGCCCGTAAGAACATGACGTTCAATCCGAAAGAATCTATCGACTTCAATGGTAATACAGGGCCATTTATCCAATATACTTATGCACGTATTCAGTCGGTGCTCCGGAAAGCGGCAGAATCGGGTATTGTCATTCCTGAACAGATTCCGGCTGGCATTGAATTGAGCGAAAAAGAAGAAGGCTTGATTCAGATGGTGGCTGACTTTGCGGCTGTTGTAAAACAAGCCGGTGAAGATTATAGCCCGTCTATTATCGCTAATTATACCTATGATTTAGTGAAAGAATACAATCAATTCTATCACGACTTCAGCATTTTGCGTGAAGAGAATGAGGCGGTGAAAGTATTCCGTATCGCTCTGTCTGCTAATGTAGCCAAAATTGTTCGTTTGGGAATGAACTTGTTGGGTATTGAGGTTCCTTCCAGAATGTAAGACTTTCTCTGAACAAAAATTTCTACGGGGTTTCTTTATATTATAAAAGAAACCCCGTATGTTTTATTCTCCCCCTCATTCCTTACTTCGGAAGAGAGAAACGGAAACTACCAGTTCTATTCCTTTTGTTGATCGTTATTATTTCTTCGGATTCTTGTACCAGTCTTTGGCTTGTTTTCCGTCTGATTTAACCCATGTTGCAAACTTCGGATAAGATTCGTCTATTCGTACGCTTTCTTCGGGAATCGGGAATTCATCAACCGGCATATTGAGTGCAAACGGCATCAAATCTACTGAAACATAGTATAGCTCTTCATCCGGTCTGGAAGCGTCTTTGCCTGTACCCAACAGTGAAAGATCAGCCTTGTCCGTAGGAGGATACTTCACCAGATGTACTTCTTTGCCTCTGGATTTGTCAGACTCTACGAAGATAAACGGATTGTAAGGCGGCAACAGCTCTTTCGAGTTTACGTCATTCACCTGGATGGTTACAGTGATGGTATCTTTCTTTCCATTAAAAATCGACAGATTATCAAACAATAAGATGGTAGGATGAGATTGTCCGGTTTCTGTTTCTCCAGTCATATAACGGGATTTCTGAGCATAAGAAGGATAATCTATCGTCACTTTGCTTATATCGCTATTGGATATGTTATGCAGTTGATAGCCAAATCCATTTACCAGATACCCTCCGCGGTGCAAGGGGACATATTTGTCTTCAATCTTATAAACGCGGTTTGTCACTATGGATTTATATACCTTACTGATATAGCGTATCATGACATCATTCATATCATAGTCTCCCTGTTCCGGCCATAAGTCTTCGAAAGTCAATATTCCGGAATAAGTGGTGTAATTCTCTTCGTCAGTCGGGCCGTCGGGACCTTCGGGCAATGAAGGCACTCCTTCGTCGACAGCGTTCTTTTCAGATGTGTAGACATAGAAAGTGGCATCACAATAGTCGAAGTCCACATTGTCTTCAAATCCGATAGCGACAATCTGGTTGGATGCTTCGTCGCGCAAAGATACGGTTCTTTGTCTTTTTATGCCGTCACTTCCTGGTTCGTTTAGGATAGTCGTGGAATACCGGATTCCCATACCTTTTGTAATGTCCCCCTGTGTATCTCCTTTCTCTGTTTTATCTCTGAATCCCATGCCTTGCAGACACCAGCCAATAGTGACACCTTCAGGGAATTTGTCTTCAAATTCTTGTTTATCCTCGTTCCAGTATTTTAATTTGACTTCATCACCACACACTAAAGCTCCCACTCCAGTTGTTTTATAAACAGGAGAGGCATTGGGGAATGCCAATATCTTCTTTATGTTTTCCGCCGTCGGTGTCTCGTCAGTCGGGTATGTGTAGTATCCCACTGTATTATGCCAGGCAGCGCTGCTGTTGATAAATACAAGGCTAACTTCCGTTTCCTTGACAATAGGAATGTCTGATACCATAGTGCCATCAAAGAATGAAGGATAATTCTGACAAATACCTATCCCATTTGCTTTTTTGAAAACGTTCTTTATATTGTAAAGCACGCTTGCAGGAGGAATATTCTTTTCAGCCGATAAGTTGTTGGGGCGACCGTTTTGATCCCAGTCCACGCCAGGGAGCAACGTCCAGTCATCCAGATACTTGTGCTGATTGGTTGTTGTACCTCTACTTGTAGCAACTGCTGATTTTGCAAGCAAGGATTGAATGTATTCATCTTGATTGAAAGAAATACGCCGGTCGTCACCAATAGTCAGTTTCACCGGGGACGCTGTACCTAAATAATCGGATGATAACCATACTTCTGTGATGTCAGCCGGAATCGTTATTCCATCTTCACTGAATTTTCCTTGTTTGTTGGTTGCAGCCCGATAGATAGGTTCAATGTCCTTTTTCTTCCAGCTGCCGTCTTCATCATTTGCCTCAAATGGATTTTGGTCGAAAATCTCAAAAAGAACTGCATAGTCTTCTTTAAAACCATAATCAATGTTCACTGCCAGGCTTTGATTCATGTTGAAATCGAAGTAGTCTTCTTTGGGAAGCTTTTCTGGTTCCTGAAATAAGTCACGTTCATTATCTACGCAGCTACAAAAGGGAGAAATTAAAAGCAAGCCTATGGTCATGCTTTTAAAATGAAATCTTGTTTGTTTCATAAGTTTTTGAAAATAAGTAAAATAAATGGCAAATATATAAAAAGATTTATATATCTGCCATCATTCTTATTTTATTTTCTTACTTCTTTTTCGAAAACTTCTTTTTTGGTGCTGGATTCGCTCCTTTTTCGTCTTGAAGCTTGATTAAGTCAAGACAGCTTTTCAACGTTAAATCCTGTGGGACAATATCTTTGGGGATTTTATAATTGGAACCTTTATAGGTAATATAAGGTCCATAGCGTCCGTTCAGAATCTCGAGTTCCGGTTCCTCTTCAAACTTCTTGATGTGGCGTTCCACTTCTTTCTGGCGTTTGTCTAAAATGAGTTGTTCCGCCTCTTCTAAAGTAACTTCCATCGGGTCGAGTCCTTTAGGGAGTGATACATATACCTTATTATGCAGGATATACGGACCGAAACGGCCTACACCGACACTGACTGTCTTTCCTTCATATTCGCCCAATGTACGAGGTAATTTGAATAATTCCAGTGCTTCTTCCAATGTAATGGTTTCCATGGACTGGCCCTTCTTCATTTGTGCAAAGCGTGGTTTTTCTTCATCTTCTACAGTACCAATCTGTACAACAGGACCGAAACGGCCAATCTTAACGGAAATGGGTTTTCCTGTCTCCGGGTCTTCTCCCAGGATACGTTCGCCTACTTTATGTTCCGTCTTGATAGCCAACGTGCTTTCTACAGCCGGGTGGAACTTATCATAGAAATTCTTCATGATAGAAGTCCACTTTACTTCTCCTTCTGCAATTTCGTCAAATTCCTTTTCTACGCTGGCGGTAAAGTTGAAATCCAAAATGTCCGGGAAATATTCGGTAAGGAAATCATTTACCACAGTGCCAATATCCGTTGGGAGTAGTTTAGCCTTTTCTGCACCGGTAATTTCAGTATGATTTTCGTCTTTAATCTGATGATCCTTTAATGTCATGACATTAAACTGACGTTCTTCTCCGTCTTTATTACCCTTCTCCACATATTCACGTTGTTGGATGGTAGAGATAGTAGGCGCATACGTAGACGGGCGGCCGATGCCCAGTTCTTCCAACTTGCGTACAAGACTTGCTTCCGTGTAGCGTGGAGGGCGTTGGGTGAAACGTTCGGTTGCGATGATAGGGCCATGTTCCAACTTCTGGCCTTTCTTCAAAGGAGGAAGCAGGTGGCTTTCATCTTCCTGTTCGTTGTCGTCATCATAAGACTCACGGTACACGCGCAGGAAACCGTCGAACTTAATCACCTCGCCGATAGCTGTAAATACGTCGCTGCTGCCACTTATCGTTATGGTAGCAGTTGTCTTTTCCAGTTCCGCATCTGCCATTTGTGAAGCAATGGTGCGTTTCCAGATCAAGTCATACAGTTTCTTCTCTTGCGCTGTTCCTTCAACGGATTGGTTCTCTATATAAGTAGGGCGGATGGCTTCGTGAGCTTCTTGTGCACCCTTGGTCTTGGTCTCGAAATGGCGGGGATGTACGTAGCGGTCGCCCATCATTTTGATGATAGCGTCTTTACTGCCAGCCGTTGCAAATTCCGAAAGGTTGACAGAGTCCGTACGCATGTAAGTGATGAATCCCGATTCATATAAACGCTGCGCGAGCATCATGGTCTGCGCTACGGTATATCCCAGTTTGCGTGCGGCTTCCTGTTGCAAAGTAGATGTTGTAAACGGAGCAGGAGGCGTTTTCTTGATCGGGCGGGTGGTAATATCATCGATTGTAAAGCTCGCTCCCTGACAAGCGTCGAGGAAAGCCTTTGCTTCTTTTTTTGTTTTGATACGGCGAGCTAGTTCGGCTTTCATTTCCACCAGCTTTCCATCCGCGTCCGGGACGAGGAATACGGCAGTGACGCGATAAGCAGCTTCCGTTTTGAAGGCATGTATTTCACGTTCACGTTCAACGATCAGACGGACGGCAACAGACTGAACACGTCCGGCAGAGAGTGCCGGTTTCACTTTTCTCCAAAGTACGGGAGAGAGTTCGAAACCTACGATACGGTCCAGAATCCGTCGTGCTTGCTGTGCATTTACGAGGTTGAGGTCAATGTCGCGTGGTTGTTCAATAGCTTTTAAGATAGCGCTCTTCGTAATTTCATGAAATACGATTCGTTTTGTGTTTTCCGGTTTTAGTTTTAAGACCTCATACAGATGCCAGGCAATCGCCTCTCCCTCGCGGTCCTCATCGGATGCGAGCCATACGGTTTCTGCCTCTTTAGCTTCTGTCTTTAGTGTGCTAACCAGCGCCTTTTTGTCTGCCGGGATTTCGTAGCTGGGTTCAAAATCATTATTTACGTCGATACTGAAATCTTTTTTCTTCAGATCGCGTATGTGTCCGTAACTAGAAAGGACTTTGAAATCTTTCCCCAGAAACTTTTCAATCGTTTTTGCTTTTGCCGGAGACTCGACAATGACAAGGTTTTTCTGCATAATTCTTTCTTTTATAATGGCTTGTACCACAATATTCGGGGACAAAAGTAAAAAAAAAGATTCTCCCTACCTTATATTATAAGGAGAATTTAATAAAATCTTAAGATTTACATTTTATTGCAGGAAATAAAATATCAATTGGTATAGGTTAGTTTCTCTATATTCTACGTACATTTGTCTCATTAGTAAGTT
>ERZ827117.2611-NODE-2611-length-9931-cov-2.919198_pt1 | contig 9931 bp, 6 predicted proteins | sample MGYA00519920_ERZ827117 | MGnify/ENA primary metagenome ERZ827117 (study PRJEB31778, sample SAMEA3449260) | human gut metagenome | biome: human gut; feature: human-associated habitat; material: faeces | place: United Kingdom | collected 2010/2012 ...
TTATAGAATAGGTATTTTAAAAGAACATGGTCTTGGACTTAAAGAAATTCAGAGCACTATTGCAAAGATAGACCCTATGCCGGGAGCAAAGGAGTTTTTAGATGAACTTCGTTCGATTACACAGGTTATTATTATCAGTGATACATTTACACAGTTTGCAAGTCCGCTTATGAAGAAGCTTGGATGGCCTACAATTTTCTGTAATTCACTTGAAGTTGCAGATGATGGAGAAATCACAGGATTTAAGATGCGTTGTGAACAGTCTAAGCTGACAACAGTTAAAGCACTTCAGTCTATCGGTTATGATACGATTGCAAGTGGTGACAGCCACAATGACCTTGGGATGATTCGTGCCAGCAAGGCAGGATTTCTTTTCAAAAGTCCTGACAGCATCAAGGCAGAAAATCCTGACCTTGAAGCATTTGATACATATGATGAGCTTATGGCAGCTATCAGGAAAGCTTTATAATTAAAGTTAAATATTACCGGTGCAATTATCAATGATATACTACACTGGAAACATTAAAATTATTGTCATGGTATACCACGATTTTGTCGTGGCTGCTGTGGCGATTTTTGGTTTAATAAATAATGAAAAGATGGTATAATGAAATGTAAGTTAAAGGAGGAGGTTTTTTGTATGAAGAGACGAAGAAATATATCGATTAAAACAAAGCTTTTGGGGATTATAATTCCTGTAGTTATAGCTATAGTTGTGGTTCTTGTACTCGTAGCTTATGAAATGTCATCAGGTATTATTGAAAATTATTCAGAAAGTCTTTTGGAGTCTTCCGTAGTCAATCAGGCGAATGAGATTGAAGCGTGGCTTGAACAAAATATAGCCTCATTTCAATCTGCCAAGAGGACTATCGAAAAAATCAATCCAAATGACAGTGAATTACAAAATATGTTAGATGGATATTATGGATTTAATGATAATTATCCTGATGGAATATACATTGCAGATTCTTCAGGAAAGTTTATGAAAGCATCGGAATCAAAAAAAACAGAGTCTGATGTTACGCAGAGTGTATGGTATAAGGAGGGGCTTACAAGAATCAACATGAAAGTAGGCTCTGCTTATAAAAACTCAGAGGGGATAAATGTCATAAGTGCCTCGGCAATGTTGAATGATGGCAGTGATAAGGTGCGTGTTATTTCAGCAGACATGACACTTGACCGTATAACAATCATAGTAAATGCCTTTATTGAAATGAATAAGGCGGAGTCGGTACTTGTTGACAAAAATACAGGTGTTATAATTGCCAACAGGGACAATAATCTTATCTCACAAAAAATTGGTGACGGAAATCAGAGTGAATATTACAAGAAGCTTGCAAAAAATATAACTGCGAAAAAATATGATTCAACCACAATTGATGGAGAGATGACTGTTTTCAAAGAGGTAGATGGAACAGACTGGCTGTTGGTATCATATGTGCCAAAGAGTGTTATAATGTCTGACCTTGTAAATCTTCGTACAACAATGATTGTTATAAGTATTGTGTGCATTCTTTTGTTGTGTGTTCTTATTGAACGTGTTACATATGTTGTTATTAAGCCTGTAAAGACTATGACAAGTGTAATAACGAAGATGACATCGGGTGATTTCACGGTTAATATGGAAGTTAAGGGTCATGATGAAATCGCAGTTATGGGAGAGAGTGTTAAGAAATTTATTTCCACAATGAAACAAATGATACAGGAAATGGGAGATGTTTCGGGAAAACTTAAAAAACAGGCAGATAAAAGCAAAGATGTTTCGGGTGAAATGAATTCAGCTGCATCTATACAGTCTCAGTCTATGGGTGAATTAAATTCAACTGTAGACCAGCTTTCGCTTTCTGTCAATGAAATAGCCGAGAGTGCTACAAAGCTTGCAGGTGTTGCATCTGATACGAAGAATGATGGAAGTCAGGTAGGCGAAAAGATGGACGAGACTGTGCGGGAAAAAGGCAGGGGGGACATGAAAAATGCAGGTCAGGCACTTGAAAGTATAGAGCAGTCAATACATAATCTAAAGGAAGCTGTGAATAAAGTTGGAAGTGCATCCGGAGAGATTGTTCAGATTATAAATCTGATTGGAGAAATAGCAGACCAGACAAATCTTTTGGCGTTAAATGCATCTATTGAGGCTGCACGTGCAGGTGAAAGTGGAAAGGGATTTGCAGTTGTTGCATCTGAGATTGGAAAACTTGCAAACAGCAGTACAGAATCTGTGTCGAATATTACAGTGCTTATAACAGAGATAAATAATCTTGTTGCAGATGCCGTGAAACAGGCAGGAAGCAGTGCGGAGGATATATCAGGAAGTGCCGAACTTATACATACAGCTGTTGATACATTTGATACAATATTTAACAATATACAGGATACAGGTTCATTGATAGGAGAGATGCTTGAGAAGATAAATGAGGTTGATGCTGTTGCTACAAATGTAGCAGCTATTTCAGAAGAACAGGCAGCAAGTTCTGATGAGATTCTTGCGACATCAGAGTCGATGCTGAAACAGGCAGAGAAGATTTCAAATAACAGTGATGCTGTTGAGGAGGAGGCAGACAATCTTGCATTGTCAGCACAACAGCTTGAAAATCAGGTTAATCAGTTTCAGGTTTAGGAGGGGAGGAATACTTATGAAGAGGTTAGTAAGTTTGTTTATATGTTTAGCATTAGCTATAGGTTGTATGAGTGGGTGTGGAGGCAAAACCAACAGTTCGTCAGATATAAGTGCAAGCGGGATGAAAATATTATTTTCATTATCACAAGCGGATGATTTCAGAAGTGCGGTTGCAAATAAAGCAAAAGAAACGGCTGAAAAGGCGGGGGCTACAGTTGATATTGTAGATGAAGAAAATTCTATTGAAAATCAGGTAAGTGATATCAAGAAGGCTGTATCAGAAAAGTACGATGTAATAATATGTGGTCTGGTTGATATAGATACTGCTTTTGAAATTGAAGCGATAGCGGGAGATATTCCGATAGTATTCTTTAATACATGCCCTGACAGTGACAGACTTGAGGCAGATAAATACATATATGTAGGTTCAAACGAGGAAGATGCCGGTAAATATCAGGCAGAAGCGGTATTGAAGGATTTTCAGTCATCCGATGAAATAAATGTTGCGATATTTAAAGGAGCAGCATCACATGCCGCTACAGAGCCAAGAACACAGGCTTTAAAAGATGAATTAAATGCTTCAGGAAAGACCGTGAACTTTGTATTTGAGGATAATGCGGACTGGGATAAGGAAAAAGCAAAGGATATGTTTAAGCAGTTTTTAAAGACAAATCAGAAATGCGATGCAGTTGTGTGCAATAATGATACTATGGCAACAGGGATTATAGAGGCATGCAAAGAAGAGGATTTAAGTGATATAAAAATATATGGTATAGATGCAACAGCAGAAGGATGTGCTGCTATAGAAGCAGGTACTATGGCATTTACTGTTTACCAGTCAGCAACAGGACAGGGTGAGATGGCTGTTAAGGCTGCGGCGGCTATGGTAAAAGGTGATGGAATATCAACACTTAAAGGTGCTACAGATGATAAGAAATACGTGTGGGTACCATTTGAGAAAGTTGACAGTTCAAATGTAAAAGATTATGAATAATTTTTGATTTATTTTTATTATTTTAGTTTTATTATAATGTGTAACGCCGAGATTAATATAAAAAAGTTTATATTAATCTCGGCTGTTTATTTTCTATAAATATGTATCTTCAAACTGTTTGATTGGTATAGGCTTTGAAAAATAATATCCCTGATATACTTTGCATCCCATATGTGTAAGTTCTGCAACCTGTTCATTTGTTTCAACACCTTCTGTTATAACAGTAAGACCAAGAGTTTTTGTGAGTGCAATTATTGTATTTAAAATAGACATACTCTTTTTTAAACGGTCAGGCTTTGTTGTTCTTAAAAATCCCATGTCGATTTTAATGACGTCAACATCCATATCTTTAAGCGTGTTAAGTGAGGAATATCCGCTTCCAAAATCATCAATTTCAACTTGAAAACCATATTGTCTGAACTGCTGAATAATATCAAGCTCACCTGAAGTTCCTGTCATAAGTGCAGTTTCGGTGATTTCAAGTTTAAGTGTTGAAGGTATGATATGATATTTTTCAACGAGAGATGTAATGGTTTCATATACATCCATGTAATAAAAATCTTTAGTGGAGATATTTATGGATATATACAGGCTGTTGAGTCCATCTTTCTGCCATTGTGCAAGCTTTTTTGCAGCGAGTTCCCAAACAAATTTGTCAAGACGGTAGATAAGACCTGTGCGTTCAAATACTTCTATGAAATCGCCCGGAAAGATAAGACCACGTTTTGGATGCTGCCATCTTACAAGTGCCTCAGCACCAAGCATTTGTCCGTCTGATGTCATCTGAGGCTGAAGGTACATACAAAACTGTTTTTCATCCAAAGCCTTTTCAAAATCACCGACAAGCTGTTTTTCAACGATAGTATCATTGAAAATTGTGTCGTTGTAATAGGCAATGGATTTATCATAATTTTCATAAAGTGTTTTGATTGCGAGATTTGCCTTATCACACATTATCGAGATATCCTCGTTTATATCAGTGATTTCATAAACACCGATATATATATGAAGATGATAAAGGTCGTTGTTAAATGTGCGTCCCATTGTGCGTATAGCGTTAATAAAAGTCTGTTCATTAAATTTGGATTTTGGGATGCATACGGCGAATTTATCACCACCTGTTCTGCCGTAAATGATATCTTTCACGCATAATTTCTTTAGCAAGTCAGCTTCCATTTTTAAAACTTCATTTCCTTTTTCAAGACCGAATAAATCATTTATCAGTTTAAAATCTTTAATATTTAAACTGAGGAGCAGCCATTCTATATCTGAATTTGCTTTGAGAACCTCAGAAGCTTTTGCTGAAAAATGATCTTTATTGTACAGACCGGTAAGTGTATCATGCGTTGCGAGATACCTTTCTTTTTCAAATGCAAGATGTTTTTCAGTATTATCAATAAGGTTTAGAAAATATCCTATATATTCTTCTTTCTTATCAAATAATTTTCTGTATTCTATGTCAAAGTAGCGTGTTTTATTATCAATGATGTATTTGTCACTACATTCAATGGAATTAAGATTGTTGATGTTATTCTTTTGTATCCACTTCAGTGCATAGTCAGAAATGGATGAAAGAGGGATTGACTGACTGTCAAACATCTTCCGTGCACGGTCATTTGCGTATACGCAATCATTGTTTATATCAAAACATATAATAGCATTGTTCATTTCTGCTACAACAATAGACAGCGTTTTGTCTATAAGTTCATTTGGTGAACGATAAAGTGTAAAATAGCATATTATTATTGCAGCAAATACAAAAAACGGAAGTGATACATCTATAGGAAACTCTGATATATTGCATACAGAGTTTAAAAGTATTATTATGCACATTATTGTAAGTATCGGAAGATACTTTTTACGGTAAAAATATGGTATTTGCAGAATTTTTATTGTAAATGATGCAATAATACAAAATACAATACAATATGCAAAAGCATAGTGAAGATAGTAAAAAAGTTTTTTGTCAGCTACATGATACAATGTAAAATCCATATATCTGACTGTTTTTAAGGTAAATGCATAGTGAAAAAATGTATTTAAAAATAATGAAATACCATCCAGATATGCGAGTATAAAACAGCCTGTTCTAAATGGCATGACTTCGTTGAATACAAGTGTATACTGCTGAGAGTATTGAAGTATGTATATAAGTACCATGTCAAATGAAAACAGATAAAGAGCTTCCATTAGATATGCAAATGTTTCGTTCGTGGAAAGTGCAAACAAGCCATTTCCGAGTATGGTTATAATTGCAAAAACAAGACAATTCTGAATTGAAGATGCAACTTTATTTTTGATTTTGTTGGCATATTTTATACATATCAGTATGGGTATTATCATTAGAAATAAAAATGCCAAGTATATTTTATCCATACAAATTAACCTCCATTCAAATACATAGATAATGTATTAATTAATTTATCGGTATTTTGTTTAATACTTTTAAAAATATATCATTGTATTCAATTGTACCATAAATTGGCTTGTGTTTGAATAAATTTAGCTTAATTTTTAAAGAGTTTTTGTGTTACTTTTGTAAAAAGTGTGTTAAAATGATTTCCGGTTTGCCACTTTTGAAGTTTATGGAAATGAGGTTTAACAATGAAAGATTTAACAGAAGGAAAAACACTGCCGCTCATAATGGGATTTGCCATACCTATTGCTATAGGAAATATATTTCAGTTATTTTACAGTCTTGCTGATACAAGAATAGTAGGGCAGTTTCTAGGAGAAAATGCACTTGCCTCTGTTGGAGCCACAAGTTCGTTAAATAACATGATAATCGGATTTTTGCTGGGAATGACAAACGGATTTGCGATAATCGTTGCAAGGAGTTACGGTGCAAAGGATGAGAATGGAATAAAAAAAGCAGTATCGGCAACTTTTGTGCTTGGAATAGCAGTGTCGCTTGTATTTACTGTGCTTAGCGTGGCATTTTTAAGAAATATACTTGAATTTTTAAATACCCCTGAAAATCTTATAAATGGCGCATACAGATATTTCAGAATAATCCTTTTGGGAATGACCGGGGCAATGTTATACAATGTCTGTGCAGGACTTTTCAGAGCGATAGGAGACTCAATTACGCCACTTATTTTTCTGATAATTTCCACATTTGTTAATATAGGTCTTGATATTTTGTTTGTCTGTGGATTTAAGTGGGGAGTTGAAGGTGCGGCGTTTGCCACGATATTATCTCAGATTTTGTCATTTGCATGCTGTTTTGTGTATATGCTTAAGAAATATCCGGTGCTTCATTTTGGAATAAAGGATATAAAGCTTGAAAAGAGTCTTGTAAAGTCAATGTTTGCGATAGGATGTTCAATGGGATTTATGAGTTCGCTTATAAATATCGGTTCTGTGGCACTTCAGGGAGCCATAAATTCGCTCAATAATGCAAATTATATTGTTGCGCATACGGCGGCAAGAAAGATTTCAGAGTTCTTTATGCTTCCGTTTACTGTATTTGGAACAACGATGGCAACTTTCTGTGGTCAGAATATGGGTGCGAAAAGACCTGACAGAATAAAGAAAGGAATATGGCAGGTTACGATAGTTACCTGGATATGGTGTGCTTTCATGGTGCTGTTATCTTATACGGTTGTTCCATATATGGTGGAGATGATAACGGCAACAAAACAGCAGCAGGTTATAGACACGGCATCACTTTATCTAAGGGTTGATACACTGCTTTATTTTATCCCGGCTGTTATATGTATACTTAGAAATGCAATGCAGGGAATTGGTGACAGCGTTACACCGGTTGTATCAAGCTCGTTTGAACTTATATGTAAGGTGCTTGTAGCAACATTTTTAACACCGGTATTAGGATACTGGGCTATTATATGGGCGGAGCCTATAGCATGGATTATAATGGTTATACCTCTGCTTATCGGAATAAAGAAAAATCCGGTTTTTAAGACTGTTTAAAAATATACGGATATGGTTGTGTGTTTATATATCCATTATCTGCATTTTTTATATAAAATACACCGCCCGTTTTTGCCTGCTTCCTCGACTGCCCCGGTTCGTTTCAGGACAGTCAGGGTGGTCTGGGCAAGGCGGAGCGGAATTTTTGCACATTTTGAGAGGTCTTTCGAGGTGAAAGTTTCTGCCAGATTATCAGGCAGTATCAGACTGTAATCACTTCCACCGGAAATATAGAGTTCATCATGGAGTGCGACAGGAATGCGGTCGTATCGTGATGAACCTTTTTTTCGAGTTTCATTCCATCCGTTTAAAAGTCTGTATTCTTCCATGTCAACGAGAACAAGACAGATATGCAGGTTTGGATTTGATAAAAACATACTTATCTTATACAGTTCAATAAAAGCGTCGAAGAAAGTTCCTGTTTTAGGAGATTTTCTTTTTTTGGAAATCTCGCCTGTATTTTCGTCTATCCAGTAAAGCCACTTGTTGTGTGGAATAGGATAGACAATGGTAACGGGGTATTTTTCCAAAAAGACACTCAGTTTTTTTCGCATGGCGTTGAAACTTCTTGTCTGTATTTCTATAATCTCGTTGTCACGCAGAATATCGGCGACAAAACGGTCAACTTTTATCTCCTGATGTGAAACGTCAGGTTCATAAAAGTTTTTTAGAACCGCATGCATTGTTTTTTCTTTTAAAGTGCCGATTCCGTTAGTTTCACGTTCTTTGGCGATGATTTTTTGGCAAGCATCGGCAAAAAGCTGTTGGTCGTATGTTGTGATTGGCATTTGAGTCTCCTGTCTGAAAGGTAGAGTTAAGGATTATTCTACATCATAGTATATTTTACTGTTTTCTGCAAACAATAACCATTGTGCATTATTAAATTTTGGAAAAAATGGAGGCAGTCTGAAAGATGAGCAGTCATATGCAGCAAAACAGTACAGATAATACAGGACAAAAAAAAACCGGCATTTTTGGAAGCGATTTCAAGATGCGTCAGCAGGAAATAAGCAGAATATTTAAATTTGATGAGAATTTTGATTTGCTTCATCGTGAAGCTGAGATTGGCGGCAGAAAAGTTTCGATTTATTCAATAGACGGTTTTCTGCCCGGAGATACCATAGAAAAACTTATGCAGTTTTTTTATTCAATAAAAGATGAGGACATGCCGGAAAATCTCGCAGATTTCATAAGCAGAAGTACGCCGTTTGTCGATATTATGGAGATAAAAACGGAACGGGATTTTACGGATAATTTTCTTGCCGGACTTACATGCATGATGATTGAGGGATATGACGGTATTCTTGCTCTTGACCTTAGGGAATATCCCGGAAGATCAGTGCAGGAACCTGAAAAAGATAAGGTTTTAAGGGGCTCGAGAGATGGATTTATTGAGGCACTTATTCCCAATATGGCACTTATCAGAAGAAGAATAAGAGACAAAAATCTTGTATTTAAATTTGCAAGGGTAGGCAGAAGTTCAAGAACAGACATAGCTGTTGCCTATATGTGTGGCAGAGTGAACGAAAAAGACATAAAAAAAGTTATGGATAATATAAATTCGATGGATGTCGATTCGCTTACCATGAATCAGGAAAGCCTTGCTGAAATGCTTTTTCCGGGAAAGTGGATAAATCCTTTTCCAAAATATAAGTATACGGAGAGACCAGACACGGCGGCGGCAAGTCTTTTGGAGGGAAGTATAGTTATACTTGTCGATAATTCTCCTGCCGTTATGATTTTACCCACATCATTATTTGGAATTGTTGAAGATGCAAATGATTATTATTTTCCGCCGGTTACAGGGACATATTTACGACTGACAAGAATGCTTACAAATATACTTGCGGTTTTTATAACACCTTTATTTCTGCTTCTGATTGAAAATCCTGACTGGGTGCCTTCTTGTCTTGAATTTATACTTATTCGTGACGACATAAATGTAGCGCCGATATTTCAATTACTTATACTTGAATTTGCCATTGACGGATTAAAGATGGCGGCAGTCAATACGCCGAACATGCTTACAACGCCGCTCAGTATAGTTGCGGGTATTGTATTTGGTGATTATACGGTTGATTCGGGGTGGTTTAATCCGGAGATAATGCTTTATATGGCATTTGTGGCAGTCGCAAATTATACACAGAGTAATATGGAATTGACATATGCGGTCAAATTTCATCGTATAATTCTGCTTATATTAACAAGTATTTTTGGAATATGCGGATTTATAGCGGGAACGGTTATTTTTGCCATATCGCTTCTTATGACGCATACATTGCTGGGAGAGGGCTATCTTTATCCGATTATACCGTTTGACGGAAGATGTCTGATGAGGAGGTTTTTCCGAATGAGCCTGCCTGCCTATGAGAAAACTCACAGGTAGG
>ERZ827117.2619-NODE-2619-length-9914-cov-2.919870_pt1 | contig 9914 bp, 19 predicted proteins | sample MGYA00519920_ERZ827117 | MGnify/ENA primary metagenome ERZ827117 (study PRJEB31778, sample SAMEA3449260) | human gut metagenome | biome: human gut; feature: human-associated habitat; material: faeces | place: United Kingdom | collected 2010/2012 ...
ATGGGACCAATTGCTCCAAATAGAATCGCTCCAGGTAAAAAATTACCAGGACAAATGGGACATGTAACTCGTACAATTCAAAACTTAGAAGTTGTAGCAGTAGATCCAGAAAACAACTTATTATTAATCAAAGGTTCAGTACCAGGACCTAAAAAAGGTTTAGTTGTTGTTAAAACTGCTATCAAAAAAGCTGGTCAAGTAAATCCAGTACATGAATTAGTAGATTACACTCCAGAAGAAGTTGAAGAAACTGTAGTAGAAGAAGCTGTAGAAGCAGCTGCTGCAGAATAATTTGAAGAAGGAGGAAATGAGAATGCTTAACGTAAAAGTATTTAACCAAGAAGGTGCAGAAGTTAAAGACTTAGAATTAAATGAAGCAGTTTTCGGTATTGAACCACATAAACAAGCTATGTTTGATATGGTCTTATTACAAAGAGCATCTTTAAGACAAGGTACACATAAAGTTAAAAACCGTACTGAAGTTGCTGGTGGTGGAAGAAAACCATGGCGTCAAAAAGGTACAGGTAGAGCTAGACAAGGTTCAACACGTGCTCCACAATGGAGAGGTGGAGGAGTTGTCTTCGGTCCTACACCAAGAAGTTATAAATTCAAATTAAACCGTAAAGTTAGAAGATTAGCTTTAAAATCAGCATTATCTTCAAAAGTTCAAGATAATGAATTTACAGCAATCGATGGAATTTCATTCGAAGCTCCAAAAACTAAACAAATGGTTAAAGTATTAGAAAACTTAAATGCTCCAGTAAAAACATTAATCGTTGTTGATGAAATCACATTAAATGTTGAAAAATCAGCAAGCAATATTCCAGGAGTTAAGTTAATAGATGCTAAACATGTTAATGTTTATGATATCTTAAACAGCGATAAGTTAATTATGACTGAAGCTGCAATTAAAGCTGTTGAGGAGGTATTAGCATAATGGCACACATGACAGATGTATTAAAAAAACCAGTACTTACTGAAAAGTCATTAGCTCTTCAAACTGAAGAAAATAAATATACATTCGATGTAGATTTAGACGCTAACAAAACAGAAGTTAAAATCGCAGTTGAAAAATTATTCAATGTAAAAGTTGAAAAAGTTAACATCATGAATGTTAAACCTAAAGCTAAAAGAATGGGTAGATATGAAGGTAAAACTAACAAAAGAAGAAAAGCTATCGTTAAATTAGCTGAAGGAAATTCAATCAATTATTTTGATGAAGATTAATTGATAAAATATTGGAATAACTCGTTCCAGATAAGAAAAACAGGAGGAAACTAAAGATGGCAATTAAAACATATAAGCCAGTGACAAACGGTCGTCGTAATATGACTTCATTAACTTATGAAGAAATTACAACTAATAAACCTGAAAAATCTTTAGTTGCAAAAAAATCTAAAAACGGTGGACGTAACAACCAAGGTGTGATCACAACTCGTCATCATGGTGGTGGACACAAACAAAAATACCGTATTATCGATTTCAAAAGAAATAAAGATAATATCCCAGGTAAAGTTGCAACTATTGAATATGATCCAAATAGATCAGCAAACATCGCATTAATTAACTATGTAGATGGTGAAAAAAGATATATTTTAGCTCCAAAAGGGTTAGAAGTAGGAATGGAAATCATTTCTGGTGAAGAAGCAGATATCAAAGTTGGTAATGCATTACCAATGGGGAATATGCCAGAAGGTACTGTAATTCACAATATTGAAATGCAACCTGGAAAAGGTGGACAAATCGCAAGATCTGCTGGTGTGTCTGCTCAAATTTTAGGTAAAGAAGGAAAATATGTAACTGTAAGACTTGCATCTGGTGAAGTTAGAAAATTATTATCAGTATGTAGAGCTACAGTTGGTGTAGTAGGAAATGAAGATCATGGTTTAGTAAACTATGGTAAAGCAGGACGTATGAGATGGAAAGGTGTTAGACCTACAGTTCGTGGTTCTGTAATGAACCCTAATGATCACCCTCATGGTGGTGGGGAAGGTAGAACTTCTATCGGGCGTAAAGCACCAATGACTCCTTGGGGTAAAAAAGCTATGGGTGTTAAAACTAGAAAGAACAAAAAAGCTTCGACTAAATTAATCGTACGTCGTCGCAATGGTAAATAATAAGGAGGAAAGAAAAAATGGCACGTAGTTTAAAAAAGGGACCATTTGTTGATGAACACTTAATGAAAAAAGTTGAAGCATTAAATGCGTCAGGTAAAAAAGAAGTTATCAAAACTTGGTCAAGACGTTCAACAATCTTCCCTCAATTTATCGAACATACATTTGCAGTATATAACGGAAAAGAACATATTCCTGTTTACGTTACTGAAGACATGGTTGGTCATAAATTAGGAGAATTCGCTCCAACAAGAACTTATCACGGTCATAGTGCTGATGATAAAAAAGCTGGAAAATAGAGAGAGGAGAATTTAAAACATGGAAGCAAGAGCTCAAGCTAAAATGATTCGTGTTTCACCTCAAAAAGCAAGATTAGTAGTTGATTTAGTAAGAGGTAAAACAGTTAAAGAAGCACTTGGTATCTTAGAATATACTAATAAAGCTGCTTCTCCTGCAATCTCAAAAGTTGTTAAATCTGCAGCTCAAAATGCAGTATACAACAATGATGCAGATGCAGAAAAATTATATGTTAAAGCAATCTTCGTTGATGAAGGTCCAATTTTAAAAAGATTCGCTGCAAGAGCTAAAGGTAGCGGAACAAGAATTTTAAAAAGAACATGCCACATTACTTGTGTGGTTGATGAAAGATAGGAGGTACTAGAATGGGTCAAAAAGTAAGTCCAGTAGGTTTACGTGTTGGTGTTAACCGTAATTGGGATTCAAGATGGTACGCAAATGATCAAGATTTCGCTGGTTTATTACATGAAGATATTAAAGTTCGTGATTATATTCTTAAAAAACTTAAAACAGCTTCAGTAGCAAAAGTTGAAATCGAAAGATCAAAAAATCGTGTAACAATTTTTGTTCACACATCTAGACCTGGTGTAGTTATCGGTAAAGATGGTGAAGCAGTTGATGCTTTAAGAAAAGAAGTATCTAAATTAGTAAGTAGTAAACAAGTTTTCATTAACATTGTTGAAATTAAAAATCCAGATGTTGTTGCTCAATTAGTAGCAAACAATATTGCAGAACAATTAGAAAATCGTGCATCTTTTAGAACTGTTCAAAAACGTGCTATTCAAAGAGCAATGAGAGCTGGAGCTAAAGGAATTAAAACTAGTGTTTCAGGACGTTTAGGAGGAGCTGATATGGCTCGTGCTGAAGGTTACTCTGAAGGGAATGTCCCTCTTCATACTTTAAGAGCTGATATCGATTATGCGACTGCAGAGGCAGATACAACTTATGGTAAATTAGGAGTTAAAGTTTGGATTTGTAAGGGAGAAATCCTTCCTGAAAAAAAGAAAGGGGATAAATAATCATGTTGATGCCTAAAAGAACAAAATACAGAAGACCTCACCGTGTTAGCTACGAAGGTAGAACTAAAGGTGGAGACAAAGTATCATTTGGTGAATTTGGTTTAGTAGCAACTGAAGGTGCTTGGATTACTTCTCGTCAAATTGAAGCAGCACGTATTGCCATCAACCGTTATATGAACCGTGGTGGTAAAGTATGGATTAGAATTTTCCCTCACTTAGCTAAAACTAAAAAACCATTAGAAGTACGTATGGGATCAGGTAAAGGTTCTCCAGAAGAATGGGTAGCAGTAGTTAAAACTGGTAGAGTATTATTTGAAGTTGCTGGTTTAGATGAAGCTACATTAAGAGAAGCTTTAAGACTTGCATCTCATAAATTACCTATTAAATGTAAAATCATTGGAAAGGGTGAATAGTCATGACAGTTCAAGAAATTAGAGAATTAGATACTGAAGCTTTATTAGCTAAAGTTGAAGAATACAAAAAAGAGCTTTTTGGATTAAGATTCCAACAAGCTACAGGACAATTAGAAAACACTGCACGTATTAGACAAGTTCGTAAAACAATCGCTCGTATTAAAACAGTGATTAGAGAAAGAGAATTAAACCAATAGGAGGAGATACAAATGGAAAGAAATAATCGTAAAGTTTATACTGGTACAGTTGTATCTACTAAAATGGATAAAACTATTACAGTGCTAGTTGAAACACATGTAAAACATAAGTTATATGGTAAACGTATGAAATCATCTACAAAATTTCATGCACATGATGAAAATAACACTGCTCAAGTTGGAGATACAGTTAAAATCATGTCAACAAGACCATTATCTGCTACAAAACGTTTCCGTTTAGTAGAAATCGTAAAAAAAGCAGAAACAGTTTAATAAACTCTAAAAGGAGGTAACCGGAATGATTCAAAACGAAAGTAGACTTAAAGTTGCTGATAATACTGGTGCTAAAGAAGTATTAGTAATTCGTAACTTAGGTGGGTCAAATAGAAAAACAAGTAGTATTGGAGATGTTGTTGTAGCAACAGTTAAACAAGCAGCTCCAAATGGTACTGTTAAAAAAGGTGAAGTAGTAAAAGCTGTTATCGTTAGAACTAAATATGCTGTAGGACGTGAAAACGGATCTTACATCAAATTTGATGATAACGCTTGTGTTATTATCAAAGATGACAAGTCTCCAAGAGGGACTCGTATCTTTGGACCAGTTGCAAGAGAGTTAAGAGATGCTGATTTGAAAATCGTATCATTAGCTCCAGAAGTATTATAAGGAGGCGTGGCACATGAAAATCCGTGTTGGTGATACTGTTGTAGTTATCGCAGGTAAAGATAAAGGTAAGACAGGTGAAGTGTTACAAGTTCTTGCTAAAGAAGAAAGAGTAATCGTTGAAGGAGTAAACATGGTAACAAAACATGTTAAACCTTCACAAGCTGATCCTGAAGGTGGAATCGTTAACAAAGAAGCTCCAATTCATGTTTCTAATGTTGCATTCTATGATTCAAAATCAAAATCTGCAGTTAAATTAGGATATAAAGTATCTGTAGATGAAAATGGAAAGAAAACTAAAGTACGTGTTAACAAAAAAACAGGTGCAGAAGTTGATTCTAAGAAAAAGAAATAATTGAAAGGAGATAGCAAATGAATCGTTTACAAGAACGTTATGAAAACGAAGTAGTTAAATCGTTAATGGAAAAATTCAATTATTCTTCTAAAATGCAAGCACCAAAAATCGAAAAAATCGTATTAAATATTGGTGTTGGTGATGCAGTATCTAATTCAAAATTATTAGATGATGCAGTTAATGAATTAACATTAATTACTGGTCAAAAACCAGTTGTCACTAGAGCTAAAAAATCAATTGCTGGTTTCAAATTAAGAGAAGGTCAAGCAATCGGTTGTAAAGTCACTTTACGTGGTGAAAGAATGTATGAATTTTTAGATAAATTAGTAAATGTATCTTTACCTCGTGTAAGAGACTTTAGAGGTGTATCAAATAACTCATTCGATGGAAGAGGAAATTATACTTTAGGTATTAAAGAACAATTAATTTTCCCTGAAATCAACTTTGATAAAGTAAATAAATTAAGAGGAATGGATATCGTATTCGTAACAACAGCTAAAACTGATGAAGAAGGTCATGAGTTATTAGCTCAATTAGGAATGCCTTTCCATAAATAAGGAGGACTTAATAAATGGCTAAAACATCAATGAAAGTGAAACAACAACGTCCTCAAAAATATAAAGTACGTGAATACACACGTTGTGAACGTTGTGGTAGACCACATTCAGTAATTAGAAAGTTCAAACTTTGCAGAATTTGCTTCCGCGAATTAGCTTATAAAGGTGAAATTCCTGGTGTAAAAAAAGCAAGTTGGTAATGATAAAATAATCCGTATTGGAAGGAGGACACGCAAATGGTAATGACAGATCCAATTGCAGATATGTTAACAAGAATCCGTAACGCAAATAATACGTTAAAAGAAGAAGTAAGTATTCCTACTTCAACATTAAAAGTTGGAATCGCTGAAATCTTAAAAAATGAAGGGTTCATTAAAGGGTATAAAGTTGAAGGCGAAGGTGCTGAATCAAACATTATTATCACTTTAAAATATAGAGGAAAAGATAAAGTAATCACTGATTTAAAAAGAATTTCTAAACCAGGGTTACGTGTATATGCAAAAGTAAACGAAATTCCTAGAGTATTAAATGGTTTAGGTATTGTTATTCTATCAACTTCACAAGGTTTAATGACTGATAAAGAAGCTAGAGCTAAACAAGTTGGTGGAGAAGTATTAGCATATATCTGGTAATAAAAAAATTATACAGGAGGTATAACTGATGTCTCGTATCGGTAATAAAATTATCACTGTACCTGAAGGAGTAACTGTTGAAATCGCTGATGATAACACAGTAACAGTTACTGGATCAAAAGGGACTTTAGTGAAACAATTTTCTCCAGTAATTTCATTCAAACAAGAAGGCAATGAAATTACTGTAGTAAGAAGTAGTGAAGAAAAACATGTAAAACAATTACATGGTACAACAAGAGCTTTACTTGCTAACATGATCGAAGGTGTTCATAATGGATATTCTAAAACATTAGAAATCGTTGGTATTGGATACCGTGGTCAAATGAAAGGAAATACATTAGTATTAAATATCGGTTTCTCACATCAAGTTGAAATCGAAGCTGAAGAAGGAGTTAAAGTTGAAACTCCAAACCCAAATACTATCGTAGTTTCTGGAATTGATAAAGAACGTGTTGGTCAAATGGCTGCATTAATTAGATCTAAGAAAAAACCTGAACCTTATAAAGGAAAAGGTATCAAATATAGTGATGAAAGAATCATCAGAAAAGAAGGAAAAACTGCTGGTAAGAAGTAGTCTAAGAGTAAGAAAGGAGCTATCTTTATGGCTAAATTACAATCTCGTAATGATGTACGTTTAAAACGTCATGCTAGAGTTCGTAGAAAAATTAGTGGAACTCCAGAATGTCCACGTTTAAATGTTTTCCGTTCAAATGCTCATATTCACGCTCAAATTATTGATGATGTCAATGGTGTTACATTAGTTAGCGCATCAAGCGTTGAAATGAAATTAGAAAACGGTGGAAACATTGCTGCTGCAACTGCAGTAGGTAAAGAAATTGCAGAAAGAGCAATTGCAAAAGAAATTAAAAATGTAGTATTTGATCGTGGTGGATATATTTATCATGGTCGTGTAAAAGCATTAGCAGAAGCTGCTAGAGAAGCTGGATTAGAATTCTAGAAGGAGGTCAATATGGAACAACGTAAACCAAGAACTAACAATGGTGAAAGAAAACCAAGAAGAAATGGTCAAAGAAGAGCACCAAGAAGAGAAGAAAAAGAATTTGAAGAACGTGTTGTTACTATTAACCGTGTAACAAAAGTAGTAAAAGGTGGACGTAGAATGCGTTTTGCTGCTTTAGTTGTTATTGGAGATAGAAAAGGTAGAGTTGGATTTGGTACTGGTAAAGCTAACGAAGTACCTGATGCAATCAGAAAAGCATGTGAAAATGCTAAACGTAATGTTATCAAAGTACCTTCTGTACATGGTACTATTCCTCATGAAGTAAACGGTGTTTACGGATCAGGAAATGTATTTATTAAACCAGCATCTCAAGGTACTGGAATCATCGCTGGTGGACCAGTTCGTGCTGTTGTCGAATTAGCTGGTTACCGTGATATCTTATCTAAATGTATTGGTTCTAGAACACCAATCAACATGGTAAGAGCAACAATGCAAGGATTAGCTTCATTAAAAACAGTTAATGAAGTTGCTGAATTAAGAGAAAAAACTGTTGATGAAATTTTTGGATAGGAGGCAAACAAAATGGCAAAAGTAAGTATTACACTTAAAAAGAGTCCAATTGGTTGCTTACCAAATCAAAGAAAGACTCTTAAAGCTTTAGGTTTAACTAAAATTAATAAAACTGTTGAATTAGAAAATAACCCTACTACTCAAGGTATGATTAGAGTAGTTGGACACCTAGTAACAGTTGAAGAAAAATAATAGGAGGTGTAACAATGAAACTTCACGAATTACAATATACTGAAGGTGCTCGTAAAGCAAGAAAACGTGTTGGACGTGGTACAAGTTCAGGAAATGGTAAAACAGCAGGTAGAGGTCAAAAAGGTCAAGGAGCTAGATCTGGTGGAGGTAAAAAACCAGGATTCGAAGGTGGACAAACTCCATTATTCATGCGTTTACCTAAAAGAGGATTTACAAACTATACTCGTAAAGAATATGCTATCGTAAATCTTGAAACTTTAAATAAATTTGAAGATGGTGCAACAGTTAATGCTGCTGCGTTAAAAGAAGCAGGAATCATCAAAAAAGAATTAGATGGTGTTAAAGTATTAGGAAATGGAGCTATTGAAAAGAAATTAACTGTTCAAGCTGCTAAATTCTCTAAATCAGCTGTTGCCGCAATTGAAGCTGCAGGTGGAAAAACTGAGGTGATTTAAGATGTTAACTTTTTTGAAGAATGTATTCAAAAAGGGTGAACTTCGTCGAAAAGTCATTTTCACACTTGGAATTTTATTCGTGTACCGTTTAGGTGCAGGAATTACAATTCCAGGTGTTAATGTAGGTTCATTAAGTAGTAGTGATGCTACAAATGGAATTTTCGGAATCATGAATTTACTTGGTGGAGGTACCTTGGAAAGATTTTCTCTTTTCGCTTTAGGTGTTTCACCATACATTACATCATCTATTATAATTGAATTATTATCGATGGATGTTATTCCAGCGTTAACACGCTGGCGTAAAGAAGGTAACACAGGTAAGAAGAAAAAAGACCGTGTTACTCGTGTATTAACTTTATTATTAGCTGCGTTACAAGGTGGAGTTTTAACTTATGCCTTTGATACAAGTTATAATATATTAGTTGATACTTCAATCTGGTCATATATTTATGTAGTGCTCATTATGATGGCTGGAAGTATGTTAGCTATTTGGTTAGGTGATCAAATTACTCAAAAAGGAATTGGTAATGGTGTTTCATTACTAATCTTTACAGGAATTGTTTCAAACTTACCAAATGCATTCTTAACAACTTATAATAACCTCGTCACTTATGATAGTGGAATGTGGTTAGATATTGCTTGGTATGTATTATTTGTTGTGGTTTATCTTTCAATTGTAGTCTTTGTAGTATTTACTGAAGGCGCAATAAGAAAAATCCCAGTCAATTATGCATCTAGTACAAGTGTAACAATGAGAGCTAGGGAACAAACACATATGCCTATTAAAATTAATAGTTCAGGTGTTTTACCAGTAATCTTTGCTTCTTCAGTACTAGCAGCACCAAGAACAATAGTAAGTTTCATGAAAGCATCTAGTACAACTAAGATGATAAATACTATATTTAATTATCAAGAACCTGTTGGTTTCTGTTTATATATTTTAATGATTATAGGATTTACTTTCTTTTATTCAAACTTACAAATTGATGCTGAAAAAATTAGTGATGATTTGAAGAAAAATGGTGGATCTATTCCTGGAGTTAGAACGGGAACAGATACTAAAAATTACATTAAAAAGGTCTTAAACAGAATTACAGTAGTAGGATCTTTATCACTATGCATTATTGCCGCTATTCCTATCATCACACCAGTTATTTGGTCACAAACTGCTAATGCGTCATTATCACTTGGTGGTACTGGATTAATCATCGTTACTGGTGTAGCATTGGAAACTGTAAAACAGATTAAAACACATATTACAAGAAAAGAATATCACGGTTATATTCGTAGATAGTATAAGAAAGAGGGCGCATATACATGAATATTATTCTAATGGGACCACCTGGAGCCGGTAAGGGTACTCAGGCAGCAAACTTAGTTAAAGAGTATGGACTTACTCATATCTCTACAGGGGACATTTTTAGAAAAGCACTAAAAGAACAAACAAAATATGGTGTAATTGCTAAATATTTTATGCAGTTTGGTCATTTA
>ERZ827117.2632-NODE-2632-length-9881-cov-3.352839_pt1 | contig 9881 bp, 9 predicted proteins | sample MGYA00519920_ERZ827117 | MGnify/ENA primary metagenome ERZ827117 (study PRJEB31778, sample SAMEA3449260) | human gut metagenome | biome: human gut; feature: human-associated habitat; material: faeces | place: United Kingdom | collected 2010/2012 ...
ACACGGCAGGATTTAAGATACTTCTGGACGATTTCGGAAGTGGATATTCATCCCTTGCAGCTTTAAACCGTATGCATTTCGATACGATCAAGCTGGATAAAAGTCTTGTCGATTACATAGGGGACGATAACGGAGAGAAATTGTTAAACTCAATTACAAAGCTGGCACAGAGTTTTGGCATGGAAATTACGGCAGAGGGTGTTGAGACGGTAGAGCAGCTGATGTTTTTGTGCAATCTGGACTGTGATGATATTCAGGGATACTATTTTTCGCGTCCACTGCCGGTAAAAGAATATGAAGAATGTTTAAAAGAAGCGTGCATGTAATATGCTTCGCGCTCATACAATATAACAATCGATACCATGGAGGTACAGGGTGAGCGCAAAGACGAGGATCGTGGTCCTTCATATGAAGGAGGTTATCTATACAGCGATATTTGTCGGACTTGGGATCGTACTGGTCATATTGCTGCTTTTCATGTTTTTACCTAAAAAACAGAAGGGCGATGCAGAGCCAACGATGCAGTATACGGCAGGCGTATACACTTCGTCGGTAATGATGGGCAGCCAGTCAGCCGATGTACAGGTCATTGTAGATGAAAACCGTATACAATCCATTTCCCTGGTCAGTCTGGATGAAACAGTGGCGACAATGTATCCGCTTATGGAGCCGGCATTGGAAAATGTCAGTGAACAGGTGATAAAACAGCAGTCGACGGAAGGGATTACATATCATACGGATAATCAGTATACATCGATCGTACTTTTAAATGCGATTGAAAATGCGCTTGCGAAAGCGGAGGTCGCAGAGGGAGAGGCAGATTAACACAGTTTAAAATCAAAGAATGAGAGGTTTGAGAACTGTGTGTTGTCAAGAATCAAAAAAGGTTCCGGATGTACCGGAACCTTTTTGTGTAAAAAAGTTATTCTTCTGTGTTGAGCGTATCCATGTAATTATTGATAGCATCAAGATCGGCATAGATCGTTTTGATCGGTCTGCTCTTTTCGTAAGCGTTATAACCGGAGTATCCTGCCCATCCGACGATAAGTAATGCAATTAACCATCCACAGATGGTGCCTGCGATACGTTTTCTTTTTTCTTTTGCAAGAATCTTTTTGCGGTTTGCTTTCTCTTCTTTATAGCGGTCAACTTTTGCCTGACTCATAATCATCCTCCGTTTTATTATTCACATGCCCAGCATGGATAAAAATCAAATAAACATAATGATAATATACCCCATTCTGTTAGAAAAAGCAATAGAAATACACCTTGTCATTTTCGTGGAAATTGGGTAAAATGAGAGTTTGAGAGAGAAGAAACTGTGCGCGGGATAAGAGCATGATGCTTGAAAAACAGTGCAGTGATCAGAATGGAGAATCGTGTGAAAAAAAGATCTTTCACACGGCTATTTGTTTCTGAGCAAAAACAAATAGCTTTGATGGCAAGGCATAAAAAAACATGCCTCCGAGAATTTAAGATTCTCGTCGCCTCTTCGCAATAAGTTGCTCAGAAATGAGGATTTTTATGAATTTAATTGTAGCGGCAGATGAAAACTGGGCGATCGGTAATAAAAATGAATTGCTGGTGCGGATTCCGGCAGATCAGAAGTTTTTCCGTGAGACGACGATGGGCAAAGTGGTTGTGATGGGACGAAAGACATTGGAGACATTTCCAAATGGACTGCCTTTAATGGGACGGACGAATATTGTGCTGACACATGATAAAAAGTTCCGGGTTCCGGGAACACTGATCGTGCATGATATGGAAGAATTACATGAAGAGTTAGAAAAGTATAACAGCGAAGATATTTATGTGATCGGCGGGGAATCTGTTTATCGCCAGCTCATCGATGAATGTGATGTGGCGCATGTCACAAAAATCGATTTTGCATACGATGCGGATGCACATTTCCCGGATCTGGATGCAGATCCGGCATGGGAGATAACGGCAGACAGTGAGGAACAGACGTATTTTGATCTTGAGTATTATTTTTACCGGTATGAGAGAGTCAGAAAATAAGTAAACGTAAACAGAAAGCAGTGCAGCAAAGATGGAAAATTTTATTTACAGTATCAATGTGACGTTTCCGATTTTTTTAGTGATGGTCATCGGCTATTTTTTAAAACAGATCGGTATGTTAAACGACAATTTTGTCACGGTGGCAAACCGTTTTAATTTTAAGGTAACACTGCCGTTTATGCTGTTCCGTGATATTGCGGGCGTGGATATCAGGGCAGTATTCGATTTAAAATATGTATTGTTTTGTGCGTTTGTCAGTACCGCGTGTTTCTGGCTGATCTGGGGTGGCGTGAAGCTGTTTTTAAAGGATCAGACTATGCGGGGAGCTTTTGTGCAGGCATCGTTCCGCAGCAGTGCGGCGGTGATGGGACTTGCCTTTATCCAGAATATCTATGGAACCTCGGCGATGGGGCCGCTTATGATCGTCAGTGCGGTGCCGCTTTATAATATTTTTTCCGTGATCGTGCTGACCTTTGAGGGAGAAAATGCAAGCGGGGTGGATGGAAAACAAAAAATCAAAGAGGCATGTATCGGAATCGCCAAAAACCCGATCATTCTTGGCATTTTAGCAGGATTGATCGTCGGACTTTTAGGAATCGAATTTCCAACGATTATCAATAAGACGGTCAACAGTGTGGCGCAGATGGCTACACCGCTTGCACTGATCACGATCGGAGCCGGATTTGAGGGCAGAAAGGCACTTGCGAAGATCAAGCCGACGATCGCGGCATCTCTGATCAAGTTAGTGATCCAGCCGCTCATTTTCCTTCCGGTCGCAGTCTGGATGGGATTTGGTGGGGAGAAAATGATCGCAATTCTGATCATGCTTGCATCCCCGACAACGCCGAGCTGTTATATCATGGCAAAGAGCATGAACAACGACGGTGTGCTGACGGCGAGTGTGATCGTGACGACAACGTTATTAGCGGCATTTACGCTGACCGGATGGATCTTTATCTTAAAATCAGTCGGGTTGATTGGATAAATAAAATCATTGCATTTCCCAGTGAGATGGGATATAGTTTTTTGAAAGAAAAAATACCTTGGTTTTTGGGAGGACGATATGGATATAACAGGCAGAAAATTATTTGTAAAAGCGCTGCAGGAAGAGGGCGTGGATACCATTTTCGGTTATCCGGGCGGTACTGTGACGGATCTTTTCGATGAATTATATAAACAGGATAGTATTGACGTCGTCCTGCCAAGACATGAACAGGGACTGATCCATGCGGCAGAAGGATACGCGAAATCTACCGGAAAAGTCGGCGTGTGCTTAGTGACGAGTGGGCCGGGTGCGACCAATATCATTACAGGTCTTGCGGATGCGCATTATGACAGTATTCCACTGGTATGCTTTACGGGACAGGTTCCACTGTCTTTAATAGGAAATGATGCATTCCAGGAAGTAGATATTGTCGGAATGACAAGAAGTGTCACAAAATACGGTGTGACCGTGCGCAGACGGGAAGATTTGGGACGTATCATCAAGATGGCATTTTATATCGCATCCACCGGCAAGCCGGGACCGGTACTGATCGATATTCCGAAGGATATCCAGACGGCAGCAGGACCGGCTGAGTATCCGTCGAACATCCAGATCCGCGGTTATAAGCCGAATGAGTCGGTACATATCGGACAGTTGAAAAAAGCGTATAAACTGCTCCGCACCGCAAAGAAACCGCTGATCCTTGCCGGAGGAGGTATCAATATCGCACATGCGAATGACAAACTGCTCGCATTGGCGGAGAAGATGCAGATCCCGGTGGTCACAACGATCATGGGGAAAGGTGCGATCCCGACGAGCCATCCGCTCTATGTAGGAAACAGCGGTATGCATGGAAAATACGCAGCAAATATGGCAGTCAGCAAATGTGATGTGCTTTTTTCTATCGGAACAAGATTTAACGACCGTATTACAGGAGATCTGAATGAATTTGCACCGAAGGCGAAGATCGTACATATCGATGTGGATACGGCATCAATCTCCAGAAATGTCGTTGTGGATGTTCCGGTTGTATCGGATGCGAATCTGGCATTAGAAAAGCTGCTTGAATGGGCGGAATCGAAAGATACCGAGCAGTGGCAGAAGGAAATCGCAGAGTGGGATAAGAAAAATCCGCTTGAGATGCGCAGGGACTGTGGCATGACACCGCAGATGGTATTTGAGCATGTAAACCGTGCCTTTAGAGAGGCTGTCTATGTGACGGACGTAGGACAGCATCAGATGTGGGCAACACAGTACCTGGAATTGGATTCCTGGCATCAGCTGATCACATCCGGCGGACTTGGCACGATGGGATTTGGATTTCCGGCGGCGATCGGGGCAAAGATCGGCAACCGGGATAAGGAAGTTGTATGTTTTACGGGAGATGGTGGTTTTCAGATGAATATTCAGGAGATGGCAACGGCAGTCGTGCAGGAAGCGCCGGTGATCATCTGCCTGTTCAACAACTATTACCTTGGCATGGTGCGTCAGATGCAGCAGTTATTTTATGGAAAACGTTATGAGGCAACCTGCCTGCGCAGAAGGAGAATCTGTCCGGCGAACTGCAAGGGACCGAATGCATCCTGTCCGCCGTACACACCGGATTTTATCGCATTGGCAAAGAGCTACGGCGCACACGGGATCCGTGTGGAAAAAGAGGAGGACATCCAGGCGGCACTTGATGAGGCGCGTACCTACACAGATGCCCCGACCATCATTGAATTTATGATTTCCACGGATGAGATCGTACTTCCTATGGTAAAGAGCGGAAATCCAATGAGCGAGATGATTTTGAAATAGGAGAGGATACGGATATGAAAAATAGATGGATTGCATTATATGTGGAAAACCAGGTAGGTGTTTTAGCAAAAGTATCCGGTCTTTTTTCCGGAAAATCTTACAATCTCCAGAGTCTTACGGTTGGTACGACAGAGGATGAGACGGTTTCAAGAATGACGATCTGTGTGACCAGTGACGATATCACATTTGAGCAGATCAAAAAACAGTTGAACCGCATGGTTGAGGTTATTAAGGTCATTGACCTCACGGATGTGCCGATTCACATGAAAGAGATTTTATTTGCGAAAGTGTTAGATGTCGATGAGGCTGGAAAACTTGAGGTATTCCAGATCGCACAGGTATTTAATGTGCAGGTGGCAGATATCGGAAACGACAGTGTACTCTTAGAGTGCAAACTGACAGAACGACGCAACAATGAACTGATCGCTCTGTTAAAATCCAAATTCCACCGGATCGAGGTTGTGCGCGGTGGTGCAGTGGCGATTGAGTCAATCAGTACGTCATGCAGGTAAGCATGCCGGCTGTCATAACGGCAGATAATAAAAAACGGGTTTGTGAAATTAGTTTTCCATAGAGAAAGAGACAGGTGATAATTTTTACCTGTCTCCTTCTTTTTGGAAAAAATTTATGGAATTTATTATACGCGCTTATTTAAGAAAGCGATAAACTTTTCAAAATGCATCGGTGTTCCCTGAATTTCCTGTACTTTCAAGCGGTTTTTCTCGTTAAATCCTACAAGAATATCATGGTTTGCCTCCGAGAGGTAATCGATGATACCGTCGATGTCGGATTTAATATTCTTCGGGCACTGGATATACAGATGCTTGTTGGCACTGATATGCAGTGTGTAGGAGATACTGAAATGGTACCAGAAAAACTTGTGCAGCGTGGAGTATTTGTAGATCCATATGATCTCATCGATCGGTACGATCGCATTGCCGTAGACGGAAGTTTCAATGAAAAAATGTTCCGTGATAAACATATCTTCCGTTGCGAGCTGCGGCAGTGTGGCGAGCTCTTCCTCCGCCTGCTCTAACATCTTTTTCGGATTACCAAACAGTGCAAGATCCTGGCATGCAGGGGAGAGCATCGGGAAAAACATGTATATGACAGAGAGCACGATGCAGAGCAATGCGTAAATTCCGGTAATGAAAATTGCTGCAAACAGGATCCAGTTTCCAACGTGGTTAAATCCCGGTTCGCTGATATAGTAGGAAGAAACCTTGTTGCGGATACCGTTTTCCGTCCAGTTTAAATCGGTGGACAGATTGGAAAGCAGGGTGTCGAAATTTTCATTTCCCTTTGAAATCTTTCCTTTGATGGTGACTTCTTCGATGGAAGGCAGACCCTCCTCACTGGTATTTGGCGATAACAATACGATGATACATTCCTCGTCACGCATAGTGTAATAATAATAACCGTTGGTGTGACCGAAGATGGACTGGGTATATCCGGTAAATTTTAAATCGGAAAGTGTGGTGCTTATATACTGTTTACCACCCCGGAAAGCGGTCTCTAACGAGGTGTCGTCGGGCAAAATGTCCGGAGAAAATACAGCGGACAGCGAAAAAAAGTGCCATGCAAGAATGAGCACGATCAGGTAAATGATCGGAGCTGCAAGTCTGCGTTTATAAAATGCCTTGATATTTTTGCTGATGTAGTGATCGTAATTTTCGGGCATATCAAAATCCTTTTCTCAAATAAAAAATGACATACTGCTAATAGTATAGATTCTTTTTTGCTTTATTTCAACTAAAACCTGTGATAAGATGGTACTTGCCAGTAACAGCGATAAAAGGAGATTATAATTTGGAAGCATATACAAGTTTTGCGCAGGTATATGATCTGTTCATGGATAATGTTCCCTATGAAGAGTGGAGCAGGTATATTATAGGACTTATGAAAGAATATGGGATCTGTGACGGAACAGTACTTGATTTAGGCTGTGGAACGGGAAAGATTACAAGATTGTTGAAAAAAGCGGGCTACGATATGATCGGTGTGGATAATTCACCGGAAATGTTGGAGATCGCGGCGGAGACCGGATATCAGGAGATGCCGGAGGATGAGATCTTATATCTGTTACAGGATATGAGAGAACTTGAACTGTACGGAAGCGTGCGTGCAGTCGTGAGCATCTGTGATTCGATGAACTATCTGCTGGAAGAGACAGATCTTTTGTCCCTGTTTTACCGTGTCAACGAATATTTAGATCCGGATGGTATTTTTATCTTCGATCTGAACACAGTATATAAATACAGAGAACTCTTAGGCGAGACGACAATCGCTGAGAACCGCGAGGAGGGAAGCTTCATCTGGGATAACTATTTCGATGAGGAAGAACAGATCAATGAATATGATCTGACGCTTTTTATCCGGGAGGAAGAAGGACTTTACCGCAGATTTGAGGAGACGCACTACCAGCGTGCCTACGAATTAGAAACCGTAAAACACCTTTTAGAACAGGCGGGACTTGAATTCGTCGCAGCATATGACGCATTTACGAGAGAGCCGGTAAAAGAGGACAGCGAGCGCATTTATGTGATCGCGAGGAGCAATCAGGAAACCTGAATGCACTATTTGCTCCCAACATCATTGGAGTCATCAGAAATTTATGAGTACAGTACGAAATGGAGGATAAAATATGAGTGATTATATTGTAAGAGCAACAGCGGCGGACAGCCAGATTCGTGCATTTGCCATCACATCAAAGGAAATGGTTGAGGAGGCAAGAAGAGCCCACGACACAAGACCGGTCATCACGGCAGCGTTGGGACGTCTTTTGAGCGGTGCGGCAATGATGGGAACAATGATGAAAGGGGATAATGATCTTTTGACGATCCAGATCCAGTGCGGCGGTCCGGCAAAAGGACTTACCGTGACAGCGGATTCCCATGGCCATGTCAAGGGATTTCCTATGGAATCCCAGGTGGAACTGCCGTTAAATGCACAGGGCAAATTAGATGTGGGCGGAGCGCTTGGACTTGGCGTGATGAGTGTCATCAAAGACATGGGGTTAAAAGAACCGTATGTGGGACAGATCGCACTGCAGACCGGAGAGATCGCTGAGGATCTGACCTATTATTTTGCAACATCTGAACAGATCCCGTCCGCAGTAGGGCTTGGGGTTTTAGTGGACAAAGACTTATCGGTGCGCCAGGCGGGGGGTTTTATCATCCAGCTGATGCCGTTTACCAGTGATGAGGTCATTGAAAAACTGGAAAATAAGATCAGGGAGATCGCATCTGTAACGGAAATGTTAGAGCAGGGTATGACACCGGAGCAGATTTTAGAGGAAATCTTAGGAGATTTCGGTCTTGAGATCTCAGATAAGATCCCGGCTGCATTTGAGTGTGACTGTTCAAAGGAGAGAGTTTCACGTGCAATTTCTACGCTGAGCAAAAAAGATTTAGATTCGATCATCAATGACGGAGAGGCAATCGAGGTAAAATGCCAGTTCTGTAACAAGGCATACCATTTTGATGTGGACGAATTAAAGGAAATGTGTTCTGCAAAATAAAAAGGGCTGCTGTTGCGAAAAAATAGTACAAGCGGACAGTAAGCAAAAGGCAAGGCAATGTGGTTGCGGTAAGCAGGGGTAAAAACGTAACCGGAAAAGAGGAAAGAATGAGACAGGGATTTGTGAAAGTTGCAGCGGTAACACCAAAGATCAGGGTTGCCGACACAGGATATAATGCAAAAGTGATCTGCCAGTCTGTTAAAGAGGCGGCAGAGGCGGGAGCAAAAGTGATCGTTCTGCCGGAACTGTGTATCACAGGGTATACCTGTGGGGATCTGTTTTTACAGGAAAAGCTGCTTCGGGAGGCGAAAGAAGAATTATTGCATATCGCGACATTTACGACAGATGTAGATGCAATCGTATTTGTCGGACTTCCACTTGCATACAAAGGAAAATTATATAACGTGGCAGCGGCATTAAATCGTGGAAAAATTCTTGGTATCGTACCGAAAACCTACCTTCCGAATTATAATGAATTTTATGAAGCGCGCCATTTTACGAGAGGCATGGAAGAAGTGGCCGATGTACGGCTGACCGAAGAATTGACGGTGCCGATGGGAACGAGACAGTTATTTACCTGTCTGGAGCTGCCGGAACTTGTGATCGCAGCAGAACTCTGTGAGGATCTCTGGACGATGAATCCGCCGAGCATCGGACATGCCATGCACGGAGCAATGCTGATCGTAAATCTTTCCGCATCGGACGAGACGACCGGAAAACCGGCTTACCGCAGGGAACTGGTAAAAGGACAGTCGGCAAGACTGCTCTGCGGCTATATCTATGCGAGTGCAGGGGACGGCGAGTCCACACAGGATGTGGTTTATTCCGGGCATAACCTGATCGCAGAAAATGGACGTTTGTTAGCGGAGTCAGAACTTTTTGACGCACAGACGATATCCACCGAGATCGATGTGTCCCGTCTTGCGTCCGAGCGCCGCAGAATGACAACATTTGAGACGGTCACAGAGCCGGTATATCGTGAAAATGTATTTTCCTTACAGATGGAAGAGACAAAGCTGACACGTTATATTGATCCGATGCCGTTTGTGCCGTCCGGAGAGCGCGACCGTACACTGCGCTGCGAGGAGATCTTATCGATCCAGTCGATGGGACTGAAAAAACGTTTAGAGCATACACACTGTAAGTCTGCAGTGATCGGAATTTCCGGCGGACTCGATTCCACGCTGGCACTTCTTGTCACCGTGCGTGCTTTTGATGCGCTCGGAATGGATCACAGTAATATCAAGGCAGTGACCATGCCGGGATTTGGTACGACAGACCGCACTTACGATAATGCAGTATCATTGATCCGCTGTCTGGGAGCTGATTTTATCGAGGTGGATATCAAAGATGCCGTCAACATTCATTTCCGGGATATCGGACAGGATCCGTCGATGCATGACGTGACCTACGAGAACGGACAGGCGAGAGAGCGCACGCAGATTTTGATGGATATTGCAAATAAGTCCGGCGGAATGGTCATCGGAACCGGAGATATGTCGGAGCTGGCACTTGGCTGGGCAACGTACAATGGCGACCATATGTCGATGTATGCCG